>OIES01000073.1_pt1 | contig 57483 bp, 69 predicted proteins | sample 1581811 | NCBI WGS metagenome assembly OIES01 (sample SAMN03281021, study PRJEB24777) | human gut metagenome | isolation source: fecal sample PR177 from 1 month old male Malay infant, vaginal delivered... | reverse complement strand
CGAGGCTAACAAAAATGCAAAAGATCAGATCGCACTGGACGCATCGGGAGCCTCGGCTGATATCCGGGTTGCTGTTGCGAATGATGATTGCACTAATCGCCCTGTGCCTGCTGGCGCAGTTAAGCGGTTGCAACAATACGCGAACGGTCTACGTCAAAGTGCCGGTGGTCCCGTTACCGGCCAGCCTGACGGCTGACACTCCGCAACCGGAAATCCCTGACAACCTGACGTGGGGCCAAAGCCTCGATTTAAACGTCAGCCTGCTATCGGCACTCGGTCAGTGTAACCGGGATAAGGCTGATATCAGGCAGGCTGAGAAGCAACGAACCAAACAGTAGTAGGACAATACTCGCACGCAGTATCTAAAATAATTCTTGTCCAGGACAATATGAGCACCCAGTGATATGATCAAAATAAAGTGAAGAAAGGATTGGCCGCATGAACGTAGCAGACAAAATCGCCTTATTCTCAGCAATTGGCGGATGGGTTTCAGGGATTGGAGCATTGGCCGCTGTGATAACTTCCCTCTATATTGCTAATAAAAAAGTAAAAGTAAGATTAAGTTGCCATGTAGCTGAGAAGGTCATACTTACTCCTGGGATGGGTGAAGAAAACAACCGTGAGTCTGGTATTGCGTTTGAGGTGGTTAATCTAACCACTCTTCCAATCACGATAAACACAATTGGTTGGAGATTTGATAGGCGTTATTATTGGCACCAAATGTTTGGAGACAGGATGTCGCATGCATTACCTAAACGACTTGATTATGGTGAAAGCGCCTTCTTCTGGGTAAGTCTCGAAGGTAAAGAGGACGAGTGGTTTAATGATTTTGCAACAGAGTTAAATTCTAAGGGTGCAAAGGCAAAGCGGGTCGAGTGCGCCATCTCCACCTCTACAGGAGGACCACGCTATTTTCCAGTAGATGAAAAATTAAAAGCTAAATTCAGAGGATTAATATCTTCAGCTATTTGATGAACATTAATAATCTGAAAAAATAGTAATTTGCTTTTAACTTATCACAAAGGTCACCTGCGGGTGGCTTTTTTAATGGTTTAACTAATGGTGGGTAAACATGGCGACTCTGAAGGATCTTTCCCTCCAGTTAATGCAATTACAGAAACAAATACCTTTCGCCACCGCTCAGGCCATGACAGCCGTCGTTCGGGAAATCGCCGCAGCGCAAAAAGTCGCATTGGGCCGAAAGCTGGAATCGCCAACGCCGTTCACGGTCAATGCAGTTGGTTCTTCAGGAGCCCGTAAGAACGATCTTCGCGCAAAGGTTTATGTACGAGATATCGCGGCTGGGTATTTGGAACCTTTCGAGTTTGGCGGCGATCATAAGCTGAACAGCTCGGCGCTGCTTAACCCCAAAAACATCAAGCTGAACAAATACGGCAACATGCCGCGCAATAAGCTTTCACAGATGAAAGCGAAGCCAAATGTGTTCGTCGGTGAGGTGAATGGCGTCAACGCTGTCTGGCAACGTCGTAAACCAAAACCGGCGAAGAAGAAGAGGGCCAAACGATCTCCTAATGGTACACGCAGGCCCAAACCAAAACAGCGGCCACCTAAGCTGCTGGTGAGGTTTGGTGATGCACTTCCTGTGACCCCTGTACTGGGGTATATGGACCGCTCACGAGCGATGGCGGAAGCATTGATGCCCGGCGCGCTGAGCCGGGCCATCGCTGACGCGATCGGGACGGCAAAATAACCTATTTAATGAAGTAGCAAGAGGATACTGAAATGGATGAACGAGAATTTAAACACGTGATCGCACTGCTTCTTGAGGATGTACAACGGCTTCAGATACTGGAACCAAATGCAGGCACTGAGGCCCGCATCTGGCTGGCGAAGAATGCTTTAGATTCTGGAGACCACGACGATAAATGTCGTGATGGCCAAGATTATTAAACCTGTCCCAGATTCCAAGCCCTTCCGTCAGATTTGGTTACTAAAATATCTGGTGCCGGTTTTACTGACTTGGCAATTTCTTTGACTTCATCTCTAACTGCTGAGGCTTCAAGATTTTTCTCGCAGATATACTCGGCGGACGGAAGTTGATAGGTTTTTCCATTTGAGCTTATTTCTCGAGAGTAACCCTTAGCTTCCATCTTCTTGTGCAGATTGTCGTAATCCTCGGAATTAGCATCATGTAATTCGACGCGAACAGTAAATTTTGCCATTTCTTATCCTTGCGTGCTGTGTGAGAACTGCCAGCATACCACTGAGCCTGATGTGGCGAAATGACAGGTAAATCAGGGTACGGTGATCCCCTTCTGGATTTTGGGTCCTTCCTGAGACTTTTGTAAGGCACGGGCATTGCGCGCCGCAGTGTTTTCCTAGCTACAAATTTTCAAATTTAGGTAACAGGTAACAGGTAACAGATACGTTTTGTTACGTATTGAGCTTTGTTCTTGATTACAAAAATATTCCCATCAATTGGCCGTTACCCTCGATGTTACCTCTTCTGGTTGGGTAACAGTGTCAGGTAACAGATCAGACTGCCGGTGAGGTAACAATGAACCAGTCAGATTTTGCACGGTTACATGGCGTTAGCCGCAAGACCGTTACGATGTGGAAAAGCCGGGGATGGCTGATCATGTCCGGCGATGATATCGATGTTGTCGCTTCAAATGCACAACTCGAAAAGTACAGGAAAAGCGTTAACCGACCCGATAAACAGAAAACGTCTGCGCCAGAAAAAAAGAAAGCTGACCGGCTGTTGCCTGCGCGGGAGCCGCCGGAAGAAAGTGACTCGTCACTGGAGGGGCTTGCGCGGGATTTCCTCCTTGAAAACGGCGCTGAGTTATCGCTGGATGAAGCGCGCCGGGTAAAGGAAAACTACCTGGCGTTACTGACAAAATTAGAGTTTCAGCAAAAAGATGGCCAACTCATTGAGATGGCTGCCGCCGAGGAGGTTCTTTTCAACGCCTTTCGCCAACAGCGTGACGCCTGGCTTAACTGGCCGTCAAGAGTGGCACCATTAATGGCTGCTGATCTGGGCGTGCCGGCGGACAGGATGACAGAGGTGCTGATTGAACATGTCCACAAACATATCTCAGTCCTCGGAGATCCAGAATTTAACCCAGCAGAAGATTGAACGCCTTCAACTGAGTGTCCGTAAGGGATGGACACCACCACCACGTATCAGCGTCCCTCAATGGGCCGATGACTACCGGAAGCTGGCGAAAGAAGCTGGCAGCACCTCCGGGAACTGGGAAACATCAACGGTTGAAATTGCCCGCGGTCCTATGCTGGCCGCGACGGAATCGGGCGTCCACATTATCACCGTGATGTGCTGTACCCAGTTAATGAAAACCGCGCTGCTGGAAAACCTGTTTGGTTATTTCGCGCACCTCGACCCATGTCCGATTTTGCTCCTGCAGCCGAAGGAAGAGGCCGCCGAGCAGTTTTCCAAAGAACGCATCAGCCCGCTGGTTAGGGTAACGCCAGTTCTGCGTAACATCATAGGTGACTCAAAGCAGAAGAGTTCAAAAGAAACCATTCTGTATAAAGCTTTCACTGGCGGATTTCTGGCGCTGGCCGGCGCCGGTAGTCCAGATAACCTTGCGCGCCGTCCGATCCGTGTTCTGCTTGCAGATGAGGTGGATAAATACCCGATTACTCGCGAGGGCGATCCCATTGCACTGGCGGAAGAGCGAACCGCCACATTTGGCCTTAACTGGCTGTCTGTGCGGGCCTGTTCGCCGACGGTTGAAGATGAAAGCCGGATTGCTGACAGTTACGAAGATTCAGATCAGCGGCGGGCCTCTGTAGTTTGCCCCCATTGCGGGCACCGACAGTTCCTTGATTTCTTCAAACATGTTCAATGGCCAAAAGAAGGTGATAAGCACCTGACCAAATCGGCCATGATCCATTGTGAATGTTGTGGTGCTGGCTGGTCAGAGGGGGAGCGTCTGCGGGCATTACAGACAATCCGCTGGCATCAGACCAAACCGTTTGAATGTTGTGGTTCCCGCCATTCACCATTAATGGAATACGACCAGAAATGGCATGAAGGCGATGAGGGAAGTGTTGATACTGTCTGGCGATGGTCGGAGTCGGAACGGCATGCCGTATACCGGGCGATTTGCCCGGACTGTGGGGCTGAGGCGCTGGATAATCACCACGCCGGATACCAGGCGTCAAAGCTGTTTAGTCCCTGGCAGAAAGATAAGCCGTCGGACATTGCAAAGAAATACCTCGATGCGAAAGGGGATCCGGATAAGGAACAGGCCTGGTGGAACACCCAGATGGGGTTGCCGCACCGACCTAACCACGGGAAACAGCTCCCGGTTGATGTCCTGCTGGCGCGCCGTGAAGTCTTCCCGGCCGTCGTTCCTGATGGCGTGGCATTGTTAACTGCCGGCGTCGATACCCAGGATGACCGATTCGAAATCACGATCACTGGCTGGGGACGGGACGAGGAATCGTGGTCAGTTGCGCATGACGTCATTTATGGCGACCTGGAAACAGAGGAACCGTGGAAGCGCCTTGATGCGTATTTGAAACAGATATGGCGACGCGGTGACGGGCGAGGGCTGAATATTCTGGCTGCATGTATGGATTCCGGTGGTCACCACACGCAAAAGGTTTATGAGTTCTGTAAAGAGCGCCTTGGGCGACGCATCTGGGCTATCAAGGGGGAGTCTGCGCAGGGCGGTAAACGTAACCCCGTCTGGCCAACCAAGCGACCGACGTCGAAAAGTAAAGCCAGCTTCAGGCCAATTATTCTTGGCGTGAACTCTGCGAAAGATGTTGTCCGTGGTCGTCTGCATCTTGAACCGCCGGCTTTAGGTACTGCAGGTGCGGGTTATATGCACTTCCCGGATGATCGTGACCTCGGATATTTCAACCAGCTACTGGCAGAGCGACTGGTTTACAAAGTGGTGGCCGGACAGCGATTCAGTGTCTGGGAGCCCATTCCCGGCCGGGCGAACGAAGCGCTCGACTGTCTCGTATACAGCTATGCCGCGCTGTGCGGACTGAAACATATGGGACTAAAACTCAATGTTCGGGCCGCTAACCTTCAGGCCGATCCCGATAAGTTCCTGCCGGCGCCAGCCGAGCCAGAAGAAAAAATCAATTACGAATTACCGGGTGCCATCGTGGATGAGGCTATGGCTCCCGTTAAGCGTAAGAACATTTCTAAACTCCTGCCGCAATAAGGAAAACCATGTTTAATCGAAACACGAGCTTACTTGCTGGTGGGATGACTGATGAGCAGCTCAGAGACGCTCTGCAGAAAGCGCAGCAGGCTTATATCGACCTGACTACCGGCAGCCGTGGCGTCTCATTCTCCTATACGCAGGGTGATGGGACGCGCTCTGTCTCCTATCAGCAAAGCTCTCTCGCCGACCTGCTGGCGCTGATTCAGTTGCTGCAGGCGCAACTGGGAATTGTCGCCCGGCCACGGAAGCCAGTGAGGTTCAGATTCTGATGAATAAAGTGCAAATCCTTGGTCCTGACGGGAGACCTTATCAGGCACCAAAACCCAGCATGTTGACGGGCGGTAGCCGGGTGCCATATGACGCCGCGGATTCCTTCAGCGATCAACTGGCGAACTGGCAGCCCGCACTATGGTCACCGGATAATGAAATTAATATCTACCGTGACCGTATCGTTTCCCGTGCGCGCGATCTGGTCCGAAATGATGGATGGGCCAATGGTGCCATAACTCGCCTGCTTGATAATGCGGTCGGCGCCAATTTCCGTCCGATCATGAAGCCTGACTATCGTGTATTACGGATGATGACAGGTAATAAAAGTTTTGACGCAGTATGGGCGGAAGAGTACGGAAAAGCACTCGCTTCCCACTGGAGAACCTGGGCATACGACACAGGCCGTTATTGTGACGTTGAGCGCAAGCTAACCGTTCCACAAATGTTACGCCTGGCCTTTCGCCACAAGCTGATAGATGGCGACGCCCTGATGGTGCTCCAGTATCGCACCGATCGCCTTGGACCAGGTAAGGGGCGTTATGCCACGACGGTGCAGGTTGTTGATCCCGACAGACTCAGCAACCCACAGCAGAATTTTGATATGCCCAATATTCGCGGCGGCGTTGAAATAGATGCTGATGGCGCACCTGTGGCATATCACATACGTGAAGCACATATCGGTGACTGGTGGAGTGGCGCCAAAACGATGACATGGCGGAGGATACCGCGGGAAACCGACTGGGGGCGCCCGCACGTTGTGCACGACTTTGACCATGAGCGTGGAGCTCAGCATCGGGGTAATGGCATTCTGACTCCAGTGGTGCAACGTCTGAAGATGCTGGTGAAGTACGACCAGAGCGAGCTGGAAGCGGCAATTCTGAATGCTATCTTCGCCGCGTATATTGAGTCTCCATACGATCCCGAAATGATCCAGTCCGCGCTGGGGGAAAACTTCGAGGAAGGGTTAGGGGCATATCAGGACGGCCGGGCTGAATTTCATAACGATCGTCGTTTAACGCTGCAGAATGGCGCCCGCATGCCAATCCTGTACCCCGGCGAGAAAATAACAACGGTCAATGCTGCCCGTCCGTACAGCAACTTTGAGGTTTTCGAGTCTGCAGTTCTGCGTAATTTCTCTTCCGGCACGGGGTTATCTCCGCAGCAGGTTACACAGGACTGGTCTGATGTGAATTACAGCTCTGCGCGTTCCTCCTTGCTGGAGGCATGGAAAACACTCACCCGCCGGCGCGATGATTTTTCCATGGGTACCGCGCAGCCTGTGCTGACAGCCTTTGTTGAAGAGGTCCACGATAACGAGGATTTGCCTCTTCCGTCGAATGCCCCCGATTTTGTTGAGGCCCGGGCAGCGTATTCCCGTGCGCGCTGGATGGGGCCGGGGCGTGGATGGGTGGATCCGGTGGCGGAGAAAAAAGGCGCCATCCTTGGCCTCGATGCCGGTCTTTCCACTCTCGAAATTGAAGTGGGTGAAAACGTGGGTGAAGACTGGGAAGAGATACTTGATCAGCGCCAGCGGGAAATTGAGTCCTGCCTGAAGCGCGGGCTGCCATTACCGAGTTGGGCGCAGGCGGACCAGTTCGCCAGCCAGACAATTACCGATCCGGAGGAAAAGTGAATCTACCTCATCTGGCCCAGCGCCTTTTTAATACACCGCTGGCGCTGCACCCAAGTAAAGCTGAAGTCATCATGGCATCCGTTATGGACCGGTTTGGTATCAGTAAAATCGAATCCTCTCTTGCCATGGATGATGACTGGTATGGATACGACGATAACCGGGGGCGGGAATCCCGTAGCGACCCGGGTTATGACAATGTGCTGGGCGTCGCTGTCATCCCGATATGTGGGACCCTGGTGCAGAAGCTGGGTAGCCTGCGCCCATACAGTGGCATGACAGGCTATGACGGCATTCGCCAGGCCTTCCTGACCGCGATGGAGGATCCCGATATTTCCGGGATTTGCCTGGATATTGATTCGCCTGGCGGCGAGGTCGCGGGATGTTTCGATCTGGTCGATGTCATTTACGGTGCCCGCGGGAAAAAGCCCATTCATGCCATTCTGACAGAAAGCGCCTATTCCGCCGCCTATGCGATTGCCAGTGCGGCGGACCGGATTTCTGTTCCCCGAACCGGTGGTGTGGGTTCAGTTGGTGTGATCACCATGCACCTTGACTGGACCCAGCGGATAAAAGATGACGGCCTCAAAGTCACCATTATCACCTACGGTTCCCGTAAGGCTGAGGGGTCACCGCTGAGAGAACTCTCAGATGAAGCGCTGGCGGCTATTCAGCAGGACATCAACACCATGGGCGAATTGTTTGTGAATACCGTCGCCAGAAATCGGGGGATTAGCGCAAAGGTTATCAAAAGTACTCAGGCTGCCTGTTTTATGGCTGCTGATGGTGTGGAACTTGGACTGGCTGATGAGGTGTGTCCTCCTGATGCTGCGTTCAGAAACTTACTTGAAAAAACAGGAGCCTGAAATGGCGAAGAAAAAGACATTTAGTTTTGCTCATCTTATTGGCCGTGGCGCGACTTCTTCCGAAGAGGAAGAAGATAAAAAGGCCAAAAAAGCGAAAGGCCGTCGCGCGGAAGAGGATGAGCGCGAAGATGATGCCGAGGACGATGAACGCGATGATGACGCGGAAGACGACGAGCGTGATGATGACGCTGAAGATGACGGTGACGACCCGGAAGCGGCGGAAGACAATGACGATTCCGAAGATGATGGCGACGATGACCGCAAAGAAAGCAAAGCGGTGAAAAATGCCCGCGCCGCCGAGCGTAAACGTTGTGCCCGTATCTTCGGCAGTAAGCATGCTGCGGCGAATCCTTCACTGGCCGCGTCGCTGGCATTCAATACCGGCATGAGCTCAGCTGCCGCCATCAATGTTCTGGCTTCAACCGCGCCAGCTTCGCAGCCAGCCACAACCCGCAAGCGTTCACTTGACCAGCGGATGCAGGCCAGCCATCAGGCCCGTCTGAATCCGGATAGTGGCAAGAAAGAGAGCGGTAAATCGGCACTGGTAAACCAGATGACCGGCCTCTACAACTCCATTAAAGGAGAGAAATAATGGATCAATTTGGTCAGAATGCCTTTGCACCTGGCATGAAGAGTTCAGCGTTTGTGCCGGATCAGTTAATTGCCGGGACGCTGCAACTGGTCACGGATACCGGCACGATCACCGGCGGTGTGTATAAGCGTGGCACTGTGCTTGGCATGATCACCGCTAGTGGTAAATACACCGTCAGTGTGAAAACCGCAACGGATGGTAGCGAGACGCCGGCGGCCATTCTGGTTGATGATGTTGACGCGTCCACCCATGGCGATCAGTCCGGCGGCCTGTATCTGATGGGGGAGTTCAACCAGAATCATATTATTTTTGACACTTCCTGGACTGCGTCGGAACTGAAAACAGCACTACGCCCGCTGGCCATCTTCCTGAAAGACAGCGCCCAGGCACCTTTAACCACCTCCTGATTTATCCCTCATTTCTCCTGGCGAATGCTTTAACCGGCAGGCGTTGACCCATTTAAAATTTATGCCAGCGTGCGGCTGGCATTATCAAGAGACTGAATATGGAAAATATTTATGATACCAGTGTGCTGGTACAGGTTGTTCCTAACCTGAAAACCAGTCAGAACTGGCTGCTTGATCGCTTCTTCCCGAACGTCGTGACTTATGAGACTGAAGAAGTGGCGATTGACGTGGATGTCGGCCTGCGTCGTATGGCGCCATTCGTCTCCCCGCTGGTGGAAGGTAAGCTGGTCGAGTCCCGTAAATACCAGACCAATACGTTCAAACCAGCTTATATCAAAGATAAGCGCGCGCCGGATCTGCGTAAACCGATTCGTCGCCAGATTGGTGAGCGTATTGGCGGTGAATATACCGCCGCAGAACGCGAAATGTTGAACCTGCAGTTTGAGATGACCGATCAGATTGACATGATCAACCGTCGTCTTGAGTGGATGGCGGCCAGCGCGCTGGTGTCCGGTACCGTCACGGTTGCCGGGGAAGGCTATGAAACCAAAGTAGTGGATTTCGGGCGCTCTCCGGATTTGACTATCACTCTGAGTGGTTCAGATAAGTGGCCGCTGACGGTTGCCGCGGGTGCCACTAATACCCAGCCCTCTGATGATATTGAAATCTGGCAGACGCTTTTCCTGAAAGAATCCGGTTCCGTCGCGACGGATCTGGTGTTCACAAGCAAGTCATGGCGTGCTTTCCGACTGGACACCACCATCAAAGATAACGCCATCACGTTCCCGGCGCTGAGCCCGTTTGGTAACCAGATTAACGCTGGCCCACAGGCGATGAAGGGCGCTATTTATAAAGGACGATGGGGTAACTTTGACCTCTGGTTATATAACGACTGGTTTATTGACCCACTTGATAATGTCGAGAAGCCGATGATCCCCGACGGCGCCGTTATTATGTCTGGCGCTGATCTGATGGGTACCCGCGCTTTTGGCGTTATCCTGGACCCGGCATTTAACTACGGTCCCCTGGCCTATGCGCCAAAATCCTGGGTGAAAGAAGATCCGGCCCAGCGTCTTATCCTGATGCAATCCTCTCCGCTGGTTATTCCGAGCCGGGTAAATGCATCCCTTTGTGCAACGGTGGTCTGATATGGCTAAAACAACCAAAACTGTACTGGGCGATGATCTGAATGCGGAAGGCGCCACCGAAGACGCCCTGAATATCGACGACCTGAATGCTGGTGGCAGCGTTTATGAGACCCAACAGCATGACGATAAACACGGCGAACCATCAGAGGATGAGGATACCGCTGAAGAAGATGACCAGGAAGATGCCCCGGAGCCTGAGTTTGTGGTGCTGAAAGGGAATTGCATCCGCCATGACGGTGAGGTCTATCGGGAAAACTCCCTTATTCCGGTCTCCGGTAAGGATGCCGAGCGTTTGCTGGGAGCAGGTGTAATTGCCGATCTCCATGCTCTGCGACAGCGCGCATTATCTGCTGTGCGTGGTGTGAAAATCACAACGGAGTAAGCTGATGGGCGTGGACTGGGATTTACATCTTCTGAGTCCGCTCCATGGCGTGTTTGGCGATGAGCATGAGTACCGTCCCCGCAACGGTACTCCTTTTACGATTAACGGTATTTTTGACCGTGGCTATGCGCAGGTTGCAGAAAATCTTGATGGTGAATCAGAAATTAACACCTCCAGCCCGATGCTGGGTGTGCGTGATGCTGAATTTCGTCAATTGGGTAAACCGCAGCCTGCCGTATCTGACCGTGTGTTTATTAAAACGGTCGGGGGTCAGGTCATCAATCAGTTATTTGTTGTGTCCAACGTCGAACCGGACAGCCATGGCGGCTCGCGTCTCGTTCTCAATGTAGCGAAAACCCGATGAATGCTTCCGCAATACGACAAATGGTCGTGGCCGCGCTGAAAGATAAAACCGCCGCCGGCGATCGTGTGTATTCCCCGCGTGACTGGGCAACTTCGCCGGACTTGTACCCTGCATTGCTTGTTCAGACGCCATTTGATCACAAAAAGGCGCAGGGGCGAAATACCCCGGCCTTCACCTCTCTGACCACCGTTCGTATTACCGGCCGGGTTCAGGAGTATGACAGTGAAACCACTGATGATGGCGCCATGCGCGCGGAGGTTGCACTGGAGGAGCTCCGGGAACAGGTGGAAAGGGCGGTGATTAACAGCTACGAGTTGACCCGGAACATCCAGAAATATGCGGAGGTTCGCTCGACGATTGATGTTGATGCGGATGGCGAAGCGCATATGGGCCAGCTGCTTATCGAAATTGATATTGAGCACTATCAGGGACCGGAAGACTTTTATCCGATCGATACGGTACCGCTGGCGGGGATCGACATCACCATCAACATGCCGGACGGTACGCCGCAGCCTGGCGTAAAAATAGACCTTCAGGAGTAATTATGTTTGTAAAACCGAAGGACGGGATCAGCGTTCGCTGCCCTGTCAAGGGGGAGCCTTTGCCCAAAGATGGCGCGGAGGTACCTGATAATACGTTCTGGCGCCGCCGCATGAAGGATGGTGACGTCAGCCAGGTACCGGAAAAGGGCGTTAAAAACGCCGTAAAAAAAGAGGGCGTAACTAAATGACCGTTCCATTTTCGCGAGTTCCCGGCAATTTACGTGTGCCGCTTTTTTATGTGGAGTTTGATAACTCCATGGCCAACACGGCGACCGCTACACAGCGAACGCTTCTGATTGGTCAGATGCTGGCATCAGGTTCTGCACAGGAAAAAATCCCGGTAAAAGTCTCTTCTCCCAATGCGGTGGGTGAGCTTACCGGAAAAGGTTCAATGCTGCATGGCATGATGACGGCGTATCAAAAAAACGATACTGCTGCGGAGGTCTGGATCCTTCCGCTGGCTGATGATGCGGATTCGATGGCAGTGGCAACAGGCAGTATCAAGGTTGCCACACAGGCGACAGAAACCGGCGTTATCTCTCTTTATATTGCTGGCGTTCGCGTACAACTGACCGTACTGGCGACTGACACTCCGGTTCAGATTGCCACTGCGCTGGTCGCGGCGATTACCCGCAAAACGGAACTGCCGGTGACCGCTGCTGTAAAAGCCGATGCCACAGATACCGTGACACTGACGGCCAAGAATGCCGGCTTACTGGGCAATGGTATTGATATCAGGCTGAATTGCCTCGGCGTTCAGGGCGGCGAGGTGACGCCCGCAGGACTGACGCTGACCATCACGGGCATGGCCGGCGGCGCAGGCGCGCCGGATTTTATTGATGCCCTTGGCAACCTGCAGGATAAGACCTTTGATTTTGTCATTAACCCTTATGATGACACCGCATCACTGGATGCCATCCGGGAGTTTCTGAATGATGCAACGGGCCGCTGGGCATGGGATAAACAGCTTTATGGCCACGCTTTCACCACCACCAATGGCACTTACGCTGAGCTTGGCACCAAAGGGGAAACCCGTAATAACCAGCATGAGTCACTGCTTGGCGTGTATCGCTCACCGTCACCGCGTTATATCTGGGCGGCGGCACTGACTGGGGCCGCCGCACCCAGCCTGCGTAACGACCCCGGACGCCCGCTACAAAGTCTGCCTGTTTATGGCGTGCTGGCGCCGGATCTGGCGGATCGCTTTGAGCTGACAGAGCGCAACAACCTGCTGTACAGCGGCATCTCCACTTACACCGTAGGTGATGACGGGACGGTGATGATTGAAAACCTGATTACCACCTACCAGAAAAACAGCTATGGCGACGAAGACGACAGTTACCTGCAGGTGGAAACGCTGTTCAGCCTGATGTTTGTCACGCGATATCTCCGCACTGCAGTCACCAGTAAATTTGGTCGCATGAAGCTGGCCGCGGACGGCACGCGTTTTGCGCCGGGGGCGGCGATTGTGACACCTAACATCATCAGGGCCGATCAGATTGCGGAATACCAGACGCTGGTCTTTAACGGCTATGCGCAGGACGCAGAGGCCTTTGCCAGAAACATTATTGTTGAGCAGAACAAAACGAACCCGAACCGCGTTGACGTACTGTGGCCGGGAACGCTTATGAACCAGTTGCGCATCTTCGCGTTGCTTAATCAGTTCCGCCTGCAGGCTGAGTCAACAGGAGCATAAATCATGGCAGGAGATACCACTAACCGCCTGGCGGGTACCGCTTATGTCACCGTCAATGGGGTGACTGTGATGGTGGAGGGCTCGTTTAAATACCAGTCAGCTACTGTCAATCGCACCACGCTGACAGGCATGGACGGAGTACATGGTTATAAAGAAAAACCGGTTGCCCCGTATATTTCAGCCCGTCTGCGTGACAGTGGCGGGACTAACGTGCTGGGGTTTAACGGTCAGACGAACGTCAACGTGATCGCCGAGCTGGCGAACGGAAAGACTATTATCGGTCGCGCACTCTGGACGGTTAACGTTCAGGAGGTGGAAAGCGAAGACGCAGTGTTTGATGTTCGCTGGGAAGGTCGGGACGTAACGGAGAACTAAGATGGCAGAACTTGAACGCACCAAAGTCATTCCTCTCATCAAGCCTCTTGTCGATGAGGCGCAAAAAACGCGCTATGAGCAACTGGAGCTGAAGGCACCGACGCTCAGCCAGGCAGAGCAGTTCTACGAAAAGCAGACATCGTCCACTTCTCTGGCGGCAATGCGTCTGCTGATCTCGCTGGTCACGGATACGCGGGAAAGTGTGCTTCAGCCGATGGATTTTATCGACTTCCGAAAATGCGAGGAGTTTTTGCTCGGTTTTTTGACCTGGAAGCCCTGACCGCCTGGCAGGAAACGGCCGCTGACGTCACATTTTATTTCCGCTGGACAGAAGACAGGGCGTGGGGCATGACCTATGCCCGTCTGAAGTGGTGGGTATCGCAGGCCACCCGTATCAATAAACTCAGGAATACCAAACCCGATGAGTAATTCTTTCGACTTTGAGCTGGTGGCCAGCGATCAGGCGACGGAAGCCATTGAGCGTATCAATGAGGCTATCCGTGATCTGGAGCCAAAGCTGGATAAAACCAAAGAGGGACTCCAGTTAGGAGGACAGGAGACCCTCGATGGACTGAACGGCTTTATATCCCGCTTCGAAAATCTGTCCAAAAATGCCCGTGATAACGTGCAGTATATCGGGGATATGGTGCCGCCGCTGAAGATGGTCGGTGAGCTCTCCGGTAAGCTGGCGTCGCTGGGCGTGGTCGGGGCGGCGGGATACGGGTTAAAACAGATTGCCTACGGTTTCCATGAGGCCTCAAGGGAAGCCTATAACCTCGATGTTGCCGCGAAAAATGCGGGTATGCGGGTGGAGGATTTTTCCAGACTGTCCGGCGCTATGCGGATACTGGGGGCTGATGGTGACAGTGCCAACGCTTCCATCGAGGGGATGGCTAAAAGCCTGAAGGAGGCCGCCAGCGGTGCCAACAGCCAGGTGCTTGGCGCATTGTCGCAGATTGGCGTTCAGATCCAGAAAAACAATGACGGCTCCGTTGATACGCTGAGAACGCTGGAGTCGATAGCGCGCGTTTTCCCGAGCCTGCGTCCTGACCAGCAGAAGTCGGTTTCCGATGCCCTCGGATTGACGCCGGAAATGCTGGCGCTGATGCGTGAAGGTGTACGGATGAAAGCATTGCTGGCTAAATCTGATGAACTTGGCCTGACGGTTGATCCGGAACTTAACCGGCAATTGTCCGAGGTTAACGGCACCATGAATGAGCTGGGCGCAGCATGGGATGGGCTGAAAAACCGTTCGAAAAACTCTCTGTTTAAGGGATTGCTTTCCGATGGTTCGGTGAAAGACGGTCTCGAAGGTATGACCGACTTGTTCTCTAATGGCGATTTCACCGGGCTGTCACATGCGTTGGGGTTTATCAGTAGTAAAGATGCCGAAAAGCTACGCCGCATCCAGGGTGATAAAGCGTTGTATAACACCCTTTCCCGAGGAGAGCGTGGGGCGGTAGATGCCGGCTTTATGACGGATGCCGTCCGGAAACGCTACGACGCGCAATATGGCGCCAGTGACAGAGCTGAACAACTCCGTAATGATTTGTCTGTTATCCTGCCAGCAGGTGCAGCAGCTCCACGCGGGGAGGTGAATTACAGCCAGCCATCTAACCAGGCACTGGGCCTCAGAAATAATAACCCGGGCAATCTCCGGATAGCGCCTAATGCGACCGGGGTGAATCGTGGTTTCGTCACTTATGACAATAGCAACGACGGGTTGGCGGCAATGGCCAGGCAGCTGATGTTATATGGCGATCGTGGGAATAACACGCTGAACAGCATGATCCACACCTATGCGCCGCGGTCAGAAAATGACACTCAGTCCTATATCAATTCAGTCTCAGCCGCGACGGGATTTCAGCCCCAGCAGCGGATGGATCTGCATAACCCGGAAGTACTGAAATCTGTCATGGCAGCCATGATTCAGCATGAGAATGGCGCGCAGCCATATTCTGAAGATGAGATACAGGCTGCAATTCAAACGGCCATCAGTGACCCGCGTTGGTCAGGTCTTCGTGATAGTAGTGTACTCAGCCAGCAGAGACAGAATATCCTCGCGCCTCAGCCTGATACGTTTGACAGCTCTTCTATCCTGACAGCCTCCGGCAACGGGAGAGAGGCAGCCAGTGAAAACCTGACCCGGTCTCTCAAAGAGGCGATGGCCGATCAGAAAATGAAGCTGGAAATCACCCTGGTCAATGATAAGGGGGAGAAGAAAACCTATAACGTTGAGGATAACGGCAGAATAACAACCGCCATGAATTACTAACCCGTTTAAACCGCCGCCCTGGCGGTTTTTTTTATTCCGGAGGCCCGATGGCAATTATTCAGGATGCAATAACTTCCCTGATGGGCGGAGGCGGTAGTGAGGACTGGCTGGGTCAATTACGGCCAGGCTCCTTCCGTGGCGTGCCCTTTGCTGTGGTTAATGAGGAAGGCAGCCATGGTCGCCGGCAGGCCGTCCACGAATATCCATACCGTGATACCGCCTGGATTGAGGACATGGGGCGAGGGACGCGGCGATTTATTATCCGTGGTTTTATCGTCCAGAACAGTCTGGTCTACGGTGGCGGGGATGTCATTTCCCAGCGACAGGCGTTGATTAATGCGTGTGAAGCGAAGGGGAGCGGTACGCTCATTCACCCCACGCTGGGGGAAATGACCGTTTCCATACCTGAGAACGGGTTAAGACTCTCCAGCTCCGCCGATAATGGTCGTTCGTTTGAGTTTACCCTGATGGTGATTGAGTCGGGGTTAAAGGTCTTCGCCGTTACAGACAGCACCGCCGCGGGTTACACCGTCGGCACCAACTATCTGAAGTTGGTCAGCACGGCGGTTGCCAGTACCCTGGCGAGAATCAAAAGTGAGATCCGCGGCGTGAGCCAGGGGATTAAGACCATAAAGGGAACCGTGACGTTCTGGACCAATATGGTGGACAACACCATCAGTGAGGTGACGAACGTCAGTAACGTGCTGAATTCCACCTTCGGGAACAACCGGTACGGTCGGTACAGCAAAGGGACGGTTGGCGGGAGTTCGTCGGGTATTAACGGAAATCGTGATGCTGACGATTCAGAAGACTATCAGGCGTTATCTGAACAAGTCTCCGCTCAGGCCGTGATGGACCGACAGGCTGTACTTGATACGACCGCTGCACTGAATGAATCGGTATCTGCCGATGAATTTGTTCAGGGCGTTGCCGATGTTATTAATCGCATTCTGACCAGCGCCGGCAGCGTGAGCGATAAAATTGCTGCGTTTGAAAAACTGGCGGCATCAACCAGTACCGAATACCAGCGGTCTGAAAGTAGTCAGCAACTGGCTGGCACAATGAACACGCTCATCATTGTGCTGTGCAGCGGGGCGATGACGAATGCGGCGGCCGATTACAACCCTACCAGTTGTAATGAGGCCGAGGAAATCACGCAACGCGTGGCCACGCAGCTGGATGCAGCGTTACTTCTGGCGGGCGACCGGGCGGATGACGATCTCTATAGCGCGCTGATGGCAGTGAGAGGCGCCTTCCTGGACACCATGTCCCAGATTTCAGCCGGGCTGAGTGATCTGATGCAGGTTAATACCGCGCTGCCCATTCCTGCACTGGTTATGGCTAACCGTCTGTATCAGGATGCCTTACGGGCAAATGAACTGATACAGGAAGCCAGTGTGCCGCATCCGGCGTTTATGCCGACGACGATGAAGGTGTTGAGACAATGAGTACGGATAACGATCAGGATATCGTCTCTCTGACTGTGGGCGGGAAAGTTATTGAGGGGTGGGATTCTGTGCGGGTGACCCGCGGCATTGAGCGTTTCCCCTCCGATTTTGATCTGGGTCTGATGGATTATTTTCCCGGTAGTGATCAGAAACAGCTGGTGAAGGAGGGGATGCCCTGCCAGGTAAAACTCGGAAGCGATCTGGTTATAACAGGCTATGTAGACGACTGGTCACCATCAATTTCCCGGTCGCGCCATGAAGTCAGGGCAACGGGGCGCAATAAGTGCTGTGATCTTGTCGATTGCTCGGCAGAATGGCCGAACAACGTTATCAACGGCGGCAATGCGCTGGATATAGCATCCAGGCTTGCATCGTATTACGACATTACGGTTTCCACTGATATCGATGATTTAGTCAGCGTTCCCCAGTTCACGCTCAACTGGGGGGAGTCGCCGCAGGAAATACTTGAACGGGTCTCCCGCTGGTCAGCTCTGCTCTATTACGATCAGCCTGACGGCAATTTATTTCTTACCCGGGTGGGCGCAAAGCGCGCGTCCAGCGGTATCGCTGAAGGGGTAAATATCGAACAGGCTTATTACCGCCGTTCGATGGCAGACCGCTTTTCTGATTACGTCGGCGTATCGATGAGCATTTCTCCGATTGCAGGATTCTCACCGGATACAGCTTATGACTCGGTGACGCTGGCGACAGCGCGTGATCCGGAGGCGGCAAGCATGCGCTACCGGAAACGGATCATTATCGTTGAAAGTACGCTGATGGCATCCCAGCAGGCGCAGCGCGCCATCGACTGGGAGATGAACCGACGATACGGCCGCTCAAAGCCATTGAGCGTCACGATTGATTCCTGGCGCGATAAAGCGGGAAAACTCTGGGAGCCGAACACGCTGATCCCGGTAAATATCCCCTCAATGCAACTTCCGGATACGGAAATGTTGATTGCCGAGGTGACCTACATCAGAGACAGCGACGGCACTCACGCCAGAATGTACCTGTTACCGCCGGAAGCCTTCAGTGTCCAGCCCTACGCCTTCTATCAGCAAATCCCGGGGTTAAACCAATGATTCAAAATTTAAGAAAATCGGCGACCCGCATCGCGGGCATGCTGGGCATTGGTCGTATTACCAGCCAGAAAGATAGCGGGGTGGTACAGGACGTGCAGTATCAGACCCCGCTGGAAGTGGCCAGTGCGCCACGGTTTTCCGATTTTGGCTTTTCATCGGGGTTGCCGGCGGGCGCTGATGTGGTTATTGCGTTTCTGGGAGGTGATCGTTCCAGCCCAGTTGTCATCGCTTCTAACCATCAGGGGTATCGCCATACCGGGCTGAAGCCAGGGGAAACGGTAATCTACAACCAGTGGGGGCTGAATATCCATCTGACCGAGTCGGGCATTTTTATTGATGCCAAAGGTAAAGATGTGGAGATCAGTAATGCCGCAAATATCACCGCGACGGCAACGGAGCAGGTAAAACTGGTTACCCCCAGACTCCTGGTGACGGGAGACATCATCGACAACTGCGAGAAGAACGATAAAACGCTCAAAGCGTTGCGCGATGCTTACAACGGTCATGACCATGACGTTAAAAACGTTCAGTCCGGTGACAGCATCAAAACCAGCGAAAAAACAGAGAGTCAGGTATGAGTGATATTTCCTCTTTCTGGAATGTCGATGCCCTTCACGCAGACTGGCAGGCCGGAAACGGCATCTTAACCTCAGAAAATGACATGTACACGGCAGTGATTATCAGCCTGTTTACCGACGGGCTGGCTCGCGCTGACGACAATTATGAAGGTACCGACCGCCGCGGCTGGTGGGGTGATCTGGACAACGATCGGAATATTGGCTCAAGGCTGTGGCTACTGCGACGTGAAAAGCTGACTCGCGAAGTGGCGATGAGAGCGGAAGATTATGCCGAAGAGGCGCTGGCCTGGATGAAATCGGATGGCATTGTGGCAGAGATACAGGCGCAATCGGAAATTGTCTTCCCTGACAGGCTGAATCTGATCATCCGGTATTTGCCGCCGGCAGGGGACTGGCAGGAGTTCAAATTCTTCTGGCTATGGGAGCAACTGAATAATGCCATTTAAACGGAAAACACTGAGTGAGCTCCGTGACGAGAACCGCCAGTTCATGCAGGCAGAGCTGGAGAACGTTGGCGCGCTGCTACGATTCGGTAATCTGAAAGTGCTTGCCGACATGGACGCGGGTATGGCGCACCTGCATTATGCCTATCTGGATTATATCGCCAGACAGAGCACGCCGTTCACATCAACCGATGAATGGCTTGCCGGATGGATGGCGTTGAAGCAGATCTACCGTAAAGCGGCGACCGCGGCTCGCTCACCGGCAGCGCAAATTACCGGTACGCCGGGGCGGGTTTTAGCCAGGGGCTCTGTAATTAACCGTGCGGATGGCTACCAGTACAGCACGGACGCCAGTGTAATGATTGATTCCACGGGTAGCGCCACTGTTGCGGTGACGGCCAGACTACCGGATATCTCAGAGGATATCACTGGCGGTGGCAGCCGGGGAAATTCCGATGCCGGAACGCTCCTGACACTGGATGCCAACGTGCCGGGTATTGACAGCTCGGTTACGTTAATTGAACCGGCTACCGGCGGCGCCGACATCGAAAATGAAGAAGATTTTCGACAGCGGGGACTGCTGGCGTTTCAGAATCCTCCGCAGGGAGGGGGCGATACAGATTATCGTGGATGGGCTCTGGCGGTTCCTGGCGTTACCCGGGCATGGATACGGCGCCGGGGGATGGGGCCGGGGACGGTTGTGATTTACATCATGTGTGATGGCAGTGATAAAACAAATCATGGTTTCCCGGTCGGTACAGATGGCATCTCGCAGCTGGAAGAGTGGGGGGCGGTCAAGGCCACCGGTGATCAAGGAAGGGTTGCTGATTATATCTATCCGCTCGCGCCGGTTACTTCCCTGAATTATGTCTGCTCACCTGTCGAAAGGGTTATCGATTTTGAAATTAGCGGCATATCAGATGCCGGAAGCGAGACTACGGCTGCCATTGCTGATGCTATCGATGGCGTTTTGTTTGAATCTGCAAACCCCCTCGGTACAGGAAAAATTTACCTTTCTGATCTAAACCGTGCGATAGGGGATGTCGCCGGAACTGCCGGATTCATTCTGGTTTCGCCCTCTGTGAATATTGTGCCAGAAACAGGGGAGCTGGCCGTTCGTGGCGAGGTGAACTATACATGAGCCTCTTCTCAACTGACGACTACCTTAAAGCGCTACAGGCACTAATCCCGTCAGGGAGAGCCTGGACAAGAGATAAAAACGCAGTGCAGACGGCAGTGCTTCGGGCGCTGGCAAGGAGTTTTCAACGTAGTGATAATGACGCTCAGGCTCTTCTTAGTGGCGCTTTCCCGAAGACAGCGACCATCATGCTTACTGACTGGGAAAATACGCTCGGATTACCTGATGATTGCTCCATTGGCGAGGTCGACACAATCGCCAAGCGACAAAATGCAATCGTCTCAAAATTAATAAGCACCGGCGGTCAGTCAAAAAGCTATTTCATCAGTATTGCTGCCGCAATGGGTTATACCATATCAATTAAAGAATACCGACAGGCGCGAGCGGGATTATCAGTTTGTGGTGATGGGTTAAATGGTGATGACTGGCCATTTGTCTGGATGGTTGAAGGAGAGGAAACGAATATAACATACTCCCGAGTCGGGATAAGTTATTGCGGAGACCCATTACGTTCATGGGGAAACAGGCAGCTAGAGTGTCGCATTTCAGCGCTGTCTCCATCCTATACGCTTGTAAAATTCGGTTATATCTATTTTGGGTTTAATGACGATGAGGTGTACGAAGTCACTCCTGAGTTTGCAACTATTTTTGATATCGCCTCTGGATATATTTCAGGAAACTAACATTTAAAGGTTAATCATGAGAAAAGTTGGAAGTACGACAGATACTGCTGATGTTAATGGTGAATATACTAATGGCAATGTTGCTAATGGGATTTCACCGACCATTATCAATGCTGAAATGCTGAATACATTTCAGCGGGAGCTGGTTAATGTTGTTGAAGGTTCTGGATTAACTCTTGATTCGGGCGACGATGGCCAGGTATTTAAAAGTATTGGTGAAATTATTAAAAATAGTTTCCCAGCTTTGCTGGAAGCAAGAGGTTATCAGAAATTTCCATCAGGATTGCTAATCCAATGGGGTCGGGAATATTCAAGCGGAACTTCATTAAATATTACATATCCAGTTGCTTTCTCTTTTCCTCCTTTTTTTGTTTCTTCTGTTAAGATAACATCTGGAGATGGTAGGTTTTCTACAGTTAGTGATCCAAGTGCAGAAGGATTTACTGCATATGGGCGGCTGGCTAATGATGCGGTGGCAATTGATAACTTTTTTTGGTTTGCAATAGGCGTATAAAAAGGGCCCTGCGGCCCTTTTTTATGATGAGATTAGTTTATCTCTTGCCTTTAATATGGTTTTCTCGAATGTGTTATAAATGAAACATGAAAGTGATAGTGTTAATAAAAAGAATAATAACCATTGAGTAATGCAACTTGCGTAAGTGGTCGGTGTGGGGAGAGTTTGTTTAAGTAAAAAAATAACTGGCAGGTTAATTAAATATGCTGCATAGGACCATCTGGCAATACGTGAAACTATGTACATAATCTGCTTGCTTATTTTTATATGTATCCAACCGCATATCATGAATGCAAACCCTATGTTTGCCATGGGAAATAAAAATACTTTATAGAATGCGTTATTGTTTATTAATTCGTCATCTTGTGCGGAAATGTAGATGCACAAGGGTATTAATGCTACTCCAATCATTTTCATTTTATTAAAGGTAGGGGTGTTGCAAATTATTAGACCCAAGACGCCATACACTATCGAGTCTATTCTAAATAATGAAATTGTTCTGATTTCATTAAATGTAAGACTAGAATTAAAAGCTGCGTTAATTCTTAGTGCAAGTGGTAAAGTAATTAGAACCACAATTGCCAAGTTAATGGATGTTTTTTTATTATTCGTTAGAGCAAAAAACACCCAAAACAACAATGGGGTAATAAGATAAAAAATCTCCTCCACAGCCAAACTCCAGGCCTCCCCAAAAAATGAAGGGTGTGGAGATAGCAAGCTTTGCGAGAAAGTCAAATATCTTAAAACACTTGGGAAGATATCCGGTCTAATGCTAAATATAAGAATTATGTTTATGAAGAGAAATAAAATATAACTTGGATACGTTCTAAGCCAGCGTCTTAACCAAAAACTAGGAATCCACTCCCGATGAGATTCTTGGTTGTTTATTTTTTCAATTAATATTCTTCCAATTAAAAATCCAGAAAGGACAAAGAATAGCTCAACTCCAAGAAATCCGCCGAATTTAAATATATTGGTTTCTGGCATTAATGGCACCAAGAAGGTGCGCCCATGCGATAAAAGCACCAAGCTTATAGCTAGTGCTCGGCAAAAATCCAACCAATGATTTAACTTTGTATTCATTCTATTACTCTTTTAGCTACTAATTCTTTATTTTTACTGTTGGTTCGCTTTTGATTATTTTTCATGCTATGAGTTGAAAGCATGTAAATTAAAACCCCAATCATTAATTATATCTTTATTTGATATTTTTATCAATGCAAATCATTACACCACATTTAACGGAACTGGTTATGGCCCAAAGATATAACACTGGAAACCAACGTCCTTCAAACAGCATGAAGGACCTTAACGATAACGCCCTTGCATATGATGATTTTTTGAACGGTGATGCTGATGAGGTGATCGATAGATTAGGCAAAAGTATACCTACTATCAGAAAGACGATTAGAGATGCGAATGATAAATTTCATTCGCAAATAACGCTACAGGATACTTTGTTTCTGAACTCCCAGATTGACAAAGAAAATCGTTTTACATCCTTCCTTGATAGTTCTGGTTACGTTTTTTTGGGTGATTACCAGAATGGCCCGTTCCAGTTCAGCGCCCGTAACCAGTATATACGCTATAACAACCAGCATTACCGCTTGAATACTGCTACTGACGTCGGCTTTACGACCACCGGAACCGATGCAGCCAGCTTTGCGAACGACGTTACTCACTTCGTTCTGATGGATGGTGACACGCTTCGCCAAAACCTGGATTCAGGCGAAGAGGGAATGGGAGGTGATTTAGTCACCCCCAAAAAGGGCCGTGCACCAGAGGCCGCTAACCTTACCAGAACGGTAAGTAACCTGTTGCTGGATGGCGTGGCGGGGCTACGTAAAAATTTTGGTGCCGTTGGCGACGGATACCACGACGATACCGCCGCTTTTAACGACTGGTGGGAGTGTCTGATGGACATCGCGTATAAGCGTCGGGCATATGAGGGCGATGAAGCGGCGATAAAATTCATGTTGCAAAAAGGGCCGCTGCTCACTATCGAGAATGGTATTTTTATCTATGACGGTCCGGGGCTGAATATTGGTAACTCCGACGTCTTTGTTTTTAACGTGAAAGGTGAAAGCGCACTCTCAACTAAAATACTGTTGCCTAATGATGGAGTATATCTTTTCGACTTTGACAATAACCCGGTCCATAGCCGGTTGTCAGATATGACGATTCACGGCGGACTCGGTGCTGCCCGGTATAAATCAAAAGCCCGTAACGCAAGCAGCACCCATGACTTTGAGAGACTAAGACTGTCCCGGTATAACGAATGCGGAATAAGTAACAACTCTGTAGACATGCCCTATTTCCGCGTAAACAAATGCGTGTTTTACGGAGCCACGGACAAACAGACTATAGGTGTCTGCGTATCCGGGTACTCTGCTGGCGGGTCCATTACAGAATCAATATTCAGTGATAATCGTTACGGAATAAAGCTGTCAGTCGGTGACAATGGTGCTGAACGCAACGGCCCGGCAACGCCTTACCTGATTGATAATAACGATTTTTACCGTACCGGAAATCGGGGCGCTGTAGATGAGGATACCGGGGAGTTTGTACGGTTTGCCTCTTACGATATCTGGGCGGAGCCAGGCGCTACAGCGCAGAACTCCGGGAAGGGGATAAAATTCACCAGGAATAAGTTCGGACAGGAGAACCTCATCTCTCCGGATACGCACATCCTGGTTGCTGATGCATACACCACAGGAACAGGAGCGGGGCTTAACGGCGACAGGCATCACAATGAGGTGATTTCGACAGGATTCTTTTCCGGTGCCCGGTTTGATGGCAATGATGTGAACTCGACTAACGGCTCGTACGTTGCGCCATTTCTGCGCACGTTTACCCCCAACACGGGGAATCTGCATTTTTCAGATTCGTACGACAACGGGATGCCGTCACGCATTATAGAGTTTGCCGGAGGGATTACCCAGTCGCAAATAGGCAGCCTGGCGCGGTCTAACGTCTTTGATATTTCCCATTGCGTTGCATTGCAGAAAGGCGTCGAACCAAAACTGATTTCCAACCTGAACGACGTTTTCCGGCTGATTGACCCTTTGCTCTATTACGTGGGTCATCCGCAGTCAACAATCGTCCCTGTCGGCTCCCAGCAGGTCGGTTTTGAGCTGCTGTATTCCGGCCCAACCTCTGGCATAGGTCTGAGTAACGCCACACGAACATCGCTCAATAATTCCTATGGCGGGATATTTGAGGCGGCGGAAATCACCATGACGACATCGCAGGGAAGAGCTACAGCTACCGTCAGCGGCGGGGTGGCAGGCCGTAAACACTGGATTGATTTCGATGTGCGCCGGAGTGCATCAAATCCGGTGGGTTCCGTGGTAATGGAGGTAATGGATAGCACAGGAGTTACCGTAATTTTCCGCAGGATTATTCTTCTGGATACGGTAGCCCGCTGGCAAAAAGTCATTCTGCCGTATATTCCCAACGAGAGTGGAGATATTGTCGTCCGCTTCCGCTCAAATCTGTACGTCGCAGGTGCAGCCACGAATTTTGTCATTGGCAATCTCAATGTTTACCGAAACGAAACGCCAGTGAATACGGGGCATAACAGCGGTCTGCGTATGCAGTGGGATCTGCAACACGCAGTGAAAGGCGCACGACATGAATGGTACGACAATACAGGTAACCTGAGAGCAAAAAATGGGGCGCCGACGTCTGTCACCGATGGCGTGATTATCAGTGCAAACCCGGTAGTGTGAGGCATTATTATGTTGAAAATGACATTCAATTTTAACGGCGTGACGGTAACTGACGGTGTACTCAATGTGATTATGCCCTCAATCAGCACGGACCAGACAACACTGAGTTTCGGACTGGCTTACCGGGTCAGCGAAAGCGATCCATTGCTCAACTCGGAAACGTACAGTTGCCCGTATGACCTGACGGGAGCGGACCCTTTCGCACAGGCATACAATTATATTAAATCGCTCAGCCAGTTTAACGATGCTGTTGAAGCATGAGTAATCCCGCCGTAACTGGCGGGATATTTTCGTTACTGCAACGCCTTCTCAAGGGCCAACTCTGCGGCCTCCAGTGGATTACCGGTACCTGACCACTCAAATTCGAAATCCCTTTCACCCGCTACGGAACACTCTGGAGTGGACATACTGTAGGTGGCAATACCCAGTTGCCCGTAAACACTTTTTATCCCGGTCACTTCGTACGTCACATCGACAGTAATGTCCTCTGCTGGCTCCTGAATACCTAAATCAGGGTAGTAGCCGCATTTACGTATTTTTTTAGAGACGGTAAAACTCATTAATCACTCTCCCTTTATGCAATTTTTAACCATAAGCCCCATGTTGGTGTTGTTCCCCCGGTTAAGAGCTGTTTATAAATACCGCCTGAGGCTTTCAGGGAAATTACCGTAATGACCCTGTACCCTGCAGATATGTATCCGACCTCAATCTGCGCCGCACCAGTCAGGCCTGCGGGTATATTGCTATGCATCGTAATATCGGATGTGTAGTATCGCTGGCTGACTGTCAGTGCATGCAGGTCAGTCGCCGTTTCCATAGCGAGTGTATCGCCCGACATATCACGCCACGATGCACCATCCGATGCATACGGTTTCCCGTTGACCACAATAAACTCACCGTAGCGTGCAGCTGCATCAGGAAGTGCACCATACGGAAAGGATGAGGCGAATGCTCCGCCGGCCTGTCGCGCATAAGTCGGGTTTGTCACACGGCTGCGGGCATAGGTTGTACTGAAGCTCACCTGCCCACCCAGCACGCTTAGTGGGTATCCCGCTTTCGCCGTAATGGAATAGTTCCTGCCGAGATTCACCCGGCTGGCATTGTTGTGTTTTGGAGCAGGGCCGCGGGCGTGGACATTAACTATTGAAGAGCCATAGACATCATCACAGTAAATATCATCTTCCCCGGTATCGTCAGAATCACAGTCCGTAAAGTTGTTTGATTCGATGGTGGAGGAATATAGTTTAGCCGTGTAAATACCGCCTTTATTCATGTGCCAGAAATCGCAGCCGACTATTTTAGCATTGACCAGGCCAATTCCTGCAGCTGACAGAATCCCCCATCCGGTGAATAAATCCACATTGGTGGAGCCGTCAAAGTACACGCCTATGATTTTTAGCGTATCGATGTCATAGCCTTTATCATTAAATAAAAATATCCCTGCCTCATGTCCAGGCACAATTTGTGTCCCACCATCAATAGTGCATCCGCCGCTAATCTCTACAGCACGATTCCTGAAGTCCCCCCATAGCTCACAGCCTGAAATATATCCATCGGTGCCATTAGCCATTAATGTACCTTTAGTGATTCGTGAATTGCGCACATGAAAAACAAAGCCATTATCTCCTTTAAGCGTGCTGTTTCTTGCAATTCCCAGAGCAACACCATAGCGGTCAGAGGTGATAATTTGATTGTTATCCGCGTCGTAACGACCGGGACAGTCGATCCAGCAATCGTCAAGCCCACTACTGTTTCCGTTGAACAGGTCAATCGTGTAATAACTATTTCGAACAGGTGCCTGATCCACTATTTTCAGGTGTCTGACCCTGACATTGGGAAACCCTTTAGCCTCTTTGTTTGTATAATCCGGACGGGCGAGGGCAGGCAGATCACCCCCCGTCCAAATCAGGGAAGTGGTCTCCCTGCCTGAGCCATAAATACCGACGCTTCCCTGATAAATGAGCGGAGAATTAACCTGCCTGGCTTTATCATCCAGCTCGACGGTTTTGGCGCCAGAATTCAACATCCTGTTAATTGCAGCAACGTTTGCTGCAGCGGCCTCCGGGTCTTCAGCACCATCGCGTGGAGCATTGAAGTAAGGAGCCTTAATGCTGGCATGCCCGGTAATAATGTATGGCGACCTGACGATATCTCCGACTGTTTTACCAATTGTCGTCATAGACATATCCGCTCCAAACCCAGGTTCGCTTGAACCCAGGTTTACGCGAACAATATCGGCAATTTACAATCTGCCTTTTCAAAGGGTTGCATAATGCTGATTGGCTATGCGCGGGTATCTACCGGCGATCAAAACCTCGATTTGCAGAAAAACGCGCTGGTTCGCGCAGAATGTGAGCAGATTTTCGAAGACACAGCGAGCGGGAAAAATGCCAGACGCCCAGGGCTGAGGCGTGCTATTCGTCGTTTAAAGCCAGGTGATTCTCTTGTGGTCTGGAAGCTGGATCGCCTTGGGCGTAGTGTTCGTGACCTCATAACTCTGGTCTCAGAGCTGCAGGATAGAGGTATTCACTTTCGTAGTCTGACCGACAGCATTGATACCAGTACGCCAGCAGGCCGCTTTTTCTTCCACGTCATGAGCGCCCTGGCTGAGATGGAGCGCGAGCTGATCGTCGAGCGTACCCGAGCCGGGTTAGCAGTTGCGAGGGAACAGGGGAGAGTTGGCGGTCGCCGCCGGGTAATGACTGAAGAAGTGGTGGAGCGGTGCCGCAGAATGCTGGAGAACGGCGCTACCCGGCAACAGATCGCAGATGTGACAGGCGTGGACGTGAAAACAATCTACAAGTACCTCCCGGCGACTTGAAGACAAAGATTTCACTACTTTTCCTGATATGTTACGTTTGGCTTAATCAATTCATTCAGCTTTGAAAACAGTTTGGTTTGTTCGTGAACGGTAAGAAAACAATAAGTTTTGAGCAATTTTTAACTATTAACAGCAATCTTGTTTCCATCTCAGATACATGGGCTGACTTGTGGGCGTTAATTTTTCACACGGGTTTAAGCGCTGGAAGGCTGCTGAGTATTCGATATGATGATATTGATGATGGCTTGATACTGATACGAAAACAGGGTCACCTGAAGGAGCTACGTGTTGAATCAACCCCTCCAGTGGAGGGGATCATTGCTCGTAGAAGAGAACGCTATCCAGAAGATGTTTTTTTATTTCAGAGCCATTCTAACCGTGTGAAGTACCAACGCCGGCCGGTCACTATAATTGCTTTCAATGCCGCTTTACGTCGCGCCGCTAGATCATTACCAGACGTTAACGTAAGCAGTAGTAGCGCGAGAAACATACCGGACTAACCGCCTGTCCATTAGCGTGTGGCCGATGTGACAGGCGTGGGGGTGAAGACTATTTACAAATATTTTCCGGTACAATACGGCGATAAAAAATCCCCTTGAGCAGGCACACTCAAGGGGAAAATACTACATAACATCATTGCTGTGTGCGTCTTTGCGCTCGTCCATCTTCCAAGAAGATGCCTAAAGCTTCCAGATATTTCTGGTCTGAGCAGTTAAAACATTGGGTCGGTAGCCGATGTAATAGGAGGGGGTGAAGACGATTTATAAATATTTTCCAACCGGTTAAGTTTGCTCACCTGCGAACCGTATGCAAGAGATCGCAGGTGAGCAATTTGCTATGAAGGCATTGCCATAGCTGAAAAATTTTAACCTCGCATTGTTCGCAAAACCATCAAACAGCTAAGGCCTGAAAACACTTTCAGACTAACCTTACTCGTTACATCAATGTGTTACGGCAATGACAAAAATTGATAGCCAGAACCTATATTGATCTGTCGCCCTGTTAAAAATACTGTATATAAAAACAGCGTTAATCTGAGCGAGTCAATTATGCAGTTTTACACGCCCGTTGAGTTACGTGAGATCATGCTGATCCCGTTGTACAGTGACCTTGTGCAATGTGGTTTTCCAAGCCCTGCACAGGATTACGTTGAGCAACGCATCGATCTGAACGAGTTGCTCGTTAACCACCCCAGTGCGACGTATTTTGTCAAAGCCGCCGGCGACAGCATGAAGGATGCCGGCATAGGAGAAGGTGATCTTCTTGTTGTGGATAGCTCAAGGACAGCAGTTCATGGCGATATCGTTATCGCTGCAGTGGATGGGGAATTCACCGTTAAGAAGCTGCAGCTGCATCCGCGGGTTCAGCTTAACCCAATGAACCCTGCATATTCGCCGATAGTCGTGGGTGGCGAGGATACTCTCGATGTGTTCGGGGTCGTAACTTACATCATCAAATCGGCTGGCTGAGATGTTTGCACTTTGCGATGTGAACTCATTTTACGCATCCTGCGAAACTGTTTTCCGTCCTGACCTGAAGGGGCGGCCGGCGGTTGTCCTGTCGAACAATGACGGCTGTGTGATTGCGCGCTCGGCTGAAGCAAAACCGTTCGTCAAAATGGGGGAGCCGTACTTTAAACAAAAGGATCAGTTCCGCCGGCAAGGCGTGATCTGTTTCAGCAGTAATTACGAGCTCTACGCGGACATGTCGAACCGGGTTATGACAACGCTGGAAGAACTCTCGCCGCGGTGCGAAATTTACAGCATCGATGAAGCATTTTGCGATCTGACTTGAGTCCGTAACTGTCGTGATCTCACTGAGTTTGGCCGTGCGATTCGCGAGACGGTATTGAGCAGAACACATCTCACAGTTGGCGTCGGGATTGCTCAAACCAAAACGCTGGCGAAGCTTGCAAACCACGCGGCGAAGAAGTGGCAACGGCAGACCGGTGGGGTAGTGGACCTGTCAAATTTCGAAAAACAGCGTAAATTGATGGCTGCACTGCCGGTTGATGAGGTCTGGGGTGTTGGGCGCCGTATCAGTAAAAAACTGGAAGCGATGGGTATCAAAACGGTGCTTCAGCTGGCGGATACCGATATCCGTTTTGTCCGGAAGCATTTCAATGTGGTGCTGGAGCGAACTGTGCGGGAGCTGCGTGCTGAGCCTTGTCTTGGTCTGGATGAGTTCGCTCCGGTAAAACAGGAAATCGTCTGTAGCCGGTCGTTCGGCGGGCGAGTAACTGAATACCATGAGATGCGGCAGGCGATATGCAGTTATGCAACGCGCGCAGCGGAGAAACTCCGTGGTGAGCATCAGTATTGCCGGTTTATCTCCGCATTCGTCAAAACCAGTCCCTTTGCATTGAATGAGCCTTATTACGGCAAGAGCACATCGGTTAAGTTGCTGACACCGACCCAGGACAGCCGGGACATTATAGCAGCAGCGATACGTTGTCTGGATGCTGCCTGGAAAGAAGGCTACCGGTATCAAAAAGCAGGAGTGATGCTTGGAGACTTCTACAGCCAGGGCGTGGCCCAGCTAAATCTGTTTGACGATAATGCTCACGGCAAAATAGCGAAAAGCTGATGGAAGTTCTGGATCTCCTCAACGCGAAAAACGGGAGAGGGGCTTTGTATTTTGCAGGTCAGGGTATTCAGGTCGGTTGGCAGATGAAGCGGGAAATGCTTTCCCCGAGATATACGACAAGGTTGAGTGATCTACTCATTGTTAAATGACTTTTCATTGTTAACAGAATAACTGTATTATAGTTGCATTAGCCAGTGTTAAAGCAAAGAATGCATGTGAACCATTATTAGTTTTGAGGATTAGTGATGAATATTAAGGTCCGTCTTAGGAATATGGTTTATTTTCTCAGAGATAAATTATTTTCGGTATATAGTAAAATATTATACAAGTCATATCATGATCATACCTTTAAGAAAAGAGGCTTTCCAGCTTTATTAGTAACGTTTGCGGATGTGCGATTTCTCATCATCTTGTTGATAGTAATTCCATCCTTATGGATACCGTATATTAAATTGCAATCCAGCTTAGGCTCTCTTTATTTGTCTTTATGTGCGGCATCGATATTTTATTTGGTTTTTAATTTATATCCAGATGTCCTGTCAAAATTTCAACCTGCACAGCATTGTTATGATAAAATATCAATGATTGGAGTTAGAAGGAAAGAGATTCTTAAAATCCTTCAGGATGAACATTCTGACGACTGGTTTGGTGAGGCTAATAGATATCTAACAAAAGATAGATATCTTAAAAATTTATCAAGGTTAAGATGTATTGTAGCCGAGAAAGGAAGCGGTTTGTCATTTAGAACGAATGACAAAGGTGTTTTTTTCGATTATTGTTTGCGTGTTGCACAAGAGAATATTAATGACATTAAGTATATAAAATCCATTCCAAATATCAATAAGCTGGATTTATATGATTCATTGATTTATTTGGAGAGGGAGATGATTCGATATGTAAGGGCCGCTACTGAAAGAAATGAAATGTTCATTGATAGTTTTATTGTGGCCTATTTGATACATGCTGTTGACAAATTAAATTATTATTCCCAAAAAGAACTTCCTTATTATGTGGGAAATAGATTTAGATTAAAATTCATCCCCACAGTGGAAGAGGAAAATTTGGCTAAAGAACTAACGACTAGATTTCATGATATGATGCCTAATAAAGAAGCATAGTTAATTCTGGCCCCTGATTCCTAACGTTGCCAACAGCGCGGGAAACAGGGTGCCATGTGAAATGGTCTGCTGACACTGAACTGTTGGCAGCTATTTCCTCCGCCTCTTTCCCTCCAATATTCCGCCTCATCCATTCTCTAGCTGCTTCTGGCGACAGTAAGAGAGGCCGGCGGTCGTGAATATCGATCAACCCTTGGTCGGCAGCAACTGTCACTATCAAAAATCCCTCAGTTTCATCCCCGCGCTCGAAAGGTGCACTGCCGATCGCCGCCATGAAGATGGGTTTGCCGTCTTTCCTGTGGATGAAGTAGGGCTGTGTCTTGTCACCTTCACGCTTCCACTCAAACCACTCATCAGCAAAACAATTCGCACGTCCATGCTGCCAGAGGGGCTTAAACATCCTACTGGTGGCTGCGGTCTCAACCCGGGCATCAATCAGCGGTGGCTTATCCCACCACCCGGGCGCGTATCCCCAGTGGACCGGATCGAGATGCAGCTCTTCATTGCGCTCGCTCAGCAGCAGCACGCGTGTACCTGGTACGACGTTGTATCGCCCGATCGGTTCAGGGTCAAAGGCGATATTCCGCTCAGCCTCTTCAGAAAGATAGGTTAGGTATTCTTCTCGCGTTTGTGATTGAGCAAAGCGTCCACAAATGGTTACCTCCATTAGTCAGACTGAAAGTATAGAAGACAGAAAATTGAGAATTTCTTTGGGAGAAAAATACTCCCGGATAGGTAGTTATTGATGGGAGTTTCTCCCCCATTTCTCCCTATTAACTCCCATACGAAAAATAGGCAAAAAAACTAGACATAAGAGGCTGGTTTATCGGGGATTTTTGGTCGGCACGAGAGGATTTGAACCTCCGCCCCCCGACACCCCATGACGGTTAATTAACTAATGAGACTGATTTATTATTCATTTTTTAAAAGGTTGATAAATGCAAGTGCTGAGCGAACGTAATTTTCTGCATCTTCTTGCGTGGGTTCAATTCCTAAATTAGCATGAATAACTTTATTTCTCATCATCCTGAGTTCATTCATAAGCCTGGCTTGCTTGGTAGTTAGATACCCTTTGTTTCTTAATAATAACAATCCTTTTTGCGGGGTGCGGCGTATAATTTCCTCTTTCATTGTAATAGTTGTCATTAGGTTGTTTTTTTCGAGCGAAAAGATAATTGCATCCTCAACCATTTTCCATGCATCTAGTATAGCTAGACGAGGAGGTAGATCTAAAATTTGTTTCTCTAATGATATTTGAACAGTACTCAACTCTTGTGGCAGTTCTTCTTCACTAGCTATTGCAACTTCATTTGCTTGAGCACTAAATGTAGCATTAAAATGTTCACCAACTTTGAGCGATGTAACTGATTTTAGTAATCCCGAAAGTACAGATTTATAACGATGAGTTACGAAAACAATTACACTAGGCCAAGCTAGTGCTTCAATTAACTTACTAAAAAATGTCAAAAAATCCATGTTAAGTCCGAAAGTGTTGCAGGTTTCTTAGAAGTATACTTTCCCCAAAACTAAAAGCAATACTCGATAGAACAATGAGTTACAGGTGTATTGAACTAGTGCTGGTTATTTCAATTTTAACTATAAAAATTCATTAATTTCAGTATAATACTGTTACAAAGGTCATGTACTGCTGCGCCACATGCAGTGGTTCGAAGCCGCAGACCTGATCGTCAAAGGCATGGAAGGCGCTATCGCCGCCAAGACCGTAACCTATGACTTCGAACGTCTGATGGAAGGCGCTAAACTGCTGAAATGTTCAGAGTTTGGCGACGCGATTATCGCGAACATGTAATCTGGCCCCCAGATTATGTCAGAACGGGAACCTGGTGGTTCCCGTTTTTATTATTAGTTTTCGAACGGTTATCAAAATTTTATCAAAACAAGTTATCAAAACCCCTCCCGAAAAACCTCATAAGGCCACCGTTGTCCACCCCTTCCCACGATCATCATGGTACCTATCCGTTTGTTGTTGAGTTTTATGTCCAAGTAAATCTTTCGTGTTTATACCTTGGGCTTTATATAACCGCTCGGAAAGCGATCTTTGTTCATGGAAAGTTGCCGGTGTACCTTGTCCCCAGTCAATATCTGCACTGTCTCTTGCCTTGCTGAAATTCATGGTCAGTGTTCTGGGTTTCACCTGTGCTCCTCGCTCAGCCTGTGAGGTGGTTCTAAAGAAATGAACCAAATAAGGGCTTACTGCATAATCCCGGCAACGACTGATTACATCTCGGAGGCTCCAGTTGATTGCGTTGCAACGCAGAGCTAATGGTATAGCGATTTTGCTTCCGGTTTTCTCTTGCTCAACGTGTAGATGATCGTCCCAGATGTCCGAGAATTTCATACGGGATATATCACCTAGTCGCTGTCCTGTTACTATGGCTAAAAGCATGGCGTTCCCCATGTATTTGTGATTTTCATCGGCTATATCAAAAATCTTTTGCCATTCCTCAAGAGTGAGGCGCTGGCGAGTGATCTTTCTACGAGGTTGTTTAGTTGCTAGTGCAGGGTTATAACCAGGAGGTACTTCTCCCGCATGCTGAGCTTCTTTAAAAACATCTATTAGGACAGAGCGAATGACCTGAGCCATTCTGGGTTGTCCCTCCGCTAAATATTCATCAAGAATTTGCGCAACATCTCGAACATTGACAGCGGATATTAATTTCATTCCTACCCGTTCCTTAAGCAGAGATACTGGTTTTGCTTTTTGTTTGATAGTGTTTTCTTTAATATCTCCGGACTTCAATCTTTCCTGCTGAATCTTCCAGTAACGTTCAAGCCAGGTGTTAGTTGATATTGATTTTCCTGAGCTGGTGGAAATTCTGTCAGTGATTGCCATTATCTGGCGGGTTTGTTGTTCCGCCAGTCTTTTATTTGCTTCAATAGCTATTGCCGTGGCCTCTGCTTCGTCTGTTCCTAGACTATGAAACTTACCAGTTATCGGGTGCTTATAACGCCAGTATACTTTATTAACCTTTCTGCTGAAGAGCGGGTATAAATTTGGAATAGATATATTATTTTTACGTGGTCTGGCAGCCATCGTTCAAAATCCTCTGCAAAAGAACAGGGTCGCTTTTCTTTACTACAGGAGTGGTCAATGTACCGACCAACTCAGCATCCTCCCTGACGCGCCAGAATCGACCTTCTTTTTTGGCTGGGGGAGAAAACATATTCTGTTTAGCATAATTCCTGAGAGTGGAAACACTTGGAGGATTGCTTCTGTATTTCTCGTTTGCCCACTCTTCAAGGGTTAACATCTGGAGCATATGTTTTACCTCATCATGGCCCATTGCTGGGCCAGTATCTGAAAATACAAAATCAGTTTTGCATCAATTTTTGCAGCACCTGATTGCCGGCAATTATTCGCTGCCAGATCGCTGATACATAGCGGGCCTGATGAATAGCATCAGCGAGGGCATTGTGACGAGACCCTTCAAACGGGATCGTTGTTTTGGGGTCGAAGCTAATGGCTTGGCCGAGCTCTACCATTGTTCGTACGTCCCGATCGTTCCAGTATTCCCACGGATAATCTTCAGCAATGCAATCGTAAGAAGAACGCAGAATAGAGTTGTCGAATGACGCACCGTTACCCCATACCTGCGCCTTTTTGCTCCCACCAGCAACATTATCAGAAACAAATTCTCTGAACTGGAGTAATGCATCCTGCAACGGGATAGCATCATCATTTACGATCGCAGAGCGTGCTTCGGAGGACTGTCTAAGCCACCAGATAACAGTAGATGGATCGATTACGGCGCCCCAGTTCACGGAGGATTCAAGGCATACGACTTTATAGAAACTTTCTCCAATAGAGCCGGTTGCCGGGTCAAAAACAACCGCACCAATAGCGACGATAGGGGCGTTATGTTTTTTACCCATGGTTTCCAGATCAACCATAACGTGAACATAATCAATTGGCTGATCTTCCTCCTTATTATGATGACCGGATTCAATATCTACAGAATCCGTTTGATGAACAACTTCATCTGTTTTTTCTTTTTGGTTAACCTTGCCCGTAACGTCAACAAGACCTTCAATGGAAAATACTCCGTCCCCAATTTTTGAAACTTCAGGCTGCCTGGTCTTGGTAAGGTCTTCGGTTACCCACTTCGGATCCGTAGGGTCGCTAACCCCTTCAACATATTCGCCGCGCTCGGCGGCCAGAACCTGATTAGCGTCCGGACGTTGCTTTTGAGCCTCTTTTACCAGTTCGGCACCAACTGCTTTAATGTCGGAGGAGAGTGTTTCCAGTTTTGCGCTGCTATCCTCTCCGGCGATTACTTGGTTTGTTGCATCCAGAGTGACTGCAGCAGATGGAATATGTCCCGCCTTGGTAAGCGTCTCAGCGCTCGGGGTATCATGCTTATGTTCAGTCAGATTCGCGTTGATGTAGCCACGCAACCGATCTGGAAAAGGAGTTATTCCACTGGATGCTTCCCTGATCAGTGCAAAAATCGCTGCACGGGAATAATCAAGGATGCCTGGTGTGCTCCGTAATGCTGCAGACCATTCTTTAAATGGACTTTCTTTCTTCTGTACTATTTCCTTCGCGCGGCGGTGGACTGATGCCGGAAAATTATAGATGTCAAAATCCATAGGCATCGTTGCAAGAGCGATCTCTATATCCAGAGTATCCAGCGAATGCTGATAATCCGGATTGCGGTCAGTTTTGTTACCGCCGCCAGCATTGGCGCCGGCATCGGTTTTGTTTATTGAGGTGATATAGTTTCCAGCAGCCCATTCCTTTGTAAGGATCCCGCGGTCAATGTGCGACGTTTCAAGCCACAATTTGGCGAACTGAATTTGCTTGCCGAGCTCATGGCGTTTCCCCACAGGAAATACGCTCTTAAATGCACTGGTAAATTTCCACAGGCCAGGCATATCATATTTTTTAAGCTCCGGAATATTTTCTGCCGTCAGCAGCAGATTCTGCACACCGTGATTATCCGTATCCATTTCCATCGCTGAAAGGCGGTTACGATGAGGAATGCTAATGTGATACACGTGACGCTCGTCGGCCATATACTGGGCAAGCAGCTGCGTGCGGAATGACATTTCCGCCAGGTTGAAGAGTGCTTCTTCATTGTTCGAATAGTCCTCTTCATCGCTATTTGCAGGAGAGATATCGTTTTCTGGTTTACTGGAGGGCTGTGGTTCAGCAGCCGCTGGCGCAACGATTTTTTGCCATGTCAGCCCGTCTTCACCACCAAGCTCGTAGCGATCGCACCAGGTGTCATCCAGTACACCTTCTTCCGGTAAGTCATCAACGATGAGCCAGTTGGTGCGGATCGGCAGCTGATGGCTGGCGCCGCGGCCAACGTTAATTTCAGCGTCTTCCAGGATGTCCAGGATTTTGCGCTCGGCGCGAGAATCGGATTTAGCAGAGAACCAGCAGAAGAGACTTTTCGCTTCGTTTGCTTTTGCCTTCGCTTTAATGAGATACGGGTAGTTGTTCATTGCGTTTGGGCTCCTTTGGATTGTAAGATACCCGGCAGCTGATGGCAGCCGCCTTGGTGGTGGTCATTGGTCAAAACTCGATTCCGGAAAGCTTTGGTCGGCTGACCGGGTACTTAACCCGCCTTGCGCGGGTTTTGTGCTTTATGGGGCTGGCGAATCGCCCCGCAGCAGCTGTGATACGCGAACGTCGTCAAGCGCTCGCAGGATAGGCTCAAAAGTTTTATGGGCTGGCAGTTTAGATACCGCAGTGATCACTTCTGTAACGGTGATGTCATCGCCGCGGGGGCTATAACCACCACCTGGGCCACGCTGTGAAATTACCAGGTTACCCGCCCGCAGCTTTTTGAAGATCTGCTCAAGGTATGAAGTAGACAGCTTTGACTCTTTACTGATGGCCGTCAGTGAAACGGGCGAGCCGTCATAGAGCTTATTCAAAGTGGCGGCGGCCTGGACAGATGCCAGAACGCGTTTCATTCCAAATTCCATAATCACTTCTCCGGCCGTAACGGCCATTGGTCAAAACTCGATTCAAAAACTCACTGCAGGCTGTTGGTCGTCAGCCATGTTTTGTGCATTTCGGTAGGGGAGGCACTGGCCCTGTACTTTTTGTTCATCGGCGTTGCTGTTGCAACTGGCCTCTGATGGATAAACACCGATCAGAACATCAGAGCATTCACCAGTGAGAGCACATACGCTGATGACAAGGGCAAACAGGGTATTCATGCCTCAGCCTCAGGGTTTCCTTTCTGCGCCAGCAAGTAACACAGCTGGCGAAGTCTCACCTCGAACCAGTTCAGGCGGGTCGCCTGGTTCCCGGTAGGTACTCGGGCAAAATCCTTCATAGTTATCTCCAGTTAACTCAGTATTAGGATGTGGTTTTGCAATGCGGCGCCGGGTGCCTCCCGGTGACGGCAGCCAGTTAACAACTACCGCCGACAACTTTTTCCCCACAACGTGTGAATAACCGCCATGTTTACTTTTTTAACTGTGTCGCGTGCGCATAGCCGCATTCACCGCATTGCAAACCCAGATTTTTTATTTTCACCACTTCGACGCGCTTCGTCGGTGGTGTCGTGACGCTGATCTTCACGAGTGAGCTTTTTCACCCTGCAATTCACCACCACGAAGCGCGCAGGATTTCCATTACATTTCAGAGGAGGCGCAGTCTGCCGGCTTACCTGAAAGTGCTGCGGTAAACTCGCTGAAACTCAATGCCTCTTCACCTTCAGAGAGGTTTTCAAAATAGTCTTCATATGCTTTATCCATACTCATTTCCTTCCCTTAAGGCCGGGCAGCCGAACGTTGAACCTGCTGCGATTGATATTGCTGTCATCTCATCCGGTGTTTCGTATGCCGCCGGCAGCTACTACGTGGGCTTCCTGCCTCGATGACGTCATAGGACGGAGATAGTATTATCGATATAAACTACAGCTGTCAATTAAAACTGATGATTTAAATTTCAGAATTGGATGTGAGGTGGGGAGCAGGCACAAAAAAACCGCCCGAAGGCGGCGCTTATGAAGGGGGGGAAGGCTGTTCTAGTCTTTCTTTCGTTTCATTAAATATTCGTTCATGAAAGCATCGAGTTCTTCCAACCTTAACTGCATTAACCCGACGAATCGTTCTTGCTCCACTTGAGGAAGCTGATCGTAAATTTCTATGAGCTTTTTGGTCTCCGGGGTAAGGACATAGATATCTTCCGATCTTGGCGGCTGCAGCGTCTCTTCGTCTTCATCTGTCATGAAAAACCAATACAAAGGTTTTCCTGTTATATCAGGAAGTTGCTCAAGCATTTCTTTTCTGGGAAGGATTCCAGCCTGACACCAGCCATTCACTGATTGGGATGTCGCACCGATCCTCCGCCCCAGTTCTGATTGAGACATTCCTATCTCATCTAAGACTCGTTGCAGTCGAACACCAAAGTTCATCTTCATCCACCCAAACAAACACATGAGAAAGATTATACAGATTTTTTCTTCAGGCCTCATATCGAATGATTTGACACTATCGAAATAAACTGATTAAACTGTAATTCAAATTTACAGTTTTTAGTGGAGCAACGTATGAAGCCATCACTTCAAAAAAAATTACTTGCCGTGTGTAGCCAATCGGAAATCGGACGGCGGCTTAATCGGCGAGCACAAACAGTAAATGGTTGGTTCAAACATAAAGTTCCCGGCGAGTTGGTTCTGAAAGTCAGTAAGGCATTGGAGTGGAAAGTTACTCCGCATGAACTCAGACCAGATCTCTACCCAAACCCAACGGATGGATTACCGAAGGAGTAAGCATGCAAACCATCTCTTTTAAAAATCATAACCCGGTAATGGGCCTGCAACTGAACTCAGAAAATCAGTTTTCCGGTCTACGCCGGGCTCGGATGAAGAGTAGAGCAATTTTTGCTGCCGTTCAGGAATGGGAGTCGACTTTACCTGGACGTGCACAGGACCACATCGCGCAGCTGGTGGATGAGCAATGGAGAAAACAAAACGGTCGCGGAATAAACGTCAATAAACAGAATCTGTACCGCTACCTGAAAAACGAATCCGGATCAGAGAAGTACACCAGCTACGTCATGCAGCTTTCAGGAGCGATCGCTGATGCGATGCCTATTGAGATTGCGCGCAAACACGGATTGAAACGTGGATTGACTGAAAGCGAGCTGGTGGCTCAAGCAATCAAAGAGTGTAGCGAAGCGCACCAGGCAAAATTGCTTGGTGCTCCGTTGCAGAAGTTAGAGCGTGAAATTCGGGAGGCAGCAATTGCACTTTTTAACATGCTTCCTGCAGATGCGGCGGGACCACTTCTGGCGAGCATTAGCGCCGTAGCGCCGCAGTTTTTCTAATCGAGTTTTGACAATGACCACCAGCACCAGCTGGTTAATAAGAGGTTTCAGATGGCCCGCATCAGAACAGTTAAACCTGAATTCTGGACAGATGAGAAGGTGGTGGAATGTTCAATTCCAGCGCGTCTCCTGTTTATCGGGTTGTTCAACTTCGCCAACGATATGGGATGCCTTGAGCGTTCGCCAAAACGGTTGAAGATGCAAATCTTCCCTGCGGACGCGCTCGATTGCGAACCACTAATACAGGAACTGATTACTCATGGATTACTCACTGAGTATTCAGTGAATGATGTCTGCTATTTGCAGATTAAAGGTTTCCTTAAGCATCAAAAAATAAACAGGCCTTCGGCCTCAAAAATACCTCTTCCGCCAGAATTCACTGAGTCTAAGGCAGGAAAGGAAGAAAAGAGAGCTCCTAATCAAGGAGGGCTCAGTGAGGACTCAGTGAATCCTCATGGAGGACTCAGTGAATCCTCATGGAGGACTCAGTGAATCCTCATGGAGGACTCAGTGAATCCTCATGGAGGACTCACTGACGGAAAAGGAAGGGAAGGGAAAGGAAAAGGATCAAACCCCACTCTCTATGCGCAGGAGAGAAATTTTCCCCAGCAACCTCAGTATCTGCCTGGAGTGGATATTCCGATCGGGAAATTCGCCATGCACGACCTTTGGCTGCCGTCACAGGACTGGCCGCGGCTGGCTGCTACCTGGGGTATAGCGCTTCCCGAACCGGCATACCTGCCGACAGAGCTGGCAGAGTTCATCGCGTACTGGAAATCCGAGGGGAAAGTGTTCACTCAGATTCAGTGGGAGCAGAAATTTGCCCGCAGCGTGATAAGTGCCAGAGCCAAATCTAAACCACAACCAGCAACCGGAGGTAAAGACCATGCAGGAATTCAACCAGTTAACACCGCATCCCGGGCTGTTCAGGAAATTCAGGCAGCCAGAGAACGCTGGGAAAAGCAAAACGGACTTGCTGGCGGCGGATACGGCATGGCGGCTATGGACAGTCATGGGGGAAATATTTTCGAACCGGTGGACCCAGAAGAACGGGGCGGCGCCCTCGGATATGTGGATTGCCCAGATTGGATCGATGAGTGAAGCCCAGATTACTCTGGTCTGCAGTCAGTGCATGGAGCGCTGCGCCGCGGGTAACACATGGCCACCGGATCTGGCTGAATTCGTTGCTCTGGTATCTGCCAGCGGTGCTAACCCGTTCAATCTGACATCCGAATCTGTAATGGCGGAATACAAGCGCTGGAGGAATGAGTCTTACCGATACTCGGGCAGCGACAAATATCCATGGAAACAGGATGTTCTCTATCACATTTGCATTGAGATGCGCAGAACTGGAGTGGAGAGGAACCTGACGGAGGGAGAGCTGAAAAAACTGGCAGAAAACTTACTCACGAAATGGACCAAACACCTGGCTAACGGGTTTTCGATTCCGCCAATTCGTCAGCAGTTGGCAGCACCGAGACATCCTGCAGGACCGACGCCAGCACAGATTCTGATGGAAGAGTACAAACGCCGCAAGGCGGCAGGTTTAACCAAGTAAACGAGTTTTGACCATGACCAAACAATCAAAAACCAAAGTAACCAAAGCACAGATGGTGCTTGCCATCGTTAGCCGGACGCCAGAATGCGTCCTGCAGGATGTCTGCGATGCGCTCGACTTGCAAGCCAGTACAGCAGGTAACTTGCTGCGGCAGCTCCATGCCGCGGGAAATCTCCATCGTACCCATAACGGCTACCAGTATGTCTATCGAGTGGTTGCAGGCGTTGAGGTTCCCGATGTTGCCCTGCCGCAGACTGCAACACCATTATCTGAAGAGGATGTGAAAAAAGTCCAAAACGCACTGTCCCTGGCGAAGACGCTGGAAGACAAAAAGCTGTGGCGCCGGGCTGCGACTGTTTACACATCAATGCTTGGAATGACGACAACAGCAAACGAGCTCTGGTTGCTTACCAGAATGCGCAACCGCTGCCTGCGCAACGCGGCGAGGTGCTGATTATGCCTTAAACAGAATCAACAGCAGCTGGTACGGGATGTCAAAGTTAAGTTTAATTATTGCGGGGTTAGGCAAAGCTAAGATATCCACTGAGTGCCAGGAGCGGACGATGCGTTGAGTTCCTTTTTAAGTGTTAATCGTCACATAGTTCTCAGCGTCAAGCACGTTGCATCTCGTGGTGATTTTATGGTGTTTTACTTAATTTCTTTAGTTAATAGCGGGTTATATTTTATTTCACTCAAGAGATAGAACAGCCTCATGTATCCTTTTAGTATTTTGTGAATAATTTACTTGCCTAAATGGCATGCTCATTTTTATATTTCAATCATATATCTATGTGCTAATGACAAGATGTGACACTCCTAAATAGCTGCGCCTAATACCGCTACACTTTTGCCTGACCATGTTTTCCTCCGGGGAATGGGCTGGCGGTTTCCATAAAATGGCGGACCTTTTTCAGTAACTGCCACATTGAGCGGCACTAATGATTACGGGTTATCGTGTCATGAAGTGCCTGCCATGGCCGTTCCACATGATTCACCCACGGCGAGTAAACCGGCTGGTAAATTACCCTGAACTTGGGATTTGCTTTCAACCAGCGCTGTGTTTCGCGGCTTTTATGGATAATGTAGTTATCAACGATCAGCGTGATTGTTTTCGCCCGCCGGTAAGTGGCTTTCAGGTGCTTCAGCAGAGCGATAAACAGCGCTGAACTTTTGCTGTTGCCGCCCACGTAGCTGACTTTACCCGTGCCACTGTGCAGTGCGCCGGCCAGATAGTATTTTTCGTTCTACCCCGGCGTCACTACCCGTTTCTGCTGTCCGCGCAACTGCCAGTCCGCACCGATTTTAGGATTAAGGTGGATATACACTTCATCTTCATAAAATACCGGATGCTCTGCGCTGCATTCATCCAGCGCTTTGTGGATTACCGCCATCTTTTCATCTTTATGTGGGTCACGGATACGCAGAGTTGGCGCGGCCCTGCGCCATACAAGCCCCGCAGATGGCAACCAGCGGCGAACGGTTCCTGCATGAAACTGGCAACCGGTTATCTCATTGATTTTTATTGCCAGTAATTCGGTGCTCCAGCGTGAACGTTGATAACCAAAATCGCGGGGAGAATGCTTTATCAGCTCACGTAACAGGGTGCAGATATGTTCAAAAGGCCAGCGTCGGGAGCGCCCTGCGGGTAAGGATTTCAGGCCTTCAATACCTGAGTGCGTAAACCAGTTAATCCAGCGACCAACGGATGAACGGGCACAACAGAGAGTTCTGGCAACATCGCTGACCCGTTCACCCCGATGAAGCATCAGCATGGCCGTGAGTCTGCGGGCATGATTTTTATCGCGCGTTTTATGAATAGCTTTCTGCATCAGGCGTCGATCGCCACGGGGTATTGGTGCTATGATCGGCATCGCTCAGTCCGGTTGGTGGTTTTGGTTGGTTTGGCGATTGCTCAGATCGCACAATCCGGGCTGAGTTCCCTTTCAGTGATCTACTATTCCGCGCAGCTATTTAGTGGATATAATCACGCTTTGAAAAAAAAACGGGTCAATTACTCTTCGCCCCACAGCAACGAATAAGGAGAAATTTGTGAGTAACGTCAACACTTTCCTTAAGGAAAATTTATCTTCAGTAAGTAAGAATGTTTTTGTGGCTCCTGGCATCCCTGAAAAAAAACTGAATAATGTCGCTAAAGCATTTAATGTTGTGGATAACTTGAATACTGTGCTAGCCATTTATGACAATACGGTATTTGGTAGCGCAAAAGATGGCATCGTTTTTACCGGTGAAAAACTGGTCATAAAAGAAGCTTTTGAAAGTCCTTATGACTTGTTCTACAGCAATATTGAAGCAGTAGAATATATAGAAGATGTCACGGTAAATGATAAAGGCAAGGAGAAGCGAACAGAGTCTGTTTCCCTCAAACTAAAAAATGGCGAGGTAAAACGAATCAAAGGCTTGATGGAGTGCAACTATAAGAAGTTGAGCGACATTCTTAAGCATACCATCAGTGACTTTGATGAGTTCAAAGAAGAAGATCAGCTCATCACTCTTGCCGAAATGTCAGAAGCTCTCAAAGTGGCTTATGTCAAAATCATTGTGAACATGGCGTTCTCAGATGATGGTCAGGTTGATAAAAAAGAATTTGCCGAAATTCTCTTGTTGATGACCCGACTTGAGTTAACGACTGAATCCCGGTTTACACTGCGTAGTTATGTCGGTTCAGAATCCAGTCTGATACCGGTTGAAGAATTAATTGCGATCATTGACCGGGAATGTGTCCCAAGCCATAACAAATCAATAAAAGTCTCTCTTGTTAAAGACCTGATTAGCATTTTCATGAGTGTTAATGAAGGTGAATATAAAAAATTCCCGTTTCTTCAGCAAGTGCAACCTTTGCTGGGCGTAACTGACGAAGAAATAGAACTCGCAGTAATGGCTATTCAGCAAGATTTTAAGATGTTACGGGAAGATTTTTCCGATGATGCGCTGAAACGCAGTATGAAAGAACTTACGGCAAAAGCAGGTGCGGTAGGCGTGCCACTCGCTGCTGTCTATCTCTCTGGCTCTGTCATCGGTATGTCCGCAGCGGGCATCACTTCTGGGCTTGCAACACTTGGACTTGGTGGCGTGCTGGGTTTTTCAAGTATGGCAACAGGTATCGGTGTTGCGGTGTTATTAGGTGTAGGTGCCTATAAAGGGATTCGTCATCTTACGGGTGCCAATGAACTGGATAAAACCAAGCGCCGGGAACTCATGCTTAATGAAGTCATCAAGCAGACACAATCCACATTGTCCGCGCTAATTAATGATCTAAATTATATTTCTGGAAAGTTTAACGACGCCCTGGATGCGCATAATCGGCAAGGAGAAAAAATTCTAAAACTCCAGAAGATGATGAATGCATTGACCGGTGCAGCAGATGAATTGAATAAGAAATCTAATAAAATGCAAAACAGTGCACTCAAACTTAAGTGCCCTGTTTATCTTGATGAGGCCAAACTCAGTTCGCTGACCCGAGAGCCCATCAAAAAACAATTCCATGATGTTGTTCTTTCATTCTACGAAGAATATATTGTTGAAGAGCAAAACGATGGGAAGAGTGTTGAAGTGAAAAAACTTAAGATCAAAGAAAACGCTTCCACTCAGCAATTAGAGAAACTTGCCGCGATCTTTGAAGGCATCGGCTATTTCAGAGCGGGGGATGTTATTAAAGGCAAACTAACTGGGCTATTCTCATAATGAAAAAACCAGATACTCAGGTATCGGCCTTGCTGGTGCAGAAGCACCAGCTTGAACAAAGCGAGCATCAATTGGGTGACCTTGATGCTGCTCTAGAAGCGCTTAACGCTTTGCAAACTGATACCGAAGCTTCTTTAGATGAAATGATTTTGGCTATGGATGGTGTTCTGGAACACTCAGGTATCACGTTTGATGAGGATATCCACACAACGGTTTCTAGTGAATTCAGCGATTACCTTGAATCCTGTTTGACCACGTCATCGTCCAGTATCAGTAAACTGTCGATGATAGAAACAATAGCGTTCACCAGCGATATGGACTGGGAAACCTATTCCCAGTCCATATCGCAGTATGCCCATAAACACAATATCGATTTAATAGTCGATCCGTTTAGCGCCCTGATGTCTCCAATCCAAAGAATTGCTCTGGAAAAACGTATTCAGGAAGACTTGACCTTAAAGACTGCCCGCTGCGACAAATATGATTACATGATCGCTGGCACCTGTGGCGTTATTGGCGGACTTATCGATATTTTTCTGGTAGGCGTACCTGGAGCAGGAAAACTGACCCAGCTTGCAGATAATGCAGTGGACGGTGCCGTTGAGAAATTCGCTTCAGCCTTTGGATGGAAGGGCAGTTCAGAAGCAAGCGATTCGACAAAAAGCGCTATCGGTTTTCTGGAGAGAAAATTCAAAATCAATTATGACCATCGGCATGGCGGAGATGTTGACGGTTTGTTCAGGATGAACACGAAGAATCACCATATTAAAAGTCTCGCCCACTCCCCGGACTTAGTCGGTTTATTTTTCTCGATCCTGGATCAATTTACCAGTACGGCACATTTTGTGGCAGACGGAAAATTGGTTTCCGTAGATACCGAGACTTTTGAGCTTAAAGGGAATAACGTTGTCTCTAAGGTATTTAGTGGTTTCGTAAACTGGCTGGGCCACCTTTTCTCTGATATGGCAGGTTCTTCCGGTGCAGCAGGGAGAGGCTCCGGTATCCCCATTCCTTTCTTTTCATTACTTCAGTTTATTAATGTGGGTGAATTTGGCCAGCATCGCCAGTCTTTCGCAACCGTCGCCGTCCAGGTTTTTGAGAAAGGGTATGACTTACGGCATGGATTAGCGATGGCGATCCCCGTCATGATTACTGAGTTGCTTGTGCGAATCACCTGGACGGTTAAACAACGTTGCTATCATAAGAAGGACTGGGGTGAATGTATTCCTTCAGCAAATAACCCTGAACTCAGGCGAATGTTGCTTGTGGCGCATGGAACCTTGTGTCTGATGGATGTAGGAGATGCGGCACTTCGTTCAGGAGGCGAAATGATTCAGTTCCTCCTGAGAACGAACCTCATCGGCTGGACGAGGTTTGGAATTCTAGCGATTAAAGAACTCCATGTCTGGTATAAAGCAGGCGGAATTGATGCCAATGCTGTAGATGAATATATGGATCATGAACTTCGGCGAATGCTAAAAGCGGGGTAGCGTTACGGCTTTGTTGAATAACATTACGTTTGGGTGCTTGGCTGTAAAAAGCTAGGCAATGGCGTATCTGTCGACGCAATGCAGAAAAGGCAACTTAATTGCGAAACAGAAATGTTCGGTGAGTTGCTTGACCGTCCTATGGCAGCTAAGTGCCAGAAGTCGACGTTGCTAACATCAGTATGTACTCATCGGCACAGTCCATGTCAGAGCTATTAACTATAGATAAAAATTCAATAATTAATAAAATAAGAACCATCTTTCTAGGTGGTTCTTATTATTAACAATAAATATTACGATTTCAACGAGGGTTAGAATGATTATGTTAATCTAACGCTGACAATCTACTATTTACCATATTGAATTATGGATGAATTTTAATTCATTTTTTATCTTGTTTACTGATAAATTCACAGAGGTTCTGACTCTATTAACAGTCATTGCATCGCCAGGGTTCAAAAGCTCTAGAGGCTTAGACTTTGCACTCGACATTCTGCCACTGCCAAGGAAATCATCAAGAATCACAATATGATTATTAGGATCATTGGTTGTGAAATTACTGATATTCTGACGAATGACTTCCCTTACAGCTTCGATATACATTTTTGTCTGTTGATTTGGTTTGTTTCTGGCACCTGCTACTGTAGACCATCCGCAATGAGTGATGACAACCATTTGAATTTTTGGTGTATGACCATCAGATGGCATTGTTTTTCTGAACTCAGATGTTGGTTTAGTCAATGTATCAATGAGTAATCTCAGTGAGTTAATTGATTGCTGATCCGTACGCACAGGAACAATCAATGCATCTGTAGCATGCCAAGATAAATGCGTCGCTCCGGAGAAGAAAGGTGAGGTATCAATGAGAACTTTTTTTGTCTCTGTCTCAGTCATCTCTCTCTCAATTTCTTTTTTCAATGAAAAAAGAATATTATCAATAACAACCTGCTGAGTTGCCCCAGTAATAGTTCGCGCTTGAGCTAAAGCATTTGCCATTTGGGTAGGTAAAAGGTAAAGCTGACTATCAGATTGAATGAAGTAATTCTGTTTACCAGCGAACCAAGGATTAGTTGATGATATTAATTTTGCCGCACGAGTGGCAAAACCAAGCCCCGGAACAAAATAGGGCATCAACAGATCATTTGCGGTTGTACTGGTTGAAGAAGCATAATTATTATCAAAAAAATAAGACAGATTTCCTTGAGGACAAGTATCAACAATTAGAGCATCATCTGCAAGATAAGAAAGGTTAAAAGCCAGAGACGTCTTGCCAATACCTCCTCGGAGGTTGCACACAGTATATTTGTCAAATTTTGGCAAACTAAGACTACTCACGTTGCCATCAGCAACTTCAAATTGACGTTCTATCAAAGCATTAACATTAGATTCATTAGTCATAACATCACCACTAGTTTTCCACTTTAAAAAATCATATGGAAAACTAATCTAGTTGTCAATCCTTGATTAAATATTAATCCAACTCAATTGTTAATCATTGCCTGCCTGTTTACATATAGACAAGGTGTGACCTGACTCCGTTGACAAGCTATGGCAATGCTAATAATTCCCGTGCCGACTCAATTCGAACTTCCGCTTATCGCTCAAAGCAGACCTTCATCCCATTAAGATTGTCCGCTCTGTGCCAAGAGCGGAATCTGGAACGCCAGAGGTAGCAACGTTTCTTATCAAAGGTGTTGATCACCACAAAAATGACTGTATCCCTGTGATAGCGGATTTCGTCCTTTGTGGAGAAAAGATCAATCTAAACATGAGCATGGGTTAGCGAAAAGTGGCATTAAACGCTTGAACATTTCACCTAACAAGTATACTGTTTATTTATACAGTACTTGCGTGAGGAGCTAGTTATGAAAGTGGAAATCACAATTGATCGCCAAAAAAAATTGCCGGATGGCGCTGTGCCTGCTCTGGAGAAGGAGCTACTGCGGCGATTGGATCAAAACTTTAATAACTGCAGTCTTGTGATTCGTCGGGCCAGCTCTGATAGGTTGACCGTGCTTGGTGGAATGGACGGAGATAAAAAACGTGTAGAGGAAATCCTGCAGGACACCAGGGAAAGCGCTGATGACTGGTTCTGTTAAGTTGAGGTCCAGTGGCTTGCCTGGTTTATTTTGAGGATTTTGCTGTGAGTAAAAAACAAGAAATGCCGAACACCGGCTACGCAATAATCAGATGCGACGATGGTGTGATCGTTGCCCGTCTGACATCCTTTCCTGTATGTGAGCGCGCTTTGATGTACCGGCGCGGCGATACTGTTTCGTTTATGCCTCTGCAGCCGGATGAGATCGTGGGGACTCTCTCTCTTTTTTCACAGATGATTGAAAAGGCTAAGTCTGGAGTTGGTTACCAGGTTCCCCCTGGTTCTGTTACAATCCCGTCATAGGCCTGAACAACCTATACCTGCTGCGTCACGGAGAGAAGCCATGACGCAAACAACCGAAGTATCAAAATCCCACCAGACTGGTGCTCCTTCAACGAGCGCCGGTTTACTCTCGTCTTCGAAACTCACTTTTCGACAGCAGGAAGTTTTCGATCTGCTGATCGCCTACATCAATCAGCATGGCTTCCCACCTACGCTATCTGAGCTGGCCGATATGCTCGGCGTTAGCTCGTCTAATGCTGTTCTGTTGCATCTGCGTGCGTTAGAGAGGAAAAATTTTATAAAACTCTCTCGCCGTGTCTCCAGAGGAATTTCCATCGTCGGGCGAAAGGAGCCTGTGCTCGCCGTGCAACTGCTGCAGGAAATGATCGCTGAAGAACCCGGTGCGCGTGAAAGAGCGATTGAGTTTTTGCGACTGTTCGGTGATCAGCCATGAAGAAAAGTTGGTTTTTACACGAGCAACTTTCAGAGGCTGAGGCTACAGAGCTGGTGGAGCGATACCGTAAAAATAACTGTGTGGTTGAGAAGAGCTTATCCAGAGACTTTGCATCGTGGGAGATCCGCGTGTTGTTGCCGGAATCGAAGAAGCCGCCACGGATTGACAGGACCTACATACAGAAGATGTGGAGGGACTGATGCGAGCTTTGCTTAACGTGGATATTGCACGCCATCTTGGAATTGTGCTGCTTAAGCCGGGTAGTGAATTAATGCCGTTATTCGGTGCCGGCCGAGTTCTTGTTGAAATACCGCCGGCAAGCATGAAAAAGATACCCAGTGGACGTCTTCCTGATGCCCGGCAGCCGTTGCGGGATGATATGGGGATCAGACCTTTTTTCATGAAGAAGGCAGTTATCACTGCAGCTGGTGGGGTTAGTGCCCTCGAGTCATGGTTGCGTAGGCAGGTTAAAAACTGTCAGTGGACACATTCCGATTACCATCACCATGAGCTCGTCCCGTTTCGCCATTCGACGGGTGTAATAATCGCATGCTGGCACTGTGATAATGAGCTGAAAAACCAAACGGAACAAACCCTCGATCAACTGGTAGGTGTTAACAACGCTGACTGGGTAATCGACACTGCCCGCATCGCGCTTGGTCTGGACGCTCAGCGCTCATTGTCACTGGCGGAGCTATGCTGGTGGGCGGTAGGCGCCGGGATTGGCGATGAAATTACAGAAGAAATGGCGCGCCGATCCCTGCGTATTAAAGACGATGGCATTAAATCGGTTTACAGGGAGAGTGAGATTGTTCCGTCGGTACCGGCCACCAGTATTCTTTCTCCCCGTCTCGAAAAAACAATTAAGCCAACGGCAATAACAACGCCGGGCAAACCTCTGGTTCCTGTGAACGTCGATCCTGTTGCTCCGGCGACACTATTCGCGAGACCTAAGCGGAGCCGATGGTTATCAGCTGATTTTATCTCATGGGTTAAAACACAACCGTGTATGTGCTGCGGGCAGCCTGCAGATGATGCACACCATCTTATTGGCTGGGGGCAGGGCGGCGTAGGCACCAAGGCCCACGATGTTTTTACGATCCCATTATGCCGCAAGCACCACCGTGCTTTGCACCATGACCCTGCCGCTTTTGAGCGTGAATACGGCACCCAGCCGGTATTGATCATTAAATTGCTGGACCGGGCATACTCGCTCGGCGTTCTTTCCTGAGGAGCTTTAAAAATGAGAGATATGTACGAACTATTGGACCGTTGGGGAGCTTGGGCGGCTTCTGACAATAGTGGTGTTGACTGGCAACCCATTGCTGCTGGGTTTAAAGGTTTGCTACCTCATGGAAAGAAAACACGCCAGCAATGCGATGATGATGAAGGTATCATGATTGACGGTTGTGTAGCGCGATTGCGGAAATATAAGCCAGAAGAGTATGAGTTAATTATTGCTCATTTTATTATCGGAATCTCCTTACGTAGCATCGCTAAGAAACGTAAATGCTCTGATGGTACCATCAGGAAAGAATTGCATAAGGCCATGGGGTTCATTGATGGTATCATTTCTATGATACTATAGTTTAAATGGCCGCATCGGCGGCCATTTTTTATGCTTTACGTTTTGAATTTGATCGAAACCTTTGCTTAGTTATTTCAGAGTTGAAATAGTCTTCATCCAAGAAGTTAAGTAACTCTTTTATTTCTTTTTTATTTGTTGGCATTTCTATTTTCTCGGAGTTTCCTGAGCCGGTCGTTTTTATAGGGAAGTTCAAAGTTAGCGCTGCGTTTTTTATTTCGGTTACAGTATGATTTACCAATATTTTAGATTTGTTTATTAATGTGACTTTTTTTCTTATGACGTTATCTGCAAGGGCTGGAAGATCAAACCCCACTGGTATATTAAAAACTGGTTGGTTTACAAAGTCAGAAATCTCTTGCTTTGTTGCTTCAGCAAAATAAGAACTCATATCAAATATGCTTCTCAGGTTGTTGAAGTTCCTGAACTTTATTTTATCTCCTTCAAGGATTGCAACTAATTTATCGTCTAGATTGAAACCCAAAAGATCTGACATCGTAAATGAATTTTTACTGAGCCATAAGTATCTTGACTCGTTAAGTATCTGTTTTTTTGAAAAGGTTTGGATTGCTATTTTGTCTTTCACTTGAGGATACGCAGGAGCCATAAAAAAAGCTGTTATATCATTAAGCCCAACATTTTTTGTCCACAAAGGCATTGCGGTGCTACGCTGAACTGCATCAAGAAGTATTTTTCCTTCATCAAAGTTATCTATATAACTACATTCATTATAGCTAGGGGTATATCCGGCTTCGAAAACAAGTTCCGTATTGTGATGACTTTCAAAAAGAGATAATTGGTCATCAAATATTTTTTTGATTTTGATGTCTGTTTGTCTGTCGGTATCAATACGATACACTTTCACAGCAGAGTTTTTATTCATCATTGCAAAAAGGCTCATATTATTCCCTTGTTACATGCATAAATGTGTAGTCTGTAAGTTGAATAACTTCAAAATCTCTGTTTTTTAAATTTGTAATAACTTCTTTGGATATCAACACAAATCCAACGCCAGTATCGTCTTCTGCTTCATAAAATTTAAATCCTAAAGCGGAGATAAGAGGGTTGAAATTATAGTTCTCAGAGAAACATATATAAACGATAAGAGATATATAGAAAAATACTGCATATTGCCATTTATCGGCGATTGAATCTGTCCCTAATAAAGGGAATAGATAACTCAAGAAATAATTGGTAACCTCTTTATTTGCAGGAGATATGGTCTCAACATTCTTATAAAGAGAAGGGAGGTTTTTATTTGCATAGTGTAGGAAAAAAATAACTGCTATAAAACTAGCAAGACAGATCCCTAACGACCACCAAATAAGCCATGGCTTGTTTTTCATATATCCTATAAATATCAGCGTGATACCTACAGGAGCTATCGAACTTGCTGTTAAAAGAAACCTTGCAATTTTGTTCATTGAACACTCCCATGATACTGTTTTTTTGTACAGTATAAATCATGTGGATGTCTAATACATCATCCTTGTGAAAAAACACTATACACAAATGAGTAACGCGTACGCAAAAACTATCGTAATCTGTTAAGAGTGGTCACTTAGACACACAGCTTAAACATCAAACCTCGCCAAATGGCGGGGTTTTTGCTTTTCAGGCCTAGGCTAGAACCTACTGATTAGGCTGGTTAGCTGGAGCCTGAGACCTATCCCTTATCTTTCCGCGTCCTTACTTACCTGGAAGTAGATACAATGAAAACGTTCAACAACTGGTTTGAGATACTGAGTTGAAGAGTTAGTAGTATGGAGACCCCCTCTGTGCACCTTGCTGGGTTCTACTGTTAAGGCTTGGCGTTTATCAAACACAGGCAGTTATACATCTGACATTGACGCATCGAATGTTTGGATCATAAATTATTGATGTGGTGAATCCCCCTGTGCGGAGGGGCGACCAGTCAGTTACAGACACCTGTAAATGCAGCGCGGGCCATGCCGACTGGGGCATGCTCACCGGGAGGCACCCGGCACCACACTGTCACTAAGCATATTGAATATTTCATAGTGGGTTTACTTTTGCGGTTGCCCTTCTATGTTTATAGAACGTAACGGCAAAAGTGAATGCTTCCTGGTAAATCGGTAGCTCGGACTATTAGGGATGCCTTCGTTTCGTTACTACCTAGAATGCCTACTTTGTGCCCGCCTCACGGCGGGCTTTTTTACGCCATCAATCAGGCGATTCAGTAACCAAAGGAAAACATCGTTTGAAGGCTGCGCTTTGCGTGGCCTTTCTTTTTTCAGGCTCACGGGAATCATCATCGATACGGCTCGTTGTCAAATCAGCCCGATGGGCCTGACCCCTTCATGCACACAGCGCCATCCGTAATCAGCGGAGGTGAGGTTATGACAAGAATGAGCACCATATACAGCAGACTTTCCTACGGCACCGGTACCGCACTGACGGGCTGCGGTGTCTCCGCAAAGGCATACGCTGACACAGCTAAAACAGAGGTATGGATTTTGGCCGACAAAATTGCAGGGCTGACCCTGAGTGACTGGGCAATCATTGTCGGTATCACATGCACCGTTATTACCTGCGGCGTGAACTGGTATTACCGAAGAAAAGAACGAGAGGACCGGCTCAATGGCTATGTCAACAAGGCTGAGGAATAGCGTTATCGCTGCCGTCGGCGGGGGAGCCATAGCCATTGCTTCAGCGCTCATCACCGGCCCGACCGGTAACGATGGCCTTGAAGGTGTGCGATACGATCCCTATCAGGATGTGGTTGGTGTCTGGACTGTCTGCTATGGCCACACTGGCAAAGACATAATGCTCGGTAAGAGGTACACCGAGGCTGAATGCCGCGCGCTGCTTAGTAAAGACCTGAACACCGTTGCCCGCCAGATTGACCCATACATCCAGAAGCCGATCCCCGAAACGATGCGTGGGGCTCTGTACTCGTTCGCCTATAACGTCGGCGCTGGTAACTTTCGGACCTCAACGCTACTGCGCAGAATCAACCAGGGTGACCAGAAAGGGGCATGTGATCAGCTACGTCGCTGGACTTATGCCAAAGGTAAGCAGTGGAAGGGACTTGTTACCCGGAGGGAGATTGAGCGCGAAGTGTGTTTATGGGAGCAAAGATGAGTCGCTTAACCGCCGTTATCATCGCTATAACAATCCTGCTGGCCTCTAACGTGATTTCGTGGCGCTCAGGCTGGAGTTCTCACGCTGATCACATCAATGCTCAAGCTTCAAAGAAGAGAGAGAAGGCCGAGAGTACCATTAAGCCTGTAGAGGAAAAGGCCGCTACTGCTAACGAAGCGGGTAAGGTCATCTACAAAACAATAACCCGTGACGTGGTGAAATATGTTCAGTCTCCGAATCGTATTGTATGCAGGTTTGATGATGATGCTGTGCAGCTGCGTCAGCGCGCCATCGATGCTGCCAACTCCATCCCCGGATTTGATGAGCCCGCCGTGCAAAGCAAGTGACGCCGCGAAGGACAGCGACGAAGATCTGCAGGCTGATATTGAAAGCACTCAGTGCTTGCGGCAACTGAGATTGGATAAGTACCGCTGGCAGGCTTATTATAAAGCTATAGCCCGATAGGTCATTTTCTTGTTGAATTCAGTCCCTGCCTTGCTTATATCCTACCCAAAAATGAGTGGGTGGGTTGTGATTAAAAAATGTTATGCGAGAATGTCTGATCCAGCTTCAGGTGACAAACTGTCATTGGAAGTACTTTTATCAGATGGTGGACTTAAGATTTTTATCTATTATTTTAATAAAAGAGTGGGGCTCTCTCTCATGGTATAAAAGATAAGCAGGGTAAGTATATTTTACGAGGTGAAAAGAATGCTGGGAATATCAATCTTGTCAGAGATAACACGATTGATTACACTCTTTGGGTGGTTAATAATTACACCGGTGGAAATGGTGATTCCGATAAATCCTCCCCTATGCTTTGCGCATTGTGCGAGGGGCAGATACTCATTATCGAATGCAAAAATAATTTTATAAGAAAACCATTAAGGCTTGATGAGCTCAGGTTTGAATATAACTAATCATCATACGCGCCTTATATGTTCGAAGGACATAACAACTCTTAGGTATCCTGTTTCTGGATATCCTGGAAATGTGCTGCTGGTGGGCTTAGTTCTTGGAGCCTTTTGTCCAGCAGTTTCAGGTTATAAAAAACCCCGTGGAGTAAATCCGACAAATTGACGGGGTGCTGCAGGGGCAGCCAATGTAGGAGTGTAGTCAGATTGCGGGATGTTTTTCTACTGGTTTTGAGAAAAAATGGAAGGCCAGATACTACAGGAAGTGGCTCATCCCTGAGCTCACAGGTAGAACGACGGACTTTGTCGTGGCAGAGCAAAGTCATTAGATAGTTTAGACAACACTCCGGATATAACAAGCGTAGCGGGTGTAAATCAGTTAACGGAGCTCAGCGGCTAAGGCATCAAGCATTCACTAAGTGGCTTTGATAATGCTATAGTTCGCCAGAAAGAACAGATTGCATGGTGTCATGCGATACAGCTCATATTTAGAACGTCAGGGTTAAGTTAGCGGTGAATATAACTACTAATAGTGGGTTTTTTGGTTATTTGCTTTTTTTATTGACTATGTGGCCAGTTTTTATAACGCTGTGTCTAGCAATGTCTATAGCATTTTACGGAGTCTTAATGAAGAAGACTGCACTTGCCTGGCTGCTTTCTGCTTTATTTTTTGGCATATTTGGGGTGCTGTATGGGTATTAATTTACTGATATTGAGGTTTTTTTCAAAGTCTGCAAGAATTCATTGCTGCCGTCATCCATCGAATTCATGTATGCTGATGAGGATTTTTAAAGGAAAAGGAATGGATGATGAATACCCAGAAGCTTCTGGATACATACATGTTAGTTGGTGCCGGTCTTTCTCGCGTCAAATATGAGATTTTCTCAGGAGATGAAGGTTCATATGCGTTTATTACGATTTATGCATATGAGCCTCATTTCCATATTAAGGGCTATGATTCCTTAAAGTTAGACGAAACTGTTGATATCATATCTCAGATCGAAGGGCATTTCGCAGATACCTACCAGTAGCTAAAACCATATTTCTGAATCTACAGCCCCGCTTATGCGGGGCTTTTTATTGGGGTGAATATGGTATCAAGTTCACCCTGGCATCATCCCTGTAACACAAAACGGTGTTAACGACTGCGTTATCACTAACTTCGGAAAAAGTTATGCCACCACGCGCTAAACGACCTTGCCGGCACAGAGGATGCATGGCAGTAACGAATGATGTCAGTGGGTTCTGTGAGATCCATCGGCAGCAACACGCCGGTGATGGCTGGCGTAACTATCAACCCGGAAAAACTCGGCAGGAACGTGGTTATGGTCGTCCGTGGGAAATTAAACGGGCCCGTATCATGAAGAGGGATAAATACCTTTGTCAGAACTGCAGGCGAGACGGTATTGCCACGAAAGCCTCAAGTGTCGACCACATTATTCCTAAAGCTCATGGCGGTACGGACGATGACTTTAATCTCGAGTCGTTGTGCTGGAGCTGCCACAGCAAGAAAACAGCAACAGAGAGAACCCGATGAAGAATTTCAAAATTGAATACGTTGATGGCACTTTGACCGTTCTGGAAACGGATGGTCAGTCACGGATGAATGAAGCCGTACATGGGATCCAATTTGAGCATGTTCAAGGCAGCCGTCCCCTGCTTAAACTGACGATTGCACATGATATTGCTCCGGCCCCTGCTTCATCACCTGCTCAGGAACAGGAGCCTTTAGAGGGTGAGCTGGTACAGGAACAACAGACGACGGCTCCCGGTGGTCGCCGCTCACGTCATCGCCGTGGAGGTAAGCAATGATGTATCAACGCTCGGATCTGACGCTCTCCATGTTCTATGCATCCAGCGCTGATGCAGACGGGAACAAAGTGGCTACGTTGACGATGCAGGTCATTGCGGCAGAGGCTGGAGCCGTCCAGACCAGCCAGCTGCGATGTATCACCGATAGCGCAAAGAAAAAAACGTATAGCGTAGGTGAACAATCGGTCAGTAATGGTTCCGATCCGTTGCTGGTCGCGATTGAGAATTACTGGCGTCAGAGTACGGATGTCGTCGTTAAAGGATTGATCGCCGAGGTGACCGACTTCATCGCAGGGAACATCAACTCAGTCA
>OIES01000070.1_pt1 | contig 58339 bp, 53 predicted proteins | sample 1581811 | NCBI WGS metagenome assembly OIES01 (sample SAMN03281021, study PRJEB24777) | human gut metagenome | isolation source: fecal sample PR177 from 1 month old male Malay infant, vaginal delivered... | reverse complement strand
ACAGAATAGTAATGGAAAATCCCAGGGAGATTGTGTGTTTTTATATAACCGGAAAAGAGAGCAGGCTTGAAAAAGCAGGATGAAACTGGGATCATTCCATTAAAAATAAATTTACTCGTCAGAGCTGTTGCACCAAGAACATTATTGACACATAATTTTAAAAGAATTATAATGATAAGGTCAGATTTTATGCATGAGGACATGATGGGAGGCCATAATATCTGAAACAACTGAATCGGTGCGGACAGGCAATCATTTTTCGGAATGGTTGCTTTTTTATTGTCCGAATATTGGAATTGGAGGTGAAAGGAAGTTGCATTCTGGAAAAGTACAAATGCAGTGGAAGAATATGAAGGAAATGGCAGAGGTGGAAGCAGCGGGTATGATGGCAGAACTGCAGAGGGTTAAGCGCAGCCGTATGTTGATTTTTATCCCGCAGATTGCGTTTTTCGCATTTATGGTCGTGACCTGTACGGCCTGCCTGATTATGCCAGTATCGGCAGACGATATTTTTGATATTGCCAAAGATGCCATGCAGAACGTTTATAAGGACGTTGCCGGGATTGCCACGGTGGCAGCGGTGGTATGTTCGGCTGTGTGCCTGTTTTTGATGAACTTCTCAAAATCGGGAAAGACGGTGGACGAGTCGCGGGCGTGGCTGAAACGGATTGTGGTCTGCTGGGCTGTATTAATGACGCTTGGGGCTATCGTGACCTACATGGAAAAAATCATACCAAAGAGTGAGTTTAGCGGTTAACAAAGTCTAAAAAATTGCCGGCGCTTCCCCGGCGGAAAGGAGGGGTATTTGACTGGAAAGTCTATAGGACTAAGAACATACCATAAAGCATGGGCTGGCTGATACAAATGCTTCTTGAAGCGGTCAGGGAGCAGTGTTCGCAGTTTATCATTGACATGATGGAGATTGTCAATCAGGTCTTTACCGAACTGCTGTCCTGCAATCTGGATTTATTTGAGGAATTGTTCAGTGTGGTAAAGGATTTATACAGGGAGGCAATCGTTCCTTTGGCGATTGCTATTTTACTGCTCATTTTTATTTGGCAGCTTTTAAAGGGCATGTTTGGAAAATACTTAAATTCAGAAGATCCGATGGAACTTGTAATAAGGAGCTGCATCTGTCTTTTCATGGTGACCGGGGCAAAAAGCATTGTAAATTATGTTCTTGATGTGGCGGGAACTCCGTATGACTGGGTGACGGGAACTCAAATTACGGTTGTTTCTTTTGCTGATTTTACTTCCGTGGCTGAAGCTGTTACATCAGGACTGGGAATTGACTCATTGAATATACAGCTGTTGCTGGTGATTATTCAGTTTATGGTTGCCTGGAATTATTTAAAGCTATTGTTTATTATGGCGGAGCGCTATGTCCTTCTTGGGGTGTTTTCGTATACGGCTCCTCTTGCCTTTGCAACCGGCGGCTCAAAAGCGACGAACAATATCCTGGCCTCTTGGTCGAAGATGTTTGGCGGGCAGGTGGTACTTATTATATTGGATGCGTGGTGCCTGAAAGTCTATTTAAGCGGATATGGAAATATGATGGCAAGCGGATACGGATTTACGAAATTTTTTGCAGCGACTCTGTGTCTGGTTGGATTTGGAAAAATTGTGTTTAAGCTCGATTCATATATGGCGTCATTGGGCGTCAATCTGGGCCGGACAAGCCCTGGCATGGGCGGACTTGGTCTTATGATGATGCTGGGACGTGTCTTTTCTCAGTTTGGAGGTTCTGCAGGAGGGCATGGTTCACCGTCCGGTGGCAGGAAAGGTCCGGCAACGGGTGCGGGTAGTATGGCTTCCGGTGTGGGAAGCCCAATTCCGATGGGCGGTCCAGGTGCAAGCGGCATGGGAGGAAAGCCATCAAATGGTGCAGATTCAGCGGCCATGACAGGTAATGGTCCCGATAAGGGCGTGCCGATGTCAGGACAGAAGAATGGAGATCCCCAGGAGAAACCTCATGGTATGCCAAAGGATTCTGCTGTGCCGGATAATCAAACATTTGGTGGGGATATGGGCGTACCTTCTTATCAGGATAATCCATCTTCAAAGAGCAATGATTTTGCTGAAGAAGGTAAGCCTGCCGATGGCATGGGATTTGAAACACCACTTTCTGACGAATATACAGAAGGTCCGTTCTCAGGAGATATAGATTCTGGAATGGTGAGTTCTGATATGGACTATGGCGGGAACGCGGCAATTCCGGCTGAAAACTTTGATGGGGCGGTTGAAGCGGACGGAAATTCAGTGGAAACCGGTCCGTTTGATTCTGATGATACATTTGAAGCGGCCAATATGGGCGGAGCATTTGCAGATTATGACAGCATTGACGCCAATGCGGCAGATGGCATGGGTACTGTTGCAGGAGACAATGTGGACACGGGCATGGCAGACGGCATGGGTATCGGCGCAGGAGACAATGCAGACACGGGCATGGCAGACGGCGTGGGGATTTGCGCAGGAGACAATATGGACACAGGAATGGCAGACAGCATGAGTATCGGCGCAGATGACAGTGTGGACACAGGCATAACAGACAGTCTGGGCACGATGAACGCAGACGGGGTATCGTTTGATGACAGCAGTGCGGCAGGCTCCGGTATTACCTTTGATTCCGGTTACCAGAGTGCTGATTTGAGCGAGGGGACAGACGGTTCTGTTCAAGGTGGCTCTGTGGCGTCAGGCGGCCGGGAAAGCGGTCATTTGCAGATGGCAGATGCGCAGGTCGTATCAGGTAATCCGTTTGGTTCGGATGTCGGCGTGTCTGGGAATAAGTCCGTGGCAGGTCAGAACAGCATGACAGCAGAAGCGGGAAGCAGTATCAAGGCCCAGACAGCGGCGGCAGGTTCCGCTGAGCCGGGAAGAACAGGAAACGATACCATAGGCAACCAGACGTCCAGTGGTGTATCTGGAGGCGGACAGGGTGTTCCGGATCAGAACACCGGCGTATCCATACCGGACAATCGTGGGTATCAGCAGCTTGAACATGACGGAGTGAAGTATGCCAGATTTGCAACAGATGAATATGAGAAGCCCAATACGCCCCACCAGGTTGTGGAGGCGGGGGGAAAACGGTTCTATGAAGTGAAGCTGGAACCGGTTCAGTCAGGTATCAAGGCGACCTTGCAAAAGGACGGCAAGGTTCATTATGAAAAGACCTATAAGGAAGTCCTGCCGGAAGTTCCTAAGAGGAAACAGAAGCCAGCTCCTAAAAAGGAGAATCCTTCAGGAAAGCAGGCAAAAGGGAAGAATGGTTCTAAGCAAAACAAGGGGAGGTGAGAAGAATAGGAGGAGACGGACTGGATTCTGATTTCCCTGACCAGGCGGCTGAAAAAGCCGCCCAGGCAGCAAAAGCTGCGAATCAGGTGTACCAGACGGCCCATTTCGTCCAGGCAGCCCAGGCGGCGATTGGCGCAGCCGGGAGCGGCGGGGCTTCTGCCGGAGCAACGGTGGGAGCTGCCGCAGGGGGGCCGCTGGGCGCAGTGATTGCAGCGGTCGTTACCAGTAAGACATTCTGGAAATTTATAGGCGCCTTGCTTGTTATTATGTTTCTTATCATGTATATTGTGGCGAATTTATTGTCTCTGGTGCTGTCCTATATCGGTTTTGGCAGCCCGGATGATTATGTGAGCCAGGCAAGACAGGCGGAATTGCTGAATTTGCAGACACGCATAGAGACAGTACTGTCACAGCCGGAGGCGAAAAATGAGGTTCTGTCATTGATTGAGGGAAAGCGGGACACAATCCTGGAGGAGATAGAAGCCGACTTCGATGGCTCAGGCTGTGACGAATATGAGATTATCAGGGACGAGTATGAGGTGGTTCTGGTTCCCCAGTTAAGCCGGTACCTGGCAATTATGTTTGAGGAAAAATGGAACGGTTCCCAGATTAGGAGTTTTGGCGGATATGGAGGATCTGATTCTTTTTCCACTGATTTGACCAGTGATTACGATGCTTATTTTGAACTGGCGGCCGCAACCTATGATGTTTCGGTTTCCATTTTAAAGGCGATGGCAAAAACGGAGTCTGATTTTAACCCTAACGCGGTGTCACACGCAGGGGCCATTGGCATTATGCAGCTGATGCCAGCTACTGCAAGAGAGCTGGGCGTTACGGACCCCTATGATCCCCAGCAGAACATTATGGGAGGTGCAAAGTATATCGCTGCGCAAATTAAGGCATTTTCAGCCTATTCAAACGGCCTGGAGCTTGCCATAGCAGCCTATAACGCAGGCGGAAAGGCGGTGCGGGACGCAGGATACCGGATTCCCCAGAATGGGGAAACGCCTGCCTATGTAGCGAAGGTGATGGCGCTTCTGGGCGGGGGAGGCGATATGCCGGACGGAGGGATTGCGGCAAACCCTTCGGACAGTGTTTCCCTCAACATGATGAAAGCAACCATTGCATCGGAACTGGATACGTTTTTTGGCTGGAATTTAACGAGAATCAGGGAAGTGACAATATCGGAAGGCGAGGAGGAGGAGAAAACAGAGACAACAATATCAATTGCGCAGTATTCTATTTTATTGAAGCTGAACCGTGAACTTTCAGAAACCAGCACAGGCTATGAGTACCGCTATGTGACAAGCCGCTCCATTTTTAACCTGGTGGTAAAACTATTGCAGGCAATACAGGATGGGACGCGCAGCATGAAGGATATCTTATTTCAGATGTTTAGCTGGAAGGAATTTATAACGGGTGTGGGCGCTTCTGAAGATGGAATTATGGGGGATATTGATACTGCGGGCGATACCATTTCATATGAGACGGTTTCCGGCTGTGTGAAGGAAGTCGTGTATTTTAATCAGGGAGAGGAGCCGTGGAAAAGTATGAAGTACGGCAGCAGTACCATTGGCAGCGCTGGCTGCGGCCCTACTGCAATGGCGATTGTCATATCTACCTTAACCGGAGAAACGGTAACGCCTAAAATGACGGCGGATTATTCCATTGAACATGGGGAATACGTTTCCGGACTGGGAACCAGCCATTCATTCCCCACGAATGCGGCCCTCCATTGGGGACTGACGGTAAAGCGTGTGGGAAAGAACCGGATGTCAGAGGTGGTCCAATCGTTAAAGCAGGGGAAGCTGGTTGTGGTAATCTGTGCTCCCAATACCATATCGGGAAGCAACGGACATTACATCGTACTCACGGGAGTAGACGCGCAGGGATACATAACAATTGCTGATCCGGGAAGCCGGAGCAGAACCGGGAAGGTTTACAGCGTTGATACTATTCAGTCGTATGGCAGAGATCTGGACGACGGGGCTTTCTGGATTATTGGAACATAGAGGAGGTCTGTTTATATGAAATACGGGAGCACACGAATGGTTTTGGGACTTTTGGCGGCGCTCTTTCTCCAGACGCCTGCCTACGGAGGTCAGTACTGGACGGAAAACCAGGATATTCCGGTCATTGTAAAATGGCGGGAAGGGCATGGCTTTGGGGAGGATGGAAAAATGCTGGAGGACGGCTGGGCATTTGATCCGGAAAACGGGAGTTATGTAAGATTTGAAGACGGCAGTGTCATGGTAAAAGCAGACCGCATACTGGAGACGGATGACTATGAGGCATATTTTACGGATACAGAAGCAGCGGAAGGAACCCTGGCGGTTCGGGGAGAAGTCATCAGACATTTTTCCGGCAGTATCCGGGTAGTGGTGGAAAACGTGGATACGCATTTGGAAAAAACCTGTTTTCTGACCTGTGAAAATGAGTACCGCTATAATTTGCCGGTGCCAGAGGGGCGTTATCAGGTCAAGGAGGCGGAAGCTGTATGGAACAAAAAATACTATACAGTCAGCATTGATGGGGATGTTTTGGAGGTGAAGGATAATCATACCTGTCTGATGGAGATACAGGTTTTGCCTGAAGGTGATGGGGCGGATCAAAGAGAGACATGGGAACAGGTAAATGAAAGTGGCGCTGAAGTTGAAAAAGCGGAACAATTTTCCCATGTTATTTCTGAAAGCAGTAATGATAAGCAGAGTGAAATAACCTCAATGCACTGGCCGGAGATTTACTTAATGGTTGTGATTTTAATTGCGGGATATGGCCTTTGCCGGTACTGGACGAAGTGCAGATGATGAAGGAGAGGAAAGAGGTGGGTTGGTAAAGTGTCAGAACCAAAAGAGCGTATAGATTTATATTTTATACCGCCCAATTTTGCGGAAGAGGGTACCGTATTGTCAGGGAGATTGCGAACCAGGAATGCTGTTGAGACGGCAATTCTGGTATTTTTTATGCTGAAGCCGCTGACCATGCTGGATACCACCTTGAAGAATAAGATATATATTGGCGTGGCTGTCATTCTTCCGGTTATGATTATTTCCCTGCTTGGAATACAGGGGGAGAGTCTGTCTGCGTTTTTGATGAGCTTCTTCCGGTATATCAGACAGCGCAGGGTATTAGCCCCTCCGGATACCGGGTACCGGCTGGAACGGAGCCGGCGGCTGAAAAAGATTGCCAGGGACAGAGAACGCAGAGAGAGGAGGCAGAGGAACGGAGATGGCGGACAAAAGCACGGCAGAGCACAGCCAGAGGCAGATCAACCAGTTGAAAAACATAAAAAGGGCATATCAGAGAGAAAGAAGAAAGAGAACCGGCGGCAGAGATGAAGCCAGGCCGGAAGAGAGGAAGGAGACAAAGGAAAAACGAAGCAGCAGGCTGTTTCGGCCGGAGGGGCCGGTTGATGTGGGGCCGGTTCCCAGAACTCTTGCGGTAGGTTGTATTCCCATAACAGGTATCACAGACGGGATTATCCATACGAGTGATGGCAGGCACGTTAAGATTGTGGAGGTGATGCCGGTCAACTTTCTGCTTAGAAGCCCGGCTGAACAGCGGAATATCATCTATGCTTTTGTAGGTTACTTAAAGATTGCACCTGTTAAGATTCAGATAAAAGTGCTGTCTAAAAAGGCGGATATCTCCGGATTCCTTGAAAATATCCGCAGGGATAAAGAGAATGAGGCGGATGAGCGGTGCCGTCTTTTACAGGAGGACTATGCGTCGCTGATCCGGTCTGTCGGTTCCCGTGAGGCAATTTCCCGCCGGTTTTTTCTGATTTTTGAATATGAGACTTACCGGAGCAGCCGCAATCAAAATGAGAATGATATTGTGGCGGTCCTGAATACGGCGGTGCAGACCGCTAAAAAGTATTTGTCACAATGCGGAAACGAGGTCATAATCCCGGAACACGACACGCAGGCTTGTGTGGAGGTGCTTTACCACATTTTGAACCGGAGAACCAGCACAATGAAGACGCTGAATCAGCACATGAATGAGGTGGTCGCGTGGTATATCAGGGAAAACGGCGAGGAGAGCGTGGAAAATATACCGGTTACAGAATTTTTTGCGCCGGAGTCCATTGATTTTAAGCATGGAAATTACATTGTCATGGATGGTGTATACCACACGTATCTGTTTATTCCTTCCGCAGGCTATCGGAGCCGTGTTCCGGCCGGCTGGCTGTCGCTTTTAGTAAATGCCGGTGAGGGGATTGATATTGATGTGTTTCTGAATAAACAGGACAAAGCGAAAAGCGTGGAGCGGATTGGGCGCAGAATCCGTCTGAACAGTTCTAAAATCAAGGAGGTGTCAGATACCAACAGTGATTACGATGACCTGGCGGAGTCCATCCGGGCGGGGTATTATCTTAAAAACGGACTGGGAAGCAGCGAGGACCTATACTATATGAGTATTTTGATTACCGTGACCGGATACAGTGCGGACGAGGTTGAATGGCGGGCAAAGGAGATGAAAAAACTTCTAAATTCCCAGGATATTGATACCATGTCGTGTCTGTTTAAGGAAGAAAGTGCATTTCAGTCTGCGCTGCCTCTGGTTAATCTGGATAAGAATTTATACCAGAGATCGAAGCGGAATTTGCTGACCAGCAGTGTGGCAAGCTGTTATCCATTTACAAGTTATGAGATGTCGGACAGGGACGGAATCCTGATGGGAGTTAACAAGGCGAACAGCTCCCTGGTAATCGTGGATATTTTTAATTCGGAGATATATAAAAATGCCAACATGGCAATCATGGGGACTACGGGGGCGGGAAAAACCTTTACACTTCAGCTCATGGCGCTGCGTATGAGGCGCAAGGGGATTCAGGTATTTATCATTGCCCCGGATAAGGGGCATGAGTTTGCGAGAGCCTGCGAGAACATCGGCGGCTCTTTTATCCAAATCTCCCCGGCATCCCGAAACTGTATCAATGTGATGGAAATACGCAAGACAGATAAGGCTGCCAGTGATATTTTAGATGGGCCTTTGATTCAACATTCTGAGCTTGCCTCTAAAATACAGGACTTACATATTTTCTTTTCCCTGCTGATTCCTGATATGAGCCATGAGGAAAAACAGCTCTTGGACGAGGCATTGATCATTACTTATAACCGAAAGGGAATTACACATGAAAACCAAAGTCTGATTGACCCGGAACAGCCGGAACGCTATAAGCTGATGCCGATTCTTGGAGACGTTTATGAAGTGCTGATGGAGAAGGCGGAGACAAAAAGGCTGGCGAATATTTTAAACCGTATGGTACATGGTTCCGCCTCCAGCTTCAACCAGCAGACCAATGTGGATTTATCCAACAAATATGTGGTGTTAGATATTTCGGAGCTGTCCGGGGATTTGCTGACCGTTGGTATGTTTGTGGCTCTTGATTTTGTCTGGTCTAAAGCAAAGGAAGACCGGACAGTGGAGAAGGCCATTTTTATTGATGAAGTCTGGAAACTTATCGGGGCGGCCTCCAATGAGATGGCGGCGGAATATGTGCTGGAGATTTTTAAAATTATCCGTGGTTATGGAGGTTCCGGCGTATGTGCAACTCAGGATCTGACTGATTTCTTTGCCCTGAAGGACGGGAAGTACGGGAGAGGCATTATCAATAACGCAAAGACGAAAATCATTCTGAATATGGAGAATAACGAGGCGGAGCAGATTAAAGAGGTTCTGCATTTATCGGAGGCGGAGATGATGTCCATTGTGCGGTTTGAACGCGGCAACGGTATGATTTCAACGAACAATAATAATCTGACGGTGGAGTTTCGGGCAAGTCAGCTGGAGAAGGATTTGATTACTACGGACCGGAAGGATTTGAAGGAATTGCGGGAACGGCTGGAGCGGTATGGAAAGGGGGCCATGGGAAAGCGCTTTGATGATGTATAAAAGACGCAGATAATGCGTATAAGCAAACGCTTGAGTGTTTTGCTGTGGTGCTAATACGTCATCAAAGCGTATTCGTTTTTTTATTACGTCATTAAGACGTAACAGACCAGAAACAACAGGAGGGCAGGATGGAGGAAGGGACTTTACAGGATAAAGAGGTTCTGGATTTAATCAAGAAATATAATGTACTCTTAAAGTCACAGGTGTATGCGTATTTCAGCCAGGAGCGTGCGGTGGGCAGAGCGCTGAAACGTCTGGAAAAGGACAACCGCATTGGGAGCAGCCCGGTGACGAAGATGGTGTACTTAAATGAAAATTCCTATACGGCCAGGGACGAGGGGACTCTGCAGGCATTCTGGGTGTTAATCAGCCTGATGAAAAAGAGGACGGTATCGGAACATTTTCTGGCGGATCGGGACGAGTATCCGGTCCGTATTATATTTGTCAGCGGTGAGGAGTTATTTGATATCCTGTACATCGGTTTGAATGATGTAAAACTGGTAAATAGCGTTTTCCAAAGAAAGTGCAGGGATTCAAGCAGCCATATCATTGCGGTTCCTGACTTTTCGGTGATTGAGAAGGTGAGTTTGCCGGCGATTGGATATTGTTTGGTGAAAGGAGATGGAGAAGTCGAATATTACACAAAATCATGAGAAGGCCGATGCCCTCTCAAAGATGGGACAGCAGCTTGACGAGGTGCAAAAGACAGCCGGGAAGCTGGACCTGTCAGTGGCAGAGGCCAGGACGCTTTTGTCTGCCCGGACAAAGCAGTATATCAACAGCCAGTATGAAAATTTTAATGATCTGATTTTAGAGGCTGCCAGACTGTCGGAGCGGCTGACGGAGAAAATGCGCCGTTTGGTGCTGGAAGTGACCTTTGATACCAGAAAATATGAGGCATATAAGGAGGATTTAATCGGGATTCACGGAGTTAAAGTGGACTGCAGGGAAGGTGTTATGACCATTTCCCTTCCGTTTTTGATTCCACACAGAAAGAGCGATTACACAGATTATATCTATAAGCCGCTCTATTTGGCGCTAAAACACTGGCGCACACAACAGGAGGAAAACGAGAGGGAGGTTCCCCAGTATGAGTGCTGCACAGTCTGTTTTCTGCATGTATATGATTCCGGGCTTCCTCTAGCCAGAGTGAGGGATCACGATAATCTGGAGGAAAAACATATTCTGGACGTGGTGGGAACCTTTTTTTTAAAGACGGACAGCGGACTTTATCTGAACAGCTATCACACAACCATGCTGGGGAAGGAAGACCGGACTTATCTGGTTATTATGGAGAATGAAAAATTTCCCAGATGGCTGTGGGATACGATGCAAAACCAGGCTGTCTGCTCCGGGTAACGGGTATCGAAAAAGTGACTGTGTTTTTTGCTGAAATTTCGATAGGGTACAGTTACGGAAAAAAGTGCGGTATTTCAGGGCATTGGCGGCGTGGTTTCCCCGGATTTTTTACCCTGGGATGGAGTCAATAGGGTACGGTTTTAGAGTCATACGGAATAAAAAGGCAGACAGGAGAGGTGGTGGATATGGACCGGGAGAGTAAGGCAGTCCGCCTGCTGATGCTGATTGGTGTGAGCGGGGAAATGCCGGCGGATTGGGCGGCATATGCAGTCGGTTCCTGCTCCTATGGAGCGGCTTTGATTACCAGGTTAAAGCGGGAAGGTTATATCAGCCTGCGATGGAAAGACGGACTTAAAGGGTATGTGCTAAAAGCAAAGGCAAAAAGAAAACTGCTGGAGCTGTGGCCGGATGATTTCGCCCCGTTTCTTTGCGGCTCCGTGGAGACGAACCATATAAAAAGCGAACCGGATAAACGGCTGAGGCTGTATCGGATGAGTATGGTGTGGATTTATTTGTCTGTAGCCGGTGTTCCGGTTTATAAGAGCAGTAAACCGGACTTTTTCTCCCCTATGTTCCATCACGTTCCGTCCGGGGAGGGACAGAAGACCATTCGGACGGGTATGGGTGGATATTATGGCACTTTGGAGTTTAAAAGTGGTATGGCGAAGGAGATAGGCGGCTCCAGGGCCTGCGGGGTGCTGCTTACTTCCATGAAGCCGTATATTGTGTATAATTTCATGGACAGCCTGATGAAGTGGGCAAAGAAAACAGAGCGTACTATGCGAAGCCGTATGGAGGTGGTTTTTCGGAGTAAGGGGTATCGTTCACCAGCTGATGCAGTGATGTTTGGGAACCGGCTGGATATGCTTGTAAGGATTTTAGAAAGTGACGGCGGAATAAAGGGGAACCTGTTTGCATTGGACGATATCTATGAACAGATTTATTTTATACCGCTGATTAAGGAGGCACAGCTACAGGTGCGGCTGCTAGTGAAACCGGAGGAGGATAGAAGGCTAAGGGACTTTTTATGTACTGCACTGTGGAAGTTAAATGAGGAGGATGGAGCGTTAGATGATGGAGTGGATCATAACGGGAACCCAGTGTACTTTTGTTATGATTTAGAACTTTGGAGATTAAAGAGAGTCTGTGGAAAAATAGAACGGGAAGGGAGGGGAATCATTTACTGTTTTGATTATCAGGAGGAGGCGCTGAGGGTATATATAGGGGGCAAAGCTGTTGTGAAGGGGATTGTAAGGGAGAAGGCCATACGATACTTGGAAGGAGGTTAGGAGAGGGTAGCAATATAGTGAAAAATGTTTTATAATCATTTTATATGATGCGGTAGTAGATGCAAATCGGAATTTGCTTCTAAACATCTAAGGAGGGCTATATGGATAAAATTATTAGTTGTTGTGGTGTTGTATGCTCAGAATGTCAGTAATACCCTACTGATTGCAAAGGGTGTCCTGCAATTAAAGGAAAAGCATTTTGGCTCGAATATACCAACGAAAAAATATGTGCCATATATGACTGTTGTGTAAATACAATGAAGTTGGCTCATTGTGGTAAATGTGATGAACTTCCATGCGATAGATACAATGGCTCTGACCCTACAAAAACCCAGAAGAGAATGAAAATGATTTTATCAAACAGTTAGCACAGCTCCGTTTGATGGAGTGACAAATTCCGGTTTGAAGGGGAGAATAGCGCGCAAAATGAACGTCGTAGGGAGGATACAGTATGAAGCAAGATACTGTAGTAAAATTTGTTGAAGCAATCAATAATCAAAACCTGTCACTTATTATTGATATGATGTCAGAAGATTTTTATTTCATTGATACCTATGGTAATAAAGAAAATAAGGAACAAATGAAAACAGGTTGGCAAGGGTATTTTAACTGGTTTCCCGATTATCTCATTGAGATTTATGATTACATTGAAAATGATAAATTTTCCATGATTATAGGAAAAGCAAGTGCTTCATATTTGGGAAACAAAGAAAAATATTGGGAGTTTCCCGCTTGCTGGAAAGTAATAATTAAAGGGAATCAGATTCAAACATGGCAAGTATTTTGTGACTCAAAAAAACAGTTGGATTCTATGAAATAACTTAGAATTTGGAGAATAGGAATGAAAATAAAAGCTAAAGGTGCAATAACACTTATTGGTAGCAATATGCCAGAAGTAAAAGTGTGTGATATTGTAAATGGAAAGCCTAAAGTTAAAAGGATTGAAAAAGAAAATTATATAGAATTTCATTTATGCTATTCGCTGTTTCGCAAAGAAATCAAGCGATATGATAAAAATACATTTAAAGAATTAAAATAGCAACTTCCAGTTGTTGGGACTGGAAAATTGGAATTTGAAAGAGGTGTAGTTATGTCATTAGAAAAAGTTTATGATTATTTCCACAATTATGATAAGCAGACTTATCAGGTCGTAGCTTGTATGGGAAATGAGCCGTCGGAGCAGGATATAAAGAATTTTGAAAATCAGTATGGGATAAATCTTCCCGATGATTTCAGAGAATTTACCATGTCCCCATTAGGTGGACTTTATATGGAGGTACGGGAAGAAATATGGCCGCAGGCCAAACAGTATGATATAGGCCCGTTTTGGTCATTCTGTCGTGGAATTATAGTCTATGGAATTGCCAATGAAATACCAGATTTTTTGGATATTCTTAAAAAAACAAAAGAACTGCACGATGAAGGCTTTACCGATTTTATTCCGTTTTTGTCCATTATAGGAAATGGTGATGAAATATTCTGTTTTGATAAGGACAATAAAATTGTTCTTCTTGACTACTATACAACAGGGGAAGCTACGCCGATTGAAGGAACTTTTTCAGACTGTTTACTGAACCAAATTACAGAATTGGAAGAGCGGAAAGATAAAAAAATCCGGGGAGAGGATAAAATCAACTAATTCCAGTTTGTCAAACTGGAAAATTAGGATTTGTTGATAAAAAACAGTAGGAGGTGGATATGATGTTCGCAGTGATTTACATTGCAGTGATTGTGATCTCAGTAGCGATTGCTTATTGGGGAGCTAAAAGCGGTAAGCTCCAGCATTTTTTTAAGGCTCACCCACAGATACCGAAAGTCCTAACATTGGGATATATCGTTTTTTCCGGCTGCTTCGTGTTCCCAATCCGCAGTGAGCCATTCCCGTTGGATATCCAAGGAGTGTATTTGCTGGTGGCAAGCTATGGCGTGATTGCCTTGGCTCTTGCTGGAATTTTTGGACCGAACAGGGGACGGAAGGTTTACATAGTGACATTTTTACTCACTGCTGTCGGAATGGGTTGCCGGTATTTGCTGGAATTTGGTGAGGTATCTAATACATATAATTTTACGCTGTTTAATATTATTAGCTATCTTGCAATCATCCCAATCGGCACGATGATTGCATATGATTGGATTGTGAGGAGATTAAAGCGGCAATAACTTCCGGTTTATTGGGGAGTAGGATAGCTAGACAAATCAGTATTGATAAGGAGGCAACAAAATGTATATTGAAAAATACTGGGGTAATTACATCGGGGGTACGGATGACAGCCTGACACTGCTGGATTATTTAATTGATAAGCAGAAAACCGAAATCCCTCTGAGCGAAATATTTGCAGACACAGGTTTGGATAAGCTAAATTGGGACTTCCGTAAGACGGAACTAGGGCTTGAGTACAAAGGACAGGACGGAGGAGAGCATGAGTTTGATTATGCAATTGACCTTGTTACCGATCTTGCGGCTTTGATGTTGGAGTGCTCTGTAAATGGCAGAGTATCCTTGGGAGAACTGATGAATGATGGGAATGGAAATATTGTCCGTATTACATTTACCCAAGAAGAAAAAAAATTGATGAACACGGCGCTGGCTGACTTTGTCAAAGCCCCGCTGACTTATGACCTCCATGAGATGGTTCCGGACGAGGATATGCAGGAAATGGCACATGATTGTGAAAATCTCCGTAAGGATCTGTGTGAATAAATCCAGTTGATCGGGTTGGAAAATCAGAATTTGAAACGAGGATTGTGACCATGATAGAGTTAAATAAATTCAAAAAAATATTAGAAGAAAATGAGGAACGCTTTCCGTTATTAACTCTTAATGAATTTTTCGAAGGGAATACGGAGGAGGATTCCATTGCTCCAAATCAATGGGAAGAGGGTCGCCCATCGCTTGCTGAAATATGGGATATGTTGCGAAAAATTGAATTAATGCCTGATATAGCATGGGTTCGTGTAACTTTGCATGATGACACTCAAATAGATGATGAGAATGAGGTGTTAACTCTCGCGGGAGATTCAATCGTACTATGTACGAACATACAACCCTCTGAATTGGAAAAAATGGTAAATTGTGAATGGTTATGTTCTGACGGCGTAATTGAAATAAAGCTTTCAGAATTAGATATTTACTCATGCATACCATCAATTCCAGAACAACAAATGAACAGCGGGCAGAACAGATTATAAAAAAATATGGTTTTCAATTTAACTATATACCCAAACAGGAAATAATTGATTTATTACAGAAAGAAATAGCAAATTATCAGCCGGGCAGTTCTGAATATATCCGATTATTATGTGGCTATTTGTATTGTCTTGGTGATAGTTCTGATGTTCCTCTGCTTGAAAAGGCTTAGTATAGCATCAATATGGATGTTGGCTGTATGATTGACGGAGAGTGGATTGGCAGCTTGAAGAACGGTGGGGTTGAAACGCAGTTTACTGGTTCCCGCCAAGAGATTATAGACAGTTTCGTATTGTACTACCATAATTTCCAGTCCGAAGAAGAGGAGGAGATTTAAAATGTCCATGATTGGTGAATTTGGATTATGTCAAAGAAAAACATATGAGAATTTTGTAAGCCTATTAAAAGATCATAGCTTAAATGAGTTAGAAGCCGCAGTGAATAATATCCAGAAAGAATTGGAACAAACTTCTTCGGAACTTATGAATGATAAGTGCTCAGGGAATGTGTTTATTGCGTTATTTGAGTATTTTGAAGAAAAGTTAAATATTGATTTGCGTGATAAGTTTCATGGCTCCAGATATGAGGAGGCTTGGCGTGACATAACTGGTGATTTGGATTTTATCGTTTTCTCAGAGAATCTTAAATCATTAGTGTTAGGTCAGGCCATAAATCGTGATGAAATATGTCAATACATTAGTGAATTTTATCAGGAGGATTGTGGTGAGGCGGGAAAAGAGGGGTGTCAGTGTTTCTTTGCTAATCTGGAAAGCGTAGATAGTGATAATCTGTTGATTTACCATCTGTATTAGTGTGTATCGGTACAGGAAAGAATAAAGCGTTTAACAAGCAAAATATGAGAAACATTGAGCGGTTGGTAGATGCCAGCCGTTTTTTCATGCAAAAAAGTGAGGGAGGATATTATGGACAGTGATTTTACAACCGGTAATCGAACCGTGGACCGGATGAGCCGAATCAATATCACAGGTAATATCATACCAGCAGCCTGGTATAAGACTATACGCAAATCGACCGGAAAGCCGTATCTAAACGCAATTGTAATCCTCTCTGATATTGTGTACTGGTACCGGGCGGCGGAAATCAGAGATGAAGGGAGCGGGCAGCTCATCGGTTTCAGGAAACGCTTCCATTCAGATTTATTGCAGAGAAGCTACCAGCAGCTGGCGGATCAGTTTGGGATTTCCAAGAGAGATGCCAACAATGCCGTTGTGGAGCTGGAGAAAATGGGGGTGGTTAGAAGGGTGTTCAGAACCCTTTGTATTAATGGGCAGCAGGTGCCTAACATTCTGTTTCTTGATTTAGATGTGGATACACTGCTTGCACTCACATATCCGGCAGAGGAAATGTCCGGTGAAACTGCGTCAGAGGATAAGTCTGGGAGATATCCCACTCAAATAAGTGATACCCCTGGCGTTTGCGCGGTATCTCACCAGAATGAGAGGGATATCCCACCAGTATCGGTGGGAGGTGTCACCCAAATAAGTGGGAGGGTACCACCAGAACGCGGGGGACCTCCAACTGAAACCGGTGGGACAAATACAGAGATTACTTCAATAGATTACAACAGAGATTATCCCATCTTATCTTATCAGGAGGTGGAAGAACGGTTTAAGGAGCAGATTGAGTATGGAGCACTAAAGCATGATGATCCGGACGATGAGCGTCTTGATGAAATAGTCCGGATTGCGGTCGATGTCCTGACATCAGGGGCGGAAACCATCCGGGTCAACAAGGAAGACAGGAGCGTGAAGCTGGTAAAGGCGCAATTTTATAAATTGAATCTGTTTCACATACAGTATGTACTGAACTCTCTGGGCCAGAATGAGAGAAAGGCCCATAATATCCGGGCAGTAATCGTTACAAGCCTGTACAATGCGGTCAATACCTTGGGCAATTATTATGGGAATCTGGTTCAGTATCACACTGTAAACAGTGAAGGGGAGGAAGGCGGACGGTCGGTCAATGTGGGATAAAATAAAACAGATGGACAGGAAAACAGTGAAACGGATTCTGTTTGGCCTGTCTTTTTTCCTGCTGGCTTTTTATGTGGGAGGTTTGCTGACACAGATTTTTAAAGACGCCGGCTCCATACGGTTTCATCCGTTTCGCTGCCTGTATTATGGCATGTTTACTGTGACGGGGTTAAAGAATACCGTGTTATCTCTGTTTCTCTTTCTGGTTATCGGAGGAGCAGTCATTTACCGGGGAAATGCCGCAGAAGATCAGCTGGACGAGGAACGCAATTTTGAGTATTCCAAGAAGGGGACTTATGGAACAGCCGGCTACATGACAAAAGAGGAGCGGGCAAAGGTGTTGGCGGTTGACAAGGATTTAAAGAATGTGGACGGCATCCTTCTGGGACTGGATATTGACAATGAGTGGGTAATTAGCCTGCCGAAAAATTCCATGCTCAACCGGAATTTCGCTGTGTGCGGTTCTCAGGGAAGCATGAAATCCAGAGCTGTTTCCAGAAACATGATTCTGCAATGTGTTAAACGTGGGGAAAGCATGTTCGTGACAGATCCCAAATCGGAACTCTATGAGGATATGGTCGCCTACTTAAAGAAACATGATTATATCGTGAAGCAGTGGAATTTAATCAGCCTTGAAAGTTCGGACGCTTGGGACTGCCTGGCGGAGATTGATGATGGCGGACTGATTGACATCTTTGTGGATGTGGTAATCCGAAATACGACGGACAAATTTGACCATTTTTATGATAATACCGAAATGGATTTGCTAAAGGCGCTCTGCCTGTATGTTTATCGGGAGTATCACGATGGGGACCGGACGTTTCCGGAGGCTTATAAGCTGCTTTTAAACCAGAGCCTGGAGGCACTGGACGCAACCTTCGACGGCCTTCCGGAAAACCATCCGGCCAAGGGGCCATACCGGCTGTTTTCCAAAGCGGAGAAGGTAAAGGGAAATGCAATTCTGGGTCTGGGTACCCGGCTGCAGATTATGCAGAATAAGCTGGTGCAGGAAATTACAAGCCATAAGGACATTGACTTAACGCTGCCGGGGCAGAAAAAATGTGCTTATTTTTGCATAACATCGGATCAAGATTCCACGTTTGATGTTCTGGCGACGCTGTTTGTCTCGTTTTTGTGTATAAAGCTGGTACGTTTTGCCGACCGGCAGCCGGATCGTAAGCTGCCGGTTCCGGTTTTCTTTATTCTGGATGAATTTCCGAACATAGGAGTAGTGCCGGATTTCAAGAAAAAACTCGCTACAGCCAGAAGCAGACAGATCGGAATGTGCATCCTGTACCAAAACATACCCCAGCTCCAGAACCGGTATCCGGACGGACAGTGGGAGGAGATTTTGGGCGGGTGTGATACTTCGTTATTTTTAGGCTGCAATGATATGACGACCGCAACCTATTTCAGTGGCCGTTCCGGAGAGGTTACGGTAGGGGTATCCTCTATCCGCAAAAGTTTCCAGACCATGAGAATGACAGATTATGTTCCGGATTATTCGGAGTCTTCCTCTGTGGGTAAGCGGATGCTGCTTCTTCCCGATGAGGTGCTGCGGTTCCCGCTTGACCAGGCATTGCTAATCATCCGGGGCCAGAAAGTATTGCGGGTAAAAAAACTTGATTATACCAGACACCCGGAGGCAAAGTTTCTGGAACCGGAAAAGACAGATGTACATACTCCAGAATGGCGGAAAGAGGGAAAGGTGGAAGAATTGGAGGATGAGTGTGTGAAAGATGTGGAGAAAGAGGATCACCCCACTGACGGCTTTGAACAGAAAGAGGAGACATTGACTATTCATACACATATGCGTTCAGGAAAACAGGCCGAGCCAGGTGCGAAAAGGAAGGCCGCAGAAGAGGAATCTCCCTATCAGAAGGAACATGGGCGGATAGAGAGGGTAGAGGATTTATTTCATTAACCAGTTGGAGAATCCATCAATTTTTTGGAGAAGATTAAGGCGTTCCAGCACAGGGCGCCTTACAGGAAGATGAGGGAGACAAGTAAAGCTGGGATTGCTGTAATCTAAGGATTTACAAAGATTCTGGCGTTAAGAGGAGGAAGTCACTATGCAGGGATTGATGATATATGAAAACCCGGTAATTCGTCTGGGTTTTGCCACAATTTTGAAATCAGAATTTGGTGTGGATATTGATTATACAGACAGGAATGCAATTCTGCGGGCAGCCAATGCATTGATTCCTTACGAGAGCGTAGAAACATTTCTATTGGATACAGAATGGGATAAGGATAACCCGGAGTGCGGCAGTGAAGAGTACCTGGTCGAGCACCGGATTTGCAGATGGATTGATGGGAAGTTTGTTTATTTTAGTAAATTGTTGTGGGAGGGAATTTCTTGATAAGATTTTAACGTCAGTATGTATAGTTTTTAAAGTATGTTGAAATGAGGCTGGCAGGTTGTTAAATAGGAAGCTGTGTTCCTTTGACTGGTGAGATGTATTCGACAAAACAGAATACTTCCAGCCTTGATAACTGCACCCTTGTTTCACATGGGAGGGTGTACTGTGCCAGTTTCCTGGCGATCCTTTCTATGAAATGGAAATGAAAAAGCAGCCGCGGTCAAACGGTTGCTTCGTTCATTCAGTATTTAGTTTTTGTTTCCTGGTTTCCGCTCAATATCTGGGATAATTGGAAGCCGTCCTTCATACCCTGGAAATAGGCGATACGTCCATACTCTACGGCCAGATTGTTTTTTGAGCTGTCAACCTGATCAAGCCGGTGGCGTTGTTTCTTTGCCAGTCCTGTTTTTAACAGTTTTTTTATTTTCTTAGCAGAGTCCTGTTCGGCCTCTTTATATTCCGAGTCTTTTAAAACCCGTTGGTTTATTTCACCGTCCATCCGTTTCTCACAAATGATAGTTACAATATTTTCTGAGTCCATCTGCCGGCCCTCCCTTATGGTGTAGTACATTCGTCCTGCATGTCTTCCCCTTTGGAAAAGACTTCACACATGATACGCGCGCCTAGCTTGAAGCCGTCCATAAATACCTGGGACATTTCCAATGGCATAAGGAGCGCGTGTTCGTCCATCAGAGCGTCAAATTCTTCTTCCTGCTGTTTGGTTAGCCGTTCTGTAAACACCAATTCCGCTTTGCTTATTTTATTCCATTTTTCCTTGTATTCCTCAAGATAGGGCTTGAATTGTTCTCCCGGTACGATTTCTCCGTCATATAGTTGCTGTAAGATACTTTTCATGGCTGTTTTCCCTCCTCCTTTGTAATGATGATTTTATCCGGCTGGTAATTCATATTTAGTATGGTTCCGGTTGGTAAGCCTGTTTCTTCCAGCCATTTACCTGTCAGCACAATCTTAGGTATCGGTGTGCGTGCCCCGGTTTCCTCATAAAATTTCAATTTCCGTTTTCCCATAGGCATTAACCCCGGCATTCCCGAAATTCGATTTCAAACGTGTTGCCGCCTACCGTCTTGACGATGAACGTATTTTCCTGCTCCAGTGTTTCAATGTCTGCAATCAGTGAGCCGTCACTATCATTGAGAAAGTCAAAAATCAGCTCTTTCAAATCGTCCAGTTCCATTCTCTCCCCTCCTTGAGAACATACGTTTCTTATACTTGTTGCCTAATACTTCTTGCAAATTACATTCTTACTATAACAACTATACAATAATAATGCAAGTACAAATATTTCAGGTACAGAAGGAGAGAATAAAAATGGAAGAGGATTACGGCAGATTACATATCCATTTAGCGGAATTGATGGAAAAAGCCGGCTACAACAAAAATAATCTTTCCCACAAAGCGGTTATGAACTGGAAGCAAATCGACAATTACTATAACAACACGATAACCCGGTTGGATACGTTCGTGCTTTGCAAATTGTGTAAGGCATTGGATTGTGGAATTGAGGACTTGTTGGAGTACATTCCGCCGGAAAAAACAGAGTAGGCTTATGGTCTGGGCCATCATTGGAGGTAAGAAATGGGTGAAGATTACGGAACGATTAAAATCCACTTAGAGGAACTTATGGCAAATGCCGGTTTCAACAAATATAAGCTGTCGCATAAGGCAGCAATGAACTGGAATCAGATTGACAACTATTGCACCAATACGATAACCCGGTTAGACACGTTTGTATTGTGCAAATTGTGTAAAGCGCTGGACTGTAAAATTGAGGATTTATTGGAATATATTCCACCGGAAAATAAAAATTAAGTTCTTGTTTCCGGTTGCTATCGGGAATACTTCGTCCTGCCTCGTTTCGAGACGGGACTAATTGGAATTCGCTATATTGGAAACAGAACGATAAAATAACGATTCCTGTTTTGGGGCTTTGTAAAAAATGCGACCCTAATGCGACTACATTGCGTCGCCAGACATATTGACATAGGATTCGGTCTATTTTATAATGATATCATGAAATTTATATACTTACCCGTGAAAAGCAGCTTCTAAATATGGAGGCTGCTTTTTTGTGTTCCTGTGTTTAGGACAGGGGGATAATTCCTTCTGTTTCTATAAATATAATGAGGAAAGGAAGGTCTGTAGTGTCAAATCAAAAAGTGGAAGAGGTGAGAACATCGAAGGAAACAGTAAAAGAAATGCAGATGGCTGCCAACATGGGAATCCTGACGGTTGATACCGACGGACAGCCAAGACCCCCGCGTGAGCAGGAGGATGTAAACTGGCATGAGCTGACCAATGCATTTCGCACCAGAAAGGTGTTATCCGGTATGCTAGGTGGTATTGAAAAACTGGAGGGCGGCTGGGTCGTGGCCGTCATTCAGTACAAAGGGTACCGAATTATTATACCAATGGAAGAAATGATGATCAATCTGGAGGGGGATGGCAGGGAGAATGCGGATACCGTAAACCGGCAGACGCGCCTGGCAAACAACATGCTGGGTGCGGAGCTGGATTTTATTGTCCGGGATATGGATCAGAAGACACGGAGTATTGTAGCGTCCAGAAAAGAAGCCATGTTAAGGAAAAGGCAGCTTTTTTACTTTACAGAAGGCGCGGATGGGTATCCTATGGTGCGCCCTGGAAGGATTGTGGAGGCCAGAGTGATTGCTGTGGCGCCCAAAGCAGTCCGGCTGGAGATTTTCGGCGTGGAGTGTTCCCTGAAAGCCAGAGACATGGCCTGGGAGTGGATGGTCGATGCCAATGACAAATTCTCCAATGGGGATATTGTTCTGGTAAAGGTTTTAAAGATGGACGCAGAATCGCCGGAACGCATACAGATTGAAGTCAGCGCAAAGGAGGCGCAGGCAAATATCAATAAGGAAAATCTCATGCGTCTGCATAAGCAGGGTAAGTATGTTGGGAAAATTACGGATGTCTATAAGGGAACCTACTTTATCCATTTAAACAATGGGGTGAATGCAGTCGCCCATTCCTGCAACACTGCAAGCCTGCCAGGGCGCAAGGACGAAGTTGGATTCCTTGTTACCAGAATCAACGATGAGACAGAAGTGGCTGAGGGGATTATTACCAGAGTCATCAAGAGATGTATGTAAGGAAACATTGCCGGGAATCGGCATCAGACAGCAGGCAGAGAACGCCTGCTTTTTCTATATTAAAAATTGAAAGGTGCCGGAAGGCACCGGAATAGGAGTGAACAATATGCCAGAAATATTATCAGGAACAACCAAGTGGTTTGACGCAAAAAGGGGATTCGGATTTATCACGGATCAGGACGGGATTGACTACTATGTCCACTTCTCCGAGATTCAGATGGACGGATTTCGGAAGCTGAAGAGCGGACAGGAGGTAAGCTTTGAAGCGGGGGAAGATGAGGAACACCGCTGCGTTGCGAAGAATGTAGTTTTAAAGGAATAGGCAAAGAGTGATGAAAAAGCAAAATAACATCAGGGCGGCGGGAGTCATGGCCGCCCTTTTTCTTATGTGTACCTTTCCTTCCTTTGGAAGTGAAACAGCGACCCCATCCAATGTCGGTAGTCCAGTATCGGGCGGGCATGTGCATGATTTGGTGATGGAGGAGACAGAACCCACATGCCTTATGAATGGGAGCCGGATTGTGACATGCCGGTTATGTCAGGATTACAGGGAAGAAATCGTTCTTCCCATGCTGGGACACTACGATGGGGACGGGGATTTTTTATGTGACCGATGTGGTGAGGTCCTGGAGCTATTGCAAAAAGGAGAAAAACAGACCGTGAAAACAGACCTGCCAGGCGAATGGGAAGAAATGACATTTACCTGTATTGATGAAGACTACAAGGGCGGTCAGCTTCTTTTGTCGGACAAGGTGATTCCTTACTCTATCAGCTCCGGCTTTGGTGCAGATATGGGATATGATACCTCCGGAATCCGTAATTGGCTGAACCTGCAGTTTGCCGATGGTTTATCTGTATCAGATCACCTTCTTCCGGTCAGGCTGTCCGAGGGGAATGACAGTATCAGTGACCGGGTGTTCTGCCTCTCCCTGGCTGAAGTCAGAAGTGAACCGTATAAATCCTATACCTTACAGCCTTGGATGCCCGATACAGGAAGCCGGTTTTATTGGACAAGAACCATGTCTTCTGAAAATCATGCGTATCTGGTCCAGTATAACGGACACATTGCGGCAGAACAGGCCACAACGATGGAGGCTGGAATCCGTCCGGCCTATGTGCTGAAAAAGCCAGGAGAAAATACCACACAAGACCGTCTCTGGTATACCGGAGATGTACAGGAACGGACCATTGCCGACACCACCTATACGTTCCGCTGCATTGACCCAGATTATATGGACGCGGCCAAAAGGCGTGGGGCTTTGTTTTTGTGTGATGAGATAATAGGCGGTGACCGGGCTGTCTACGATATGGCAGACAGTAGTTGGAGCGGCTCCAATCTGAGGCTGTGGCTGAACACCAGTCTGGAGAATGGGGAAAATATTATGGATACCACGACAACTGTGCGCTATTCCTATACCGGAGCAACGTCAGGCTATGAAACGTCTCTGAACCGTTTTACGAAAGCAGCGGTGCGGTCGGGGGATTCTGTAGATAAACTGTTCTGCTTATCCCTGGAGGAGGCGGTCCGGTATAAAGTCTCTTTGTGGAAGATTCACGGGGCCGATGGTAATAACTATGTAAATGCAGGAACCTATACGATGGGATACTGGCTCAGAACACCGGTGACCGGAGGAAAACGGGCTTATCAGGTGTCCTGGGACGGCCGTGTTTCGGCAGGAGAGGTAAGCAGCCAGAGTATTGGAATCCGGCCAGCGTTTGTTGCGTATCAATCAGAATAAAATATGGAGGAGAACATGGATAAGAGAATAAAGAAGGGGTCAGCCGTTCTGACTGCCTGGACGCTGATTGCAGTCATGGGAATTTCACCTGCAGGGGCTGCTTTCCCATCCTATGCGTCAGTCATGGAACGCTCTGACCAGGAAATAAATATTGCAAGCAGCTCAGAGGCTCGAAGGAATTCGGAAATCACAGAGGCAGAGTACAGGAAAAACGAACACGGAGAGTTAGGAGAAGAACATCCGGAGGAGGGGATAGCCAAAGACGAAAAGCCCGAACCGGAGGAGACAGCCAAAGATGAGAAGCCCGAACTGGAGGAGACAGTGAAAGGCGAGAAACACGAACTGGAGGAAACAGAGGAAGAACGGAAAGAAGAGGAAGAAAACGGGGAAGAGGAGGCTGAGCTGCCGGAGGATAAAAGAACGGCAACCCCATCGGAAGCGGTTCCTGCGGAGGAAGATGTAGCAAAATGGGAAGAACTACAGGAAGCCACCCCCTCCAATGCCCTGATGATGACGGGAGACTTGTGGGGCGGCATAGAGATGTCAGATCATTTTGACGGGGAGGGAACGGAAGAATCCCCCTATCTGCTTCAGAATAATAAAGACTTGAAGCTGCTGGCCTATCAGGTGGCAAACGGGGAAGTTGACGGTTTTGATGGCTGCTATTTTGAGCTGACTAAGGATATCTCTTTAAATAACAGCGCTTCCTGGCTTCCGATTGGGTACTACCGGAACCTGTCTGACTCAGAACCATATCCGTTTAAAGGAAACTTAGATGGAAACGGTTACCGGGTGTATAACTTGAAAATCAGTGATACAAGCCAGAATTATGCGGGTCTGTTTGGGTGTACATACGGCGCCTCAATCCATAATCTTACAGTGGATGGACAGGTAAATGCGGCTAATAAGGCTGCAATCCTCGTGGGGGAAGCCAATGACACTGTTATCACAAATTGTAATTCTTCCGGGCAGGTACGGGCCTCCGGCGTCCTGGGCGGTATCGCAGGCGAGGCGTATGACAGCATGATTTCTGATTGTAAAAATACAGGAAGTATTCTGGGGGGAACGGATATTTCCGGCAGCCTGGAGGCATATGCGGGAGGAATTTGCGGCTCCGCACATTCCACTTTTATTGGGGACTGCGTAAACGATACCAATGACAGCTACAGCTCCCTTTACTCGGAAGGCAGTGTCGGTGGAATCTGTGGGAATATCTATGACAGCCAGGTATACAACTGCTATGTGGAAGGAAAAGTGGGAAGTACATCTGCGGACTATATTGGCGGGCTTGTGGGCCGTATGCAGAGCGGAAGGGTAAAGAATGGGCGGTTCGCAGGAACCATCGGCGCTTCCACTTCCTCGGCACTCAAAACAGCAGGCTTGTTTATCGGCTATATTGAGGGTGGAAATGTGGAGTTGGGAGACCATCTGGAATACCTTTTTGCTAATTCAGAGGACAAATACGCTTTAAATCCATTTGGAAATAAACTGACCCCGCAAATCCGGCTGGAACACCATATCGGGGCTTATTATTCCAACAACCGGGATTTTTCCCTCTATCAGATGGGCAGCTTTGTAAAGCAGACCAGCCGGTTCTTCTATGAGGAGCTGGAAGAAGGAGTTTTAACGGTTGGGGACAGCAACATCCATCACTTTGCTGCCAGTAAGACGGGAGATCCGGTAAGGGGATATCTGGTGACGGTTCCATCCGTTGACTATGGAACCCTGTCTGTTATGGAGTCCCAGAATAACTATGCAAAGGAAATCAACTGGGCAAATCCCGGAGCGATTGCGGCAGGAACCAAGGTTCTGGTCTACACAAGCCCGGTAAATGATACAGAGAGTGACCCACCAGTGTACTATGAACTGGAGCCGGGGTCTTTAACCTGGGTATCCGATGATGGCGGGAAACATGAGGAAATCAACGCAGAGGCATCGGATATCTTTTTCACTATGCCGGATGAGAACATCACGGTCTCGGCTAAATACCGGGCTATGACAAACGGAGTCATATTAAGTCAGGACAAGCTGGTATTTGGTGTGGAACAGATTAGAAGCGGCTCGCGCTGGAATCCCCAGATTGCATGGAAGATAACAGATCCGGTACAGCTGACAGCCACTGTTGTCCCGGATTCCGCTGCCAATAAAAATGTGGTTTGGAATGTAAAAGATACCGATGGCTCATTAACCGACGTGATTTCCGTGGATGATAAGGGAACGGTTACCGTAAACCGGGAGGCTAAATGGATTCAGGATTTAATTAAGGCCGGTGTGACAAACCAGGAATTATATCCGTCAAAACCAATTATGACGGAGGGAAAAAATTACGCCTCGGTTACTGTGACAACAGAGGCAGGGCAGAAACGTGCAAGCTGCTTGGTGACAGTGGATTTTAATATAACGGACGAAACCACGGTGCCTGTGTCCAATATTACGCTGAACCAGTCGGAAATCGGATTTGATGTTGTCCGGGTGCTGGAAGGAAACCGCCTTCAGCCTCAGGTGACTTACCGGGTTACGCCGTCACAGAGGCTTTATGAGACTATCACACCGGAGTATGCGGATAATAAAGCAGTAAATTGGAAAGCCGGCGATGATAACATGGTGACCGTTGACCGGGACGGGCTTGTGAGCGTGAATAATCAAGCCAGATGGATTGAAGACCTGGTAAATGTGGACACGGAAAACTTAAAACTGAACCCATATGCTCCTTCCATAGCCGCAGGGAACCGCTCCACCTATGTAACGGCTGCAACTGCGGACGGCGGGAAGCAGGCGGTCTGTGCGGTAAACATCAATTTTTCTACAGAGGATCATACGGTTGTCCGTGTGGAAGGCGTGCAGCTGGATAAGAAAAATCTGACATTTTCTGTAGAGAAAATCATGGAGGGGAACCGCTTAAACCCGTCTGTCCGGTATGTGGTGACGCCATCGCAAAAGCTGAATGCAGTCATCGCGCCGGATCAGGCAGACAATAAAAAGCTTGTCTGGGAGACGAATGACGGTTCCGTGCTGACTGTGGATCAGGGAGGAAGCGTGGAGGTAAATCAGGATTCCGCATGGATTCAGGCGCTGATTGCAACGGATGAGGCCAGACTGAAAGATAATAAATACGCACTTTCCACCGCCGCCGGCAGCAAGAAGGGCTTTGTAACCGTGACAACAGAGGACGGGCAGCATAAGGATACGTGTGAGGCAGATATCACATTTACCACCACGGACCTTACGGTGGTACATCCGGAAAAAGTGCAGCTGGATAAGGAGGAACTGGTATTTGAGATGGAACTGGTGAAGGAGGGAAGGAGAAGCAGTCCGACCATGACCTGGAATATCACTCCCCCGCAGAAGATTAACGCATCGGTACTGCCGGAAGCCGCAGATAACAGAAATTATACATGGAGTGTCAGTGCCCCAAGCCTGCTAACTGTAGAAGACGGGCTGGTTACAGTGAACCATGAAGCCAAATGGATTCAGGATTTAAACGGTGCGTCAGGCAGCGCGGAGGCGGCCGTTGTGGCAACAGCGGAGGACGGAGAAATTCAGGGAAGCTGTAATGTGATTCTCCGATATAAAACAACAGACCGGACCTATTCCGGTTCTGGTTCTTCTGGAGGCGGAGGTGGCGGTGGCAGCAGTTCTTCCGGTTCCGGCAGACCAAAAGCAGTTACAGAGGCGGGGCCGGCGGGCGCCTGGCTTCAGGATAACACAGGCTGGTGGTTCCGGTATGCGGACGGCAGCTATCCGAAGAATGCCTGGGTGCAGCTTGGCTACAATGGCGGATTGGAATGGTACCATTTTGACGAGGCTGGTTATATGCAGACGGGCTGGTTTACCGATCAGGACGGAAACCGGTACTTCCTGCACAATGTCAGTGACGGAACTCAGGGCCACATGGTAACAGGCTGGTATATGATTGAAGGTAATTGGTTCTATTTCAATCCGGTATCGGACGGTACGCGCGGCTCTCTGTATGTGAACAGGAATACACCGGACGGATATACAGTGGGAGCGGATGGCATATGGCGGCCTTAATTCGTCCTGCTGTAATTTTTGTTGTATTGATAACTGGTTTAGGATATAATTAGCTTAGAAGATATTGGTTGAAATACAGCAAAAGGAGGTGCAATCCATGGAAGTATTAAGAGAAATCATAAACAGTGACAGACTGAAGACCCTGTTTGCGGTGCCAAAGTCAATGGAAAATATGGACGTGGAGGTGATTGTGTTGCCACTTGCAGATAAAAGAAAACAGCAGAGAGAAGTTGATGTGGAAGCTGCCTTGAAGAACATAACAGGGATTATCCAGGACGAAGGAATGTCTTTGGACGACTACCGGAATGAGAGGCTTGGGAAATATGCAGGTATTGATTGATACGAATGTGATATTGGACGTTTTGATGCAGCGGCCAGGGCTGGAAGTATCCGGGCGGATTTTGCAGATGTCAGGGAGAGGAACCATCAGAGGTTTTCTGTCTGCGTCAGCGGTAACGGATATTTACTATATTTTAAACCGTCAGATAAAAGACCGCGCCAGAACAGTGGAGAGCATTAAAACAATATTAAGCCTGATTGATGTGGCTGATGTAACCGGGGACGACATAAGGGCGGCGCTGGACTGCGGCTGGAAAGATTTTGAGGACAGTGTCCAGCATCGGGTTGCGTCACATAATCATGCCTGTTATATCATCACGAGGAATGTGAAAGATTATGAGGGTAGCGAGCCGCAGCCGATCACACCGGAAGCGTTTTTAGAGGTGTTGAATGAATAAGAGATAAGCAAGATACCTGTATGAAAAGTGCGGGTATCTTGTTTTTCCTATACCTTTGGCACCGGTGGAATTTTAGGAAACAAGGTAGTGTCATCCTAAAAACTTGCTAAAGTCTTGTTTTTTTTATAATGCAGTAGACGCAGGGAAGTCCAGTTTGATATGATGATAATGAATTGGTGGATAAACATTTTAAAAATTAAGCTGGAGGTGGATAAGGTGAAGAAAACAATATATATAGCTACAGTATCACTGATTCTATCATGCATGATGGCGATTCCCGTATTTGCAGGAAAGTGGGTGGGTGATGATGGTGGCTGGAAATATGCACGGGATGACGGAAGTTACCAGAGAGACGGCTGGCTGGAGGATAAAGGGGAATTATATTATATCTCCAACGGATATATGAAAATTGGCTGGGTCAATCATGATGGAAAGGATTATTTCATGGGTGTGACTGGAGCTATGAAGAGGGATTGCGTCACACCGGATGGTTACAAAGTTGGTAGTGATGGGGCATGGCTGGGTCCGGATTCCGTTATTGATGAGAGGGGATTTACCACTCCATATGATGAGCATAGTTATTATTTAGATGAAGATTTCCTTGGTCTTATATTTGATGATGAGACGGATTATGCAGAGGAACTTGGCAGATGGGGGATGTCGGATATTCGCATTTTAGCGGCTGTCAGAGGAATTTATCCGGTAAGTGCGCTGAACGAAAAAGAGGCGGCTGTCTATCAAAAAACTGCAGAGTTTATAACTGGCTTTAATTATCAGTTGAGCGACAGGGGAAAAGCAGAACGTGTATATGAATATATCCAGGAACGTGCAGTTTATGACACAGGAAAATTCAAACCGGATTCAGATACTATATATGGGGTACTGGTATTGGGAAAATCAGAATGTGTTGGTTTTGCAAGAACCTATAAACTGTTGAGCAATGCAGTTGGCCTGCGGTGCGGCATCAGTGAAAATGCTGCCCATGTGTGGAATAGTGTGATGATTGATGGGGAATGGAAAGGAATTGATGTTTCCACAATAGGAACCTCACCTTCCTTTTATTTAGATCGAAGACGATTTTCCTGTCCGGTTTGCGGTACCGGCTACACTTTTGGAGCGAGAGAATCAGCATGGACCTGCCCAGTCTGTGACATCGAGTACGATAATCCCAGTTTTTAGTAAAACGTATTTTAAATCATAGCGTCTATAGACAATATAATGTGAATGAAAAACACATCCAGACAGAGTAATCTGCCGGATGTGTTTTTTATTCAGAAATAGGAGGAGCATACTTTTGAAAACAGGATATAATCCTAAATGCAGGCGATTAACAGCATTTCTGCTTGCAGTTGTGCTGTCATTGTTACCTGTTCTGTCAGTAGAGTTTGGTGCTTTTTCAGCCTGGGCAGATGGGGGTGGAAGAGGAGAAATATTTACTTATTATGCAACGCAAAACCTTCTGAAAGAGGGGGCCAGCTTCCCATTTTATGGAAAGAATCATAACCGTGTGGGATTATGGCCATATGGAATCACCAATGTCAGTGATTCAGGCGGTAGTGCGGCAGGATACTGCATGGAACCGAATAAGTCGATGAGAACCAAAACACAGGGTACTTTTCATACCTACGATCTGGATCGAGATGGGGATAATCTTCCGCTGGGACTCACACGTGAAACCGCAGAGATATTATGGTATGCGTTATCAGCCTCTGGAAATTTTGAGGGTTATAATGAACGGGCAGGGAAAGTACCACAGGGATATTATATACTTGGACAGGCAGCAACATGGGCGGTTATGAGTGGTAACTGGAATGGTCTTGAAGATTTCAAAGTGCAGATGGAAGTCCTGCTTGCCAATGTTAAAAATTCGACTTTGGCAGATCAAACGAGAGGTGCGTTAAATGAATTTTTTAATCATGCGAATGGTACTACGGAAGAGGGCGCAATACCGGTATTTACTTCTAAATACATGAGCACTGCACCTGTTCATAAAATGCAGAAAAATGAGGATGGCAGCTACAGTGTTACTTTTGATATCGACAGCAGCGATTGGCGTCAATCAGAGATCGAATATGAACTGCCGCAGTCTTGGAACTACAAAACAGAAGGAGACAGAATCACTTTTACCTGCATGGACGGGAATCCTAATATTGGATTAGTCAAGGGGCGTTTTAAAGAAGGATCTTTGGCTGCGAGGTATATGATAAAACCAAATACTTTTAAAATCTGGTATCCGGATGGCTGGTCTGAAAATAGTTCCACAGAAGGTATGCAGGCCATGATCACAATGGCGGGAAAGGAAGAACCCTGGGAGGTTTATCTTCAGTTTGGAGAAGGGACCACAACTTCTGGAGGATATGAAATTCTATATGAGAAACATGAACATGAAGAAATTTTTAAACGAAACTATAAGTTAGAACTGAGGAAATATGATTCGGAAACCGGAAAACCTCTGGAAAATTCTGATTTTGAAATATTAGAACAGTTTGATTTTGGTCAGCTTGATGGAACTACTTTAGAGGAAGAACAATTTCAGAAGGACAGCCCTTTATCAGAAGGAAGATTTGACTCTCTGGCTGTATGTACGAAACGGGTTACTACGGATTCACAGGGGTACATAGAGCATACAGATCTAAAAACATATAACTATCATAAGTCATATTGCAGTGGTCATCCAGAACCTGTCATTGAATATTATGAAGCAGGGAGCGAAGTAACCGAGGATGAACAGACGGAGATTGATGAGAAAAATCAGGAATTGGAAAACGAGGCATGGGAAGCCTGGCAGCAGTGTGTTGACTGGTGTGAGGAAAACTGTGATTTCCATTCCTTAGATGATGGGGTAGCCCGTGACGCTCTTGAGGTGGACAGGGACGAGGCATGGGATACCTGGATTCATTTAGAACGGGTTTATACGGCAAGGGAGATTAAGGCCAGGCTGGGATATATTCTCCATGACATTCATAATGATGATATTCCGGTTAATGTTGTGGCTTTTTCTTCCTCAGAGGCGGGCGGAAAGGGGACGGTAATCGGAACCTATCCGGGAAATAAACAGGTAGAGGAAACAGACCGATCCTATTTGGCTCCGGGCGTAGACACAGCAACGCCGTCAGAGAGGGCAGATGAGTCAGGGAAACTGGGCGTATCTTTACATAAGGTTCCGTTTGTGCAGGCAGCAGCAACACCATCTGAGGCAGAGCAATATGAAAAAGAGGATATCGAGGAGGCTACTCCAAGCAATGCCAGACGATTAAAACTGAAGCTATTACGCGGTGAGGCACATGCAGAAGAAGGGGAAGGTGGAACCTGGACCTGGGACGGGGTGATGCATGACAGTGAGGTGCCGCCTGTTAACCAGGGCGATTATCCTCACTCCGACACAGGGTATCTGTTTGAGATATATGACCATCGGACAGAGGGTCAGATTCATATTAATAAAAGGGATCTGGAACTTTATCGCAAGTATCTGCCTCAAAGTATTGGAACGGAAGTTGATACAGGACTGATGGGAAGCAGCCAGGAAAATACCTGGGACAGCTATGGAAAGACCCAGGGAGACGGAACACTGCAGGGCGCTGTCTATGGTCTGTACGCCTATGATGATATCGTCCACCCGGATGGTTATACCGGAACCGTGTTTGCCGCCGGCGAGCTGGTGGCCGTGGCTGCCACCGATGAGAACGGAGATGCTTCTTTTGTTGCAATTACGGAAGAATCGGATACCAGCAGGCAGGCTTCCAATCTCTATGAGGAGAATGTCACAAATAACGGAAACCAGTGGATTGGCCGTCCTCTGCTTTTGGGCAGCTATTATATAGAGGAGATTTCAAGAAGTGAGGGGTATGAGCTGTCGCGGGTGGGAATTAACCTGTCGGAGTCCAACCGTACCGGGACAACCTTTCCAATCTCTAAATCAGGCTCCGTCAGTACCACGGACTTAAACCACCGGATTAATGAGTACGATGGAAGCTGGAATGATTTCACCGTGACCTATTTTGATACGTCCGGGTATGAAATCAAGGTGTCCGGCTATCCGAAAGATACAAAATTCTACCGGGTAACGGGAGCGGAAAAACAATCGGAAGAAAAGGTGATAACCGGAACACAGCGGATTGAGAAGCAGGATTCCAATGGGAACATCATCTATAAAACGGCTGAAGGAGGAGAGTACAAATACAATCCGGACGGAACTGTAAAGTTAAAGTTTGACGAAGAGGGAGAACCGGTCTATGAGGCGGAACCCATGGAATTTACCTATTCTGCCGTGAACCGCCTGAATCGCGGTGTAACCGCCATTGAGCGGGAAGAGGAGGGCGACCCGGATATAGAGGAGTCGGAGGAGATTGATAAGGCATATGTAAAAAAACAGTCCAATGAGGCGCTATCCTATTCCGGTTATAAAGACAGCCTGGACGGGTATCCATGGGAGATCCTAGAACTGGATGGGGAAACCAATGAGCTGCTGATTGGTGAAATTCTGGAATACTGTGCGTCCGATCCGTTCTGGGATGCCTACTGGGTAGACCGGGTGTATGAGGAGGGCGGCGTTTGGAAAGCGCTGATTCGTTATGGATATAAAGCGCTGAGTGATACGGCAATTTATGACAGGGCGGCCGACCGTCTGGTTGTAAAAGGCAGCTGTGACTCAGGCTTTTTTTATGCCATCTATGAGGCGGACGAATTTATCCGGAACGGGTACCGGTTCACTGTGGGAAAGAAGGCGGTAAAAGAGCCGGTTAAACAGGGCGAACCATTGGTTGTAGAGTATGTATATCCCCAGGCGGCCGACACGTATGAGCCAGGGGAAACCATTCTGGATACAGAAGGAAACCCGATACCGGAAATGGAAACCGTTCCTGTGTATGAGACGGTTCCTGTATTCCAGTATGAGGAGAAGCTGGAGGAGGTTGAGGCGGAGTATGACCGCTACAGTGGGCTTTACACGATATTTATTGACACTTCAGATGTGGACTGGGAGGTTCAGGGTGGCTCCCTTTCCGCTACATACCGGGCGCAGGCTCCCCAACAGAGTATCACGGTGGAGGGCGTTCCGATGGATTACGGTGATTATGTGCGTCAGTATGAAAATGCTTCCGTCAGTGTATTTACAGAGAAGGATATAATTTCAGAAGGCTCCTATAGAAAAGAAGCCGTTCTTTTGTATCCTGGTCAGTATCAGGTGGATCAGGACGCGGACACCAGGGATGCCCCGGTGATTGTCACCCAGAGAGTAATCAAGCAGGCCATCAAAGTGACAAAGGATATTGCGGAGGATTCCTACAAGGATACCAACACCTATAAAATCCACAGAGACCCGTTCACCGTACTCTTTGGCGGATTTAACAACCGCCCGGAGGCCAAAACCTTACCGGGCTTTTCCTTTAAACTGTATCTTCGGTCAGATTTGCTGAAAACAGGCTTTTTAAACGAGATGGGGGACGGAATCTATGATTATGAAACCTTTTTTAAAGAGCATCCGGAACTGGAGGAGCAGCTTGCTGTGGAGTGGGACGATCCCCGCTATGATGTGGACCATGACCTTAAAACATTACATGCCAGCCGTGGCGGCGGGAAGGACGATTACTGGGGGCAGAGTATCATGCTGCCCTATGGCGTGTATGTGCTGGTAGAGCAGCAGCCCACGGAGATTCCCGGCAAGCACTATGAGATTGACAAGCCAAAAGAAGTGGAACTTCCATTTGTCCCGGAGATGGACGGTGACGAGACTGTCCACGATAAAAACCCGTCCCCGGAATATTTTTATGACGCGGAAATGACGCCGGAAGAGCTGATGGAACAATACTTCATACGCTTTAATGAGGAGACACATACCATCAAGGCGCATAACAATGATGGAGACTTCCTGGTGTTTAAATACGGTCTGGAACCGGACAGCGCAAGGGATTGCGGGAATGAGACGGTAGCCGGGTATTACCGCTATAAGAGTATCAGTGAGAATCACGGACAGCAGGACGGTGTGTATTACGATGTTTACCTGGACAGAGACGGAAATGCGGCGGATTACGGAGTGACCCTTGACGGTGTGGACACCATGACCGGAATCTCCACTGCCATAGACCGGAAGTATGCCAAGGCGCTGGTTCCCTGGAGTGTGTTAGATCCCAGGTACGGAGAAATCATCAATGATGATGGGGATATCGGTAACCGGGAGCCGGGCCTGGAGCATGACGGCTCCTTTAATTTTGTCAGCTTTGCCAACATGGATTTTGAAAATGAGTTCTATGGTTCCCGAATCCGCATTGAAAAACTGGACAGTGAAACGGGCGAAAACATCCTGCACGACGGCGCTCTGTTTAAAATCTATGCCGCAAAGCGTGATGTGAGCGGAACTGGAACCAGCAGCGTGAAAGGAACCGGGGATGTCATATTTGATAAAAACGGGATACCGCTTTATGATGAGTCGGAGCAGATTATCATGCGCGATGAAACCGGAGCGGAGGTTGGGATATTTAAAGCATACAGCACGGTCCGGGACGGGGAGGCAGAGCAGGAGGACGGCAGCCTGGAGAATGAAAAGCAGTGTGTCGGTTATATTGAGCTGCCCCAAATGCTGGGCGCAGGCTGTTATGTCATGGTGGAACAAAATCCCCCGGAGGGCTATGTGCGCTCCAAACCCATTGCGATTGAGGTCTATTCCGATCAGGTAGAGTATTATGAGGACGGGGACCCGGGGAAAAAAGTACCTGCGGTCAAATACCAGTATGTGAAAGCCATTGGAAAAGACGGGAAACCGGTGATGGAGGATATGCACCAGATGGTGGTGAAGGACCAGCCAATCCATGTGGAAATCCATAAAGTAGAGCAGGGGTCTGATACCATCACCTACCGGGTTCAGGGGGATGAGGAGCAGTTGAAAAAGAGAGGCGATGTGCTTCTCTATTATTGGCCGAATGGTGAGTATGCCGGGTATGGCTACGCCACCAAGACCTATGATGAGTGGTCGGCTGTCACGGTATCCGGGACAGAGGAAGAGTTAAAGCAGATGGGCGATGTACGGCTTCTTTATCAGGAGGACGGCACCTTTACAGGGAAAGGAATCCGATACAACACATACGTTGGAAATGCAACACTTACAATGTACCGGGGACTCCAGGTAGAAAAGACCGGAGAACATGAGTACAAAGGGGTTACGGTAAAGCGAAATATGTTTGATTCGGTCCTTGGGATTACAGCAAGCGAAACGGGAACGGACGCCGATATCAGAATTACCGGGCAGGACGCCCAGACAAACGACATCTGGGATATTACAGAGGAAAAGAACCCGGCTGTGCCACTCTGGTATTTTGATTTGGAGTATGACCCCACCGAGTATGATGAGGCAAGCGGCAGCCTGTATGGGCTGGATGACTGGGGGAACCGAATCTGTATGCTGGATTCCGAGACAGGTATGGCCTATGTGGAAGATGAGAAAGGAAACATCATCGTGTGGCCCCTTGATAATAACGGCAATAAAATCATTTCCCAGTCAGTGGAGGTCCACAGGGACGAAAATGGAAAGGAGACGATTAACTCAGACCTGGAACCGGTTGTCGATGAGAACGGTCTGCCCATCTATTATAAAAATGGCGGGGTGACCATGGCAGACAATGAGTGGGTGACATCAGAGGAGAAACAGGCCCATGAGATTGCCAGGGTGCCGGCGGGGGCATATATACTGGAGGAGACCGTGGCGCCGTCTTCCAAAGGCTATGTCCAGACCATGCCAATCGGTATGCTTGTAAACGAAATTACGGAAACGCAATCGTTCTATCTGGAGAATGATTTTACAAAAATCGAGATATCCAAACTGGATATGACAACGAGGAAAGAGGTGGAAGGAGCGGAACTGACGCTCTACGCGGCCCATAAGGTTTACGATGACACTGATAAAGGCTGGCATTTGGAAATCACCAGAGATTTGGAGGGAAATCCCAGAATCCAGAATCAGTGGATATCCGGTTATGTATATGACGACCGCGGGAATCTAAAGCTGGATGGGAATAACAATCCTTTAAAGACGACGAAACCCCACTGGATTGACCATATTGCGCCCGGCGATTATATCTTGAGGGAGATGAGGACGCCTACCGAGGCCGGATATGTGACTTCCAGTGATGTGGAGGTAACCATTCTGGAAACCGGGGAGGTGCAGGGAGCGGTCATGGAAGATGACCATACTGCGGTTGAAATCCTTAAAACAGATTCCAGAACCGGGAAGGCTCTTGCCAATGAGAACCCGGCGGTGCTTGCGCTTTATCCGGCAGTGCTGGGTGAAAAGGGGGAGCCGGAATATGATGAGAACGGGCAAATCCGCTACAATCCGGAGAAACCGTTTTACAGGTGGACCACCGATGACGGAAGCGAGGTCCGAAAGACAGCGCATCTGGTGGAGACAGAGGGAGGGCATAGTTATATTGCTTATGACTATGACATAAAACCGGTTCCCGGAAGTGTCCAGACCGTGTGCTATGTGACGGAGACCGGGGCCATGCATTTTGACTATATGCCGGTGGGCAAATACGTGCTGGCAGAGGACAGCGTACCGTCTGGCATGAAGAAAGCCGACCCTGTTTATATTCCTGTTTTAGACGTTGGTTCGGAAACCAGGACCCAGAATTTTACCATGGTAAATGAACCGATTACGGTTCTTTTTTTTAAGACCAGTGTTCCGGGAGGAAAAGTCATCGCAGGAGCCAGGCTGGCTGTTTACCGGGCGGCAGAGGACGGGAGCCTGACAAAGCATAACCGTTATGATGAGGAGGGAAATCAGCTTTTCATCACAGATACTGACGGGAATTTCGTTTATGATAAGGATGGAAACCTGATTCCTTCCGTGGACTATGAGGAAAGCGATCTCGTGGAGACCTGGATATCCGGTTCTGATGGAGTATATACGGAACAGGAGCAAAAAGAGGGTCAGATACCGGACGGATTTGCAGCAGGTGATTTGAAGCCGCACAAGATAGAGGCCCTGCCCCGGGGGACTTATTATCTGGTAGAGCAGCAGACCCCATTCGGCTATGTCAGGGCGGAGGAGATAAGGTTTGAATCCGTGGAGAGCAGCAAAGTCATTGAGATTGAAATGGTTGATAGGAGTATCAGGGGACGGCTGGAAATTACAAAGACCGATGCGGAAAAGCCGGACAAACCACTGGCGGGTGCGGCGTTTAAGGTCACAAATGTAGATAAGAATACAGCCATAATCCTGATTACGGATAAAAATGGGTATGTGGGAAGCAGTGATATGCCAATCGGTGAGGTGAGCGCAGACGGCTCTGTGAGCTTATATACATTTAAGGTGCAGGAGGTAAGCGCTCCGGACGGATATTTGATAGATCCGTCTGTCCACACATTCCAGTTCAATGTAAAAACGGACCGGGTGGAGGTTATCACGTACCGGTATGGGGTGACGGACCAGGCTAATTCTGTTGAGATATCCAAAAAGGACTTAACCTCAAAGGAAGAAGTCCCGGGCGCGCTGCTGGAAATCCGTCCGGTCCATATCATCACGGACGAATCAGGAAATGAGATAAAAGAGGAAGGAGAAGTATTTGAAAGCTGGAGATCTTCCACGATTCCGCATGTAATCAAGAACATACCGGCAGGACATTATGTGCTCATTGAGAGGGAAGTGCCAGACGGATATCTGCAGGCCGAGAAAGTCTATTTTGAAATCAAGGAGAATATGACGGCGCCGGGACATGTGGAGATGTTTGATGAACATATCACGGTGGATATTGAGAAGCTGGATCAGGGTACGGAGGACTTCCTTCCTGGGGCCAGACTGCAGATGATTGAAAAGAAGAGCGGTCATGTGGTGAGGGAGTGGACATCTGGTGAAAAGCCGGAACGTTTTACCGCTCTGCCTGCCGGGATATATGAAATTCGGGAATTGGAAAGTCCGGAAGGTTACCAGGTGATGGAGCCGGTGGAAATCACAGTTTTACCCACCGCAGAGGTGCAGACCTTTACTGTCCGGAACTATCCGATTCAGGTAGTGATTGAAAAGGTGGACAAGGAGACCGGGGAGTATGTAAGCGGGGTAAGACTGGAACTGCTCAATGAGGCAAAAGAGGTGGTGAGCAAGTGGGTAACAGGAAGTGAACCAATGGTATTTACCGGTCTGCGTGTGGGTGTCTATTACATAAGAGAAGCGGAGGCCGCAGATGGATACCAGCTTTTACAGGAACCAATAAAGATTGTGGTTACGGATACCGCCGGGGTACAGACATTCCATATTGAGAACCAGAAGATAGAGGTGGAGATTGAGAAGGTGGACGGAGAAAACGGCCAGCCCCTTTCTGGGGCGAAGCTGGAGCTTGTGTGTCTGCCGGAGGGGGAAGTAATCAGGCAGTGGGTGTCCGACGGCACACCGGAGGTGTTTCAAGGAATCTCTGCCGGACGCTATCTGATCCGCGAAGTGGAATCTCCGGACGCCTATTTAAACATGCCGCCTATGGAAATACAGGTTACGGACCAGAAGGGTGTACAGAAATTCACATTTCAAAACTTCCCGATTCAGGCAGAGATTGAGAAGGTGGACGGAGAAAGCCGTGAGCCGGTTGCGGGAGTGGTGTTAAAGCTTGTGAAAGAGGACGGCACCATAATCCGTGAGTGGACGACAGACGGCAAACCGGAACAATTCTTGAAACTGGAAGCAGGGGACTATCTGATTTATGAGACCAGTGAAGCGGAGGGCTACCAACAGCTCAAAGAGCCGGTGAGGATTACTGTGACAAAGGATTATAAAGTCCAGGTATTTACGGTGGAAAACCATAAGATTGAGGTCAACATAGAGAAACTGGATCAAGAAACCAAAGAATCGGTGGTTGGAGCGGTACTGCAGTTAATCAGGAACCGGGATGATGTGCTGATGAGGGAATGGGTATCCGAAATGGAACCAGAGCATTTCACCGGCCTGGAAAAGGGCTTTTATACCATAAGGGAAGTCCGGGCGGCAGAGGGGTACCTGATTTTGCCGGAGCCGGTTATCATCGAAGTTACAAGTGATGCCGGGGTGCAGAACTTTGAAATCCTCAACCAGAAATTGGAGGTAGACATCCAGAAGACGGACGGGGAAAAACCGCTTCCAGGCACGAAGCTGCGGTTGATACGCGTAGATAATCAGAAAATCATACGGGACTGGACATCAGGGGAACTGCCGGAGGTCTTTAAGGGGCTGGCTCCTGGGTTATATGAAATCCGTGAGTTGGAGCCGCTGCCGGGATACCAGTCAGCGCCGCCAATTACGGTTGAGGTAAAGGCAGGGCTGGAGAAACAGTATTTTGAGATGGTGAATCAACCGATTGAAGTACATGTGGAAAAGGTGGACTCAGAAACGAAAGAACCTGTGGCCGGAGCTGTGCTGCAGCTTTATTCCAATCCGGGGACTTCTGAGAAGCTGGTTGAGGAGTGGCTGACGGATGGAACGGTAAGAACATTTACAGGGCTTCTGGCAGGGAACTATGAAATCCGTGAAAAGAGCAGCCCTGACGGGTATGCCACAATGAAGCCGATAAAGTTCCAGGTGACAAATCAGCCGGGTGCCCAGCTGATAACTGCTGTAAACCAGAAAATCCAGGTGGAAATCAGCAAGCAGAATGGAAAAGACCATAAGCCGGTGGCTGGTGCAAAGCTGCAGATGGTGCGGGAGGCTGACGGTCAGATTGTCCGGGAGTGGGTTTCAGATGAGAAGCCGGAAGCCTTTAAGGGGCTGGCGCCGGGCCGCTATGTAATCCGGGAGGTGGAGGCTCCCGCAGGATACAAGAAAATGGAGTCTGCCACCATCGAGGTGAAAGACCAGATGGGGATACAGGACATTGTGGTTTACAACTATGAAATCAAACATACGCCGGACCAGCCGGGCGGAGGCGATGAAAAGCCCCATGATGAGTACGGCAGTATATCCAAAGTCGATGCGACCACCGGGGAGAGAATTGCCGGTGCTGCCATTACCATCTATCAGCCGGACGGCAGTGTTTACTTTACCGGCGTGTCCGACCAAAACGGCAATGTGCGCTTTAAGAAGCCTAAGCCGGGAGTCTATACCTTTAAAGAGACAGTGGGGCCGGAGAATTACTATGTGAATACGACGGTCTTCCAGTTCACGGTGGAGGAGGACGGCAGAATTGTTGGGGACAACATGGTGAAAGATTATAAGAAAATGCCGGTTGTGATACAGAAGGTGGATATGGAAACAGGAGCCGGGCTTGCCGGGGCTGTAATCCGGATTCTGGATCATGCCGGGAATGTGGTAATAGAAGGGCCAACGGACCGTGAAGGAAAGATTTCCTTCCTGCCGGAGGAACCCGGACAATACCAGTACCAGGAAGTGATTCCGCCGGAAACCTATGAGCGTAACCCGGCTGTATTTACGTTCCAGGTATTTGAGGATGGCAGCGTGATTGGGGACTGTGTGTTAAAGAACAGCAGACATTACGGAACCATAACGGCAGAGTACCAGTTAAAGCTGGGAGGAAAGGGGGAAGTTGTGTTGAAAGGACTGGAAGATCTGCCGAAAACCGGTTACGGAGAGGAAGAATCCCACCATGGGGCAGAGAAAGCTCTGCTTTTACTTGTTGCTGCTATGATAGCGCTGGCACTGAGGAAACGCCGTCTGATGAAGACGGGCTGTATGGCTTTGCTGGTGGTGCTTTTGCTGGCAGGAAACAGCCGGGAGGCATATGCGGCGGAGGAGGTGTACCGGGAAGAACAGTATGTCACGACTGACAGGGACGAGAAGCGGAATGATTTTGTCCAGGATATCACAGTCGATGGGTTTTCCTACCATTTAAAGGAGGTACATCATGAAATTATTGGACAGCGCCCGGCAGAACCTTCCGGCAAGGAACGGATCACCGTTTACAGCGATGCTTTTTTAGAGGATACGAACGAAAAACTGATTCCCGCACAGGAGATTGTGCGGGACGGCCGCATCTATGAGCTGCAGGGATATACGAAAGAGAAAACCGTGATACCGGCCCATGAGGAACTGGCGGAGGACACGGTGTTTTATGAGGCAGTGGAGGCAACGGATACCATACCGGAGCATGTGCCAATCACGGTGACGGATGAAAGAACCGGACAGCGGACAGAACAAAGGGTTCCTCTCTCCGGGTATACGTTTTCAGACCGCAGGTGGGAGGACGGATTTCAATTCCGGGCAGTGTTCCATGAATACGGAACACCGGGGTATCATCTGGGGGACATGATTGTCCCCCACAACGATGAGACGCCGGAGCTGGCAGGCTATGAGGAAGAACTGCTGCAGTTGTTGGGTCTTGATAAGAAGAATTATGAAATCGAAAAGATGGAGTGGGCTGGCGATGCCTATCAGGATACGGAAGGAATCACCTGCCGGGACGCCCTTATTTCGGGCCGTAAAATGATTGCTGACTGCAGCGCTGTCTACGGCGGCAGTGTCGTGTTTGAGGAGGAAGACGGATTCCGGTATGAGGCAGAATATCTGGCAAGAGACTTCCTGAAAAAACAGGAGGTCGAGTATCAGGTAAAAGCAACCGCCATCTATACGCCCCAGGAGACGTCTAAGGTGCCGGTGGCTCTTATTGGCGCTGGAACCGCATTTGCGGCCTCGGCAGGCGCCGGTGGTATATATCAGGTTAAGAGAAGAAAGAAAATCAGGAGCAAAAAAGAAGTTAAAAAAAGTTAGAAATACGGTTCACCTGGGCATGTCTGTTTTATTACACTTAATTCATAGCCAATATGAAATGGAAGGAGTTAGGATATGAAATTGATGTGTAATAAAAAGAATGGGAGAAGCAAGAAACGGCAGCCGGACGTGACCTGTCCGTACTGCGGCCGGCGCGCCGTGCTTCGGCCTGCGGAATATGTATATGGCAGCCACACCATCGTGCCTGGGAGCCGGCTGTATGTCTGCAGCAATTATCCGGACCGGTGTGATGCCTATGTCAGTGTCCATGAAGGGAGCAATATCCCCAAGGGGACACTGGCTGATGGAAATCTGAGAAACAAACGGATACAGGCTCACAGAGCGTTTGACCGGCTATGGAAAAGCCGTCTGATGACGAGAAGCGAGGCGTATGGCTGGCTGGCTTTTAAACTGGAGATTGAGCCGGAGGAGGCTCATATTGGTAACTTTTCAGACTATTATTGTGAGCAGACCATAGCAGAGTGTGAGAAGTTCTGGAATGGCTGCTGTAAGATGACAGCAGCATAGAGATTTGAGAGAGGAGGCGACTGGGTGCGTTTAGAAGCAGATGAGGAGGAGATGTATACGAGGATGGACCGGCGTGATCTGTACCGCCGGTTTTCTGCAATTCTTGCGGCGTCAGGGGTAGTATTCCTGATTCTGATAGCAGCAGGATACCGGAGCTGGCAGATGATTTATTTTGCGCTGGTATCTATTGCCGGAGGAGTGGTGCTGTTTGCCTGTTATAGGAATAAGGAGCAGTATGTGATGGATATGTCGGGCTGCTTTTTGGAACTGAGAGAGGGAATCCTCACGGTTTGCCAGCCCTTGAGAGCGCAGGAATATGAGACCGCAAAGATAGACAGTACCGAGGTGGGAGGGCTTACGGAGGAAAAGAAGAGCGGGCGCCCGCGGTTTTATGTAATGCTGAAAGAGAATAGCAGAAACAGCAGGATTACAGCGGGCGGAAACTCTTACAAAATCATACGGGTTGAGTCTTTTGGGTATAACGGTGAGACATTCCGGACCTTGTTTTTAAAATTCCGCGATGAAGTTTCCAAAGGTCTTGAGGTTTCACCTTTAAAAATCCCGGTGGATAAAAAATGGAGAAAGCGGATGCAGTTTCCTTTTCCGGTTTTGTATCTGCTTCTCTATTTTGTACCTGTGGCAGTTTCGCTTTTATCTTATTATTAGGAGGAAAAATATGCAGATTTTCAGTGCGGTTGGAAAGAAAACATTGGGTAAAAAGGGAAGATTTGTAGTGGAGGCTGCTGGTGAGGAGTATTACCTGGTGAATATGGAGGTATATGTCTGGTCGGCGCTGCTTTGGAATTTTGTTGAAAAAGAAAATCTTGACCGTTATGTATTAAGCCTGATGGGACAGGTGAAAGGCCATGAGGAGACGGATCAGCTGCAAAGAACCGTGAAAAGCAGTGAGATACAATACTGCGTCAGCCGTCTGTTAAGGCGGGGGCTGTTGGTATGCGGTGAGGGAGACAGCCCGGAAGACGCTGTGGTGGATTTATTGTTAAAAGTATTCGTTACCCCTAACCGCCTGACATTTTCACTGCGTTTCCGGGCATTCTGTATGGGGCTGTCTCATGGATTTTCTGTCAAAGGAGCGTTTTCAGGAATTTATATGAATGAAAACGAACGTCTTCTGCTGGGAAAACTGTCACAGTCGGGCAATCTGTCCTTGCAGTTGGAGGATCTGTACCGGGTTCTGGAGGATAACGCAAAGTGGACCTTCCGTCTGCTGCCTGAATACCAGGAACTTAGGGAAACAATTAAGCTGGATTTTCTCCTGTCCGTTGTGCAGCTCTATAAGAAAAAGCGGCTGACTATCCAGAGTATTCAGGAAAGCGTGATGAGAGGGGCTGTTTGTTTATGAGGAAAGTCAGAACGTGGATACAGGGACATCTGACAGCGCTTTTTAATGAATGGTCCGGCGCACCGGAGATTTTAAGGAATAAGGTCTGCTGCCTGGCCGGACTGGCACTTGTTATTTTTAGTGTTGGCGCCTATGCGGGGATTCGGTATCACGCAAGGGATTTCTTTGTGCTGTCGGGCTGCCTGTCCCTGGCAATGCTGTATAAACTATACGGTATCCTTAGAATTGTTTTTAGAAGGGAATACTACGTGATTGAGGGGATGGTTCTCAAGATATTGGGAAGCCGGAGGGCAGGGAGATTTTATCGTGTCACTCTGTTACTGGATAACGGGATGACGGAGGTACTGCTACTTGACAAAAACAGGCATGTGGAGGAGGGCAGGCGGTATCAGTTCTATTTTCGCAGTACATATCTGATTAGCCCCCAAGGGTTTGGGGCATGTTTGAATACGGACAGTTATTTAGGGGCAGTTGAAGCGGGAATTAAGGAAAAACAGAAGTTTTCTGCACAATAATGAGGTAGGGCAAGGCCGGAGAATCCATAGAGGTATTTATAAAAAAATGTAATCATAAAAATATTGTCTGTTTTATATATTTGGCCTATAATGATAGAAAACAATAACAGGAGATGTACAGATGAATAAAATGGTTTTTTATGAGGGAGATTCGTTTGAAGAATTGAAGGAATGCCTGAAATCTTATGTAAAACAAGAACAAATAGCTGACCTGTTGGATTTGCTCGGAGAAGAAAAAGTTTTAGCGTCTGATTCTGAAACGTTTTCATATGGGAGTAATGAACCAGAGCTTAGAGGGTATGGAAAATTGATTCCTCATACTCATTATTTTCTCAATGTAAAGGAAAGCACCATAGTTTTAGCTGCGGCAATTTTATCTTCTCAGTATATGGGAACCAAGGTGGATATGGTAATGACTCTGATAGCATTAAAAAATAAATTGACAGAGCTTTCAGAGGAAAACGGAGAAATTTGCATTGTGATAGAGGGACTTAGAAGGAAGGAGGGGTTCACAGAAAGTATTTTTAAAGAAAATAAGGGAGAGTGCATTAATAATTATTTACAGTGTCAGTATAATGGAAATGGAATATGCCGGTTGACGACCGCAAATATACAGGAAATTCTCGATCAACTGAATAATAGAAATGTCTGTATTAAAAAAGATGGTTGCTACAAAATCTGTTTTTAGGATGGTATTTCATATGGAAGAATTATTAGGAATCTACGACAGAGAGAATTTTACACTGCTGAATTTTATTAAATGTAATGATGAGGATGATAATAGAACAACAATTCATGAAACCATCCATTTTATGCTGACATTACAGACAAAGTGGGGATTGTTCGAATATGCAATGAATCATATTGAACGTCTGATAGAACCTCAATATACATACATCAGTGAATTAGCTCATGAAAAAACATTGTTGATTCAGGAATGTGTTGCTGAATTATGGGAGTTGCTTTATATTGTCAGGAAGTATGGAGAAGAAAAGTTGTCAGAACATTTGACGGACTTGAAATATAAGGCTCCTCATTCTTATTCATACATTAACCCGATTTATCCAATATTAGAACAACGTTTTCATTATAATGTGGATCATTTGGCTTTTTTAGTTTACATGACAGCGATGTTTTCTCTTGACAGCCCTTTAGAGAATATTGACCCCAAACTTTGGGAAGACAATGAAGATATTGAAGCCTTTCTTTTGGAAAATCAGGACCAATTTGTACCAGCTAGTATATTTAAAAATAAAATTGAAGAATTAAATCGTTTTCTTACAAATGAAAAGGATGAAACACATGAAGCTTATTTTAAGCAACTTGATTCAGAATGGCTTATAAACAGCTTGGATGCTAGGGAGAAATGCCTTGCAAAATTAAAAGAGTATCTTCGTGAGCTTACTGGTAGTTCAAAACATAAAAATGAGATTTGGAACTACATTAGTACGATAAAGCCAAAAGAAATAGAAATTTCCCAAGTTCAGGAAACTATTATCCCTGTTTCGTTTCAGCATTATGATTTTGTCCTTCACATTCCCCTGTTAAAAAATAGGAGGAATGTTCTTTTTATCTGTGGAAACAAAAGTGATTTAACATATACGTTTAGGTCTAAATTTCATGAAATTGACATGGAAGTTTGGAAGTCTGAACATGAATATCTGGCGCCAATTTACATTTTGGAGGAAAAAAAGGTTTGCTTTAAATTGTTTTCGCAAAGCGAACTTCAGAAGTGGATAAAGGAATTTCCGGTAAGCAAAGTAGTATCCTATAAAGCTTACGAAAATAATAGTAAGCTGAAAAAAATATTAAAATATAGTAATACGAGATATTTTGTTTATTGTGACAGGCCTTATTTAACCGCCAAAATGACGATAAATCAATTCTGTAAAACAAAGAGTTACCTAGTTATTGATTTTACCAAGCTTAAAGTTTTGTGTTTTGAGCTAGAGGATAAGGGAATATTGATAATACCTATTGTTAATGTAAATGAAGCGAATTTCTACAGTGACATAGACAAGGGATATTTTGGAAAGGGCTGTGTAATCAATGACAGATTATTTAAAACAGCCAGAGAACAGGAAGAACTGAATGTAATTATAAACTGTTTGTATGAGCTATGACAAGTCTGCGTTTTTTGTTGGTTCAATGCTTGAGGTTGAAAGAACAGGGACTGTACCGCGGTATCCATGTATTTAGGACAGCACCATTTCTCACAGGAAAGCCGCAGAAATCCTTGGTGTGCATAAGCTGGATTTGATTACGTTATATGGAAAACTGAGGCTGCCTTATATTCAGGAAACAGAAGAGAAACTGAAGGCAGATTTATTGGCGGTTCGGAATTTATGGGAGTAAGCAAGATGATAATTGTATCCGATACAACACCGATTATTTCTCTGATAAAGGCAGACCACCTGGAGCTGTTTCAGGAAGTGCAGGTGCCGGAGGCTGTGATGGTACACGGATATGGAACACGATATATAGAACGAAATATTTGACACATGACATATATTGTGGTAATGTATAACTGATAGTGATTTTATATGTTCCCAAAACATATCAAAGCTTTTGTCCCGGTAAGAACCGGGAGCATGATGATTGAGGCAGTTGCCTGATGCAAAAGCCGGACCAGAAATGGTTCGTTTAGAAAGACCCAAAAAGACGAGTAGATTATCTTTTTGGGTCTTTTTTTGTGCTTTAAGAAGAACGAAAGGAGAGAAAGAGATGGTTGGTACACAGATTTTATGGAAAAATGCAGATTTATTGAGTATTGACGAATTGGTTGAGTTAGCCGGATATGGTCTGGAATGGATTATTGAAGACGGCCATGTCACCGCTGCAGTGTTGCTGGAAGAAGCCAGCTAGAAAGGAGAAGGAATGAATTATCAGGATGATTTTTCGATTAATTTCACAAAGGAGGATCAGCTGCATGGGTTTCTGGAGGAACTGGAGGAACGGGCTGGCTGGGACGTCAGGCCCAGCAGTTCCATACGTGTATTACCCGCAGAAGAAAATGAGTCTTTGTGCCAGAGGATTACAGAAGAACTGGAGGAAAAGGGGATTATTCCGGATACCTGCCGGAATACAGGACTTTTGCTCAAGATGGGAAGATCCGTTTATCCGCTGGGAAGGTCCAGCCTGGCTACCTTAAAGAGCAGGGCAAGAGTGAATGGAAATGCACTGTCAGATTTGGAGAAACCGAAGCTTGCCAGGATTTTAAATGACTGTCTGAAGGTCACGAAAGGCGATGCCCTTATCCGGATTCAGGAAGGCAAAGTAAGGGCTGTCCACGGCGGGGATGAGAGTGATTACTGTATCCTCCCGATGACCGAGATTTTTGGCACTGCGTCGTCCTATATCAACGGGAAATACGATGAGGCAACGTTTAAGGCCGGATATTACGATCACACCATGACCACAGCCACCTGGGAGATTGAGGACGACGAACTGGTATCCTCTTACCGGAAAGCGTTAAAGAATTACCGGGAGGATTTAAACGACCAGCTGTCAGCCGCGGTTAGAATTTCAACATCAGACGTGGGAGCTAGTGGCGCGAATATCTATTATTCTCTGCTGGTTGGTGAAGATAAGCGCCCGCTGGTGCTTGGAAAGGCATTGAAGCTGGCGCATGAGAAGAAGGCGTCCATGGCAGAATTTGATGCTAATATGTCCATGGCATTTGCCAGGTATGAGGAAGCGCTTGCCGGGGTTGAGCGGTTATTCCATATTTATCTGAATCACCCGGTTAATGTGATTTCCGGGCTGATGGAGCGGGTAAAGATAGGAAAAAAATTGATTGCGGAAACTGTGGAGCAGTTTAAGGCCACCTATATGGGCGGAGCCTGCAGCGGCTATGATGTGTACTGTGCTATTTGTACCAGTATCTTTTTGTCGGATGTGAATGGTGTGCAGGGAAAGCCTTTGGCAGATTTGGAAGAGTCTGTTTCCAGGTGTTTGACGCTGCGGTGGAGCGATTACGATATTCCGGGAGATTTAAAATAGGAGCCAGCGAGGAGGTGAAAATACTTGCTGAATTTAAACTATGAACCAGAGGTTTTCGTGGAAGACATCACAAAAATTTCAGAGGAACAATGGCTGGAGTATCGCAGGTGCGGAATCGGGGGCAGTGACGTAGCCAGTATTTACCGGGTATCGCCATGGAAGACAGCCAATGAACTGTATCATGAGAAGCTGGGACATCAGCCGGTTGTGGAGGAAGAACGCAACTGGGTCAGCCTGGAAATCGGACATCGGCTGGAGGAACTGGTGGTTCAGATCTTTATGAAGAAAACCGGGCTGAAACCGTATGCGGTAAGAAAAATGTTCCGCCATCCGCTGTATCCGTTTATGTTAAGCGATGTGGATTTCGTGCGAGACGTTCGCTATTGAAAAGATGGCGCACTAACTCGATTATTTTTACAAGTTAGGAGAACTAACAATCTGAAAGGTAGAATGATAGAATAACGCCTTGAAATGCCTTCCCTGAAGCCCCGACATGCAGACGGAAATGCAATGAGTACAGATGTATGAAGCTCGGTAAGGTGGGTTGAGAGATACCGTAGAGCAGAATATCGCTCCGAAAGCAGACCAGAGGTGGTTTGTGTATCCCATAGATCTGGGGTCTATAAAGTATACATGGTGAGAATGTTCAAATTAGAACTGACGAACTTGCGAATGTACGAGTCTAAAGACGTAATAAGTAGAAATGCTTATCACCATTCTGGTGTGTAGTGAGGTTGAGTAAGAGTGTCATCTATGAAAGACCTTGTGCTGTTAAAGGCAGCACCAAGCTACAAGGCTTAAAGTAAGCACCTAAATATACATGTGAAAGATAAGATTGTTGGAACGTCGAAAGCTGGGAATGTGGAGAGGATTGCACTTCTATGAAACATTATTAGAAAAGAGGGAATACCATATAATCTAATTTTATCCCAGTGAGAGTAGAGGCAGGACTGATGAAACACAATGTAATGTTGTGTTAGGAATAGCCTCAAGTCATTCAAGTATTTGAAAAAATCAAATCAAAGAAAATAATAGGATTCGAGTATGACAAAAAATTCATTTCTGAAAGGAGATGAAGTCCTATGCCAAACAAAAAGAAAGAAAAAGAAAAAGTCAAAACCCTAAGACATATGGAATATTACGACATGGTTGATAGATTTGATGAATTATATTCCAGAAGTCAAAGAGGTGAGCACTTTAAAAATCTAATGGGAATTATCAGCAGTGAAGAAAATATAAAACTTGCATATAGAAATATCAAGAGAAATTCTGGTAGTCTTACAGCAGGAACAGACAAAAAAACCATTAGGGACATTGAAGGGCTTACACAAGAAGAATATGTTGCAAAAGTCAAAAATAAATTGAAATGGTATAAGCCGAAACCAGTAAGAAGGGTTGAAATACCAAAGCCAGGAAGCGACAAAAAAAGACCATTAGGAATACCTTGCATATGGGACAGAATCGTTCAACAATGTATACTCCAAGTTCTTGAACCTATATGTGAGGCTAAATTTAGTAATAATAGTTATGGGTTTAGACCTAATCGAAGTGCTGAAAATGCAATAGCAGTATGCGCCTTTAACATTATGCAGAGAGATTTATCGTATGTTGTGGATATTGATATAAAAGGTTTTTTTGATAATGTATGTCATACAAAACTTATCAGGCAGATATGGGCAATGGGAATTAGAGATTGTAAATTAATCTCTATCATCAAGGAAATGCTCAAGGCTCCAATTAAAATGCCTACAGGAGAAACCGTAATACCAGAAAAAGGAACCCCTCAAGGCGGCATACTTTCACCGTTATTGTCCAACATTGCTTTAAATGAGTTGGATTGGTGGGTTGCAAGTCAATGGGAAACTTTTCCAACAAGGTATAAATACGTTAGTAAGTTTAAAAGCTATCCCAATAACTGCTGCAACAATAGTAAATACAGAGCACTCAGAACTACTAAGCTAAAAGAAATCTATATGGTTCGATATGCAGATGATTTTAAAATTTTCTGTAGAGATTATGACACAGCCAAAAGAACTTTTATAGCTGTGAAAAACTGGCTGAATAAACGGCTTAAACTGGAAATTTCAGAAGAAAAGTCAAAAATAATTGATCTCCGTAAAAGGTATTCTAACTATCTAGGGTTCAAGATTAAAGCAAAAAAGAAAAGAAAAAAGTATGTTGCTATATCGCACATAAATGACAAGGCATTGGTGAAAATCAGAGATAAGCTGAACAATCAAATTGAACGAATGGCACATCCCAAAAATGAAAAAGACAGATACAGGCAGGCAAGTAAATATAATACTATGGTAATAGGTATACATAACTATTATTGTATAGCAACCCGTGTCAGTGAAGATTTAGGGAAAGTCGGTTACTACATAAATCGGCGAATGAAAAACCGTTTACAACAAGATTATCAGAGGGTGCCGAGTAATTGGTCAATGGCAAAACACAGTATGCTATGGAAAAGATACCATGAAAGTAAAATGATTAGAATGGTTGGAAAAACTATAATTGCACCTATTGGATATGCCAAGACTAAAAATGCGATGAATAAAAAGAACATTATTAACAAGTACACTAAAGAGGGACGAGAAGAAATACACAAACTTATCAGATTGGATATGAGCAAAGTTTTGGCTCTTATGTATCAACCAGAAATAGGAACAACCATAGAATATACAGATAACAGAATTTCACTATACTGTGCTCAATATGGAAAATGTTATGTCTGTGGTAAAGAACTTGAACTGGAGGATATTCACTGTCACCACAAGATACGGAAAAAAGACGGTGGCACAGATAAGTATAGTAATCTGGTAATTCTTCATAAAGATGTACACGTACTTGTTCATGCAACAGAAGCTGATACTATAGCAAAATATGTTAAAAAGCTAAATCTGAACCAACATCAACTGGATAAATTGAACCGATTAAGGAGTAAACTGCAACTATCTGAAATAACAAGGGAAGAATCTGTATAATATTTATGTAAGGTGAATGATTTGATTAAGAAAAATAATTGAATGATGGAACGCCGTATGAGGTGAAAGCCTCATGTACGGTGTGGAGCGGGGGAAAAGGTTAAGATTGTGTTACTTATATGCCTCAAGAATTGACTTCTCAAAATCGGTAAATAAATCTTCATAGGAAAATCCCAGAACTATTTTAAGAATAACTAAATCGGAAGCAAAAATGTTACGAGTGCCCTGTTCAATCTTTGAATAAGTAGATTCGGACATGGTGCTACCTAATAAATTTGCTTTCCTAACAACGTCCATTTGAGAATACCTTTTAAGACTACGATAGTGACGCAACTTCTCGCCAATAGAAAAATCAAGAATAATCTTCGTCATAATTAATTATCTATCCTTTCTGAACCAGACTAATTGGTCCGATTAGTATTGATTATAACAGTCAATCATGATATTGTTAGGACTATAAAGTCTGGACTATATAGTCTTATTCAAATCAAAGGAGATTATTCGTATGAAAGAAAGTGGAGAAGTTATAAGAACTATTAAATGGATAAGTAAAAATCTTACAATATGGGGAAACATCTGTAATTTAAGAGGCAATGACCTGAAATATGAAGATATAATCAAAATGTTGCAAAATCTAGTAGAGAATGAAATGTATCAAATAGCTCTTATTATCATGGAAAGCATGAGAGATACAGTATATGGTGAAGAAGCTATATGGAACCTTATACCAAGAATGATTGGTGACACAGGCTATGGTAAGGGAGTTATAACAGAATACATTGAAGAACTTAGCAACATAGTTGAAAGAAACAACGCTTTAAATCAAACTATTATGTTATAAAAGAGAAAGTTAAAGAATAAGGCAATACAATGAAGCACAAATCAAGACCTTACCTATCGCTATTTTGTGGAGAAGAATGGGAAAATATGGATTGTTGAATGTAAAACCAGTTTTGGTTTCAAGAAAGATGAGTGGGACAATGATTCCATCCCCTATCATTACATGCTGCAGGGGATGCATTATATGAGCGTCACCAATGTGGCGGGGGTGATATTCCTTTGCCTTTGCGGCAATTCGGAGAATACATTTTTCATCAGAACCTTAACCAGGGATTTGGAATTAGAAGAGGAAATGATTGAGCTGGAACGAGATTTCTGGGTAAATTACGTTAAGGTCGGCCAGGAACCGGAGTTCTATGAAGAGCCTGATTTGGTATTGGCTGCCATAAAAAAATACCGAAGGATTGAACCTGGTAAAACGATTGTGCTTCCTGGGGAGCTGGAAGATGTGATGAAAAAATATGTACAGCTTGACGCAAAACGGGCAGAGCTGGAGAGCCAGGCAAGGGAGGTAAAGGAACAGATTAAGGAGATTTATGTTCCGGTGCAGAGAGCGCTTGGACAGGCAGAAGGAGGGGAACTGAATACCGGTAATATTATTTACCGTGTGGGTTATACGAAAAGAATGACAACGTCAATTAACAAAGCGGAGTTGGAGAAGTTGAAGATTACATATCCTGATGTTTATCAGGAATTTGCAAAGACAAACGTTTCCAGCATTTTTTTTATTAAGAAGGAAGAAAAGCCAGCATGAAAAAAACGCCTCATAAGCAAACAAATGAAGGAGGATTGGCATGACATTGCAAGAGAAGTTTGTAGGAATACGCAAAGCAATTCCTGCATTAGTAAAACGCAGGTACAATGAGAATGTTGACTATGACTTTCTCAAAATAGATGATATCTACCGCTTTTTGACTCCGGCCATGAATGAGCTTGGGGTCAATTTTGATATTGTGGAAGAAACGGCTACCAATACCGACGAAAATGGAAACCAGGTCTTTGTCCGTTATATTTCGGGGGTAAATTATTGGCTGTACGAGGAGGATTTAACGTTACGCTGGACCAATGTGGAGGACCCACAGGATTTTGAGGAAGTAAAAATCCATGCGATTGGGACCAATGATATGCCGGACAAAGCGAAAGGAAGCGCCCTCACATATAGTTTGAAATATTATTTTTTTAATAAGTTTACGATTGACCAGGGCGGCGATGATCCTGATATGCAGGCCGATGGCGATGGTGAGCAGAACGGGGCTGACGGGAATCACGAGGAAGAAAGTGAGCCTACTGCGGTACCGGAGACACAGGCGCCTGCGCCTTCCCGTAATATAAAACCAGAAAGCGGAGTTCCGGTTCAGCTGCCGGAACATGCAAAAAAGGCACAGCAGGAGGAAAAGCAAACGGAACAGCCTTCTTCTAATGCACCGAAACCTGAAGGATTTACCGTGGATGAGGCCAAAAAAGTGGTTTGCAATTTTGGCGTGGCAAACAGAGGACGGACCCTGGGAGAGATTGCGCTTGACGGTGCAAAGGGGATTGGTGATTTAGAGTTTTTTGCGTATAAATACAAAGGCCCTAACGATAATGTCCGGCAGGCGGCAAGAGTTTTATTACAGGCTGCGTCTTAATTATAATCGTTTCAATACAGGGGCCTAATCGTAAAAGGAGATGGTAAAATCGAAAATTTTATACCTCCTTTTAGTATCGCTGATGTTGTAAATCTTCTGGATTTAACCCGTCTGACGGGTGGTGAGGATTCGTTTAATCTGATCTGTCCGTTCTGCGGGGATGAGCGTGGAAAAATGAACGCCTGCATCTGGAAGGGGAACCGTATTAAAAACGTCTACCATTGCTACAACTGCGGTGCTGAAGGAAATATGTTGACGCTGTACTGCGAACTGATGGGGATTACCGGATCGGACTGCTACAAAATTGCGTATCGGGAAATCCGTGGACGGCTGGCATGTGGCGGATACTCTTCAAACCAGGCGCATAATATCCGAAAACCATCTGTGGTGGAAGCAGACCCTGCGGACAGTATAAAACGGAATCAGGTTTACAGCGAACTTCTCAAACTGCTGCAGTTATCAGAACAGCACCGCCTTTTGTTAAGGGAACGGGGACTGTCCGAGGAGGCGATTGAACGATTCCGTTTTTGTAGTACGCCCATTTATGGAACGGAGGCCCTTGCCAGGAAACTTTTATTAAAAGATTTAAGCCTTTCGGGGGTACCGGGATTTTACCTCAATAGCCGGGGAAACTGGGATATCGCTTTTGGAAAGAAATATTCGGGATATCTCTGTCCGGTTCCGGATATTGAAGGAAATTTAATCGGTTTTCAAATCCGTCTTGATGTGCCAGTCCATGACCGGAAGTATGTCTGGCTGTCCAGCGCAGGAAGGGAAAAAGGGGTTAGCAGCAACAGCCCAGCCGCATTTTTCGGGAATCCGTATGATGCAAGCGTATGCGTGACGGACGGTGTGTTAAAGGGCCTGATTGCCCACGAGTTTTCCGGGCGTACCTTCATTGGGAATCCGGGGGTCAATAACTATAAGGGGTTGGAATTGCTGTTGGCTTCCCTGGTAAAAAACGGCGTGAAAGAAGTGATTGATTATTATGATATGGACCGCCAGATGAGAATAATCTGCGACCACAATGACAAATCCTGTGGTAAATGCGATTTAGAGGGAAAGGAGGGCGCGGTTTGCCCCAATAAGAAGCAAAAACGGACTGAAATCCGGAAGGGGAGCAACCGGCTTTATGCACTGTGTCAAGAGCAGTCAATCCGCTACCGGCGAAAACAATGGGATTTAGATACGGATGGGAGCTGGGCAGGAAATTTTAAGGGAATAGACGATTATTGGAAACCGTATGTAGAGCGGCAGAGGAGAGGAATGAAATACTCATGGGAGCAAAAATGGAGGTACATATGATAAAGCAGGAGAACGGTGAAAATAACTACATCCAGATAATAGGCGAGGTAGGACAGGAAATTCGTTACAGCCACACTATCTTCGGTGAGCGTTTTTTTGAGGTGGAGGTTATAGTAAAACGGCTTAGTGACGCGGTTGACAAAGTGCTTGCTACGCTGCCGGAACGTTATTGCAGCCAGTTAAAAGTAGGGAGCTGTATTGGAATCAGAGGACAGCTTCGGACTTATTCAAAAGACGTTGGGAACCATAAACAGGTATTGCTGCGCATTTTTGTAAGAGAGGTATGGGATGCACAGGCCTGTGCAGAAGGAATAAACCAAGTGGAACTGATTGGATTCCTGTGTAAAGAGCCTATTTACCGGCGGACACCGTTAAAACGGGAAATCACAGACTTAATGGTTGCAGTTAACCGGCCCTATGGAAAAGCCGATTACATTCCATGTATATGCTGGGGAAAGGATGCCCGTGAAGCAGCCGGGAAACAGGTTGGTGAGCCAATCCATATATTGGGAAGAATGCAGAGCCGGAAATACGTGAAGCTGTTGCCAATGGGCGAACAGGAGGAGAGGGGTACATATGAAATCTCCGTTATGAGACTGTTAGGTAACCATGAAAAAATGATTTTAGTATAAGAGAGGGAAAATGGCAAGTTTAAATGGAATGACAGTAAAAGGGCTGAATTCAATAGACGGTCCGGAAGGCATTGTGTGGGCAGGTGAGTTATACTTAAATGATGTGATGATAGGGGTATGGTTCAATGACTATTATGGTGGCCCGGATCATTTTGAACTACTTCCGGGTTATGATGAGGGAAAGCTGAAGGCACAGATTGGTGAAAAGTATCCGGAATGGGATTTAATACCGGATGAAATTTTCATGGGCCGCTTAGTTGATCTTACTATAGCGGAACAGATTTTTTGTAAAGCAATAGGGGATAGCGGGAGACTGCTGCTCTCCATCAGTGACAGCTATCATGGGATAATCATAGAACTGCCCAAAGAATATGCAAAACTTTCTGATGAAGAGATACTGAAAAAGGAGGCGGAACTGATCCAGGTATCCAGCAGAAGCCTGCTTCCGGAAGGCGGCGAAATAACCCATGAAATTGAAATTTATAGAAATGCTGAGGCGTTTTGTGTGGGTTCCCCCATCATGCTTGAGGCGATTCTGAAGGGTTAAAAATAGAAAGGATTTGAGATTTATGTAGAATGGCAGGCAGGGAGCTGATTTTATCACAGGCTCCCTGCCTTAACTTTTATATTTGTATTTTAAATACTTGATGAATTCCTGTATTTCCGCTCTGGCTTCTGGAGGCAAATTTTCCGGTAGCGGTAAAAGCGGCTTGGTGGAATAGGGCGCAGGAGTATCTGTCAGACCCAGCAGATAATCGATAGATACGTGGAAGTGATTTGCTATCAGGATTTTCATGCTGTCGGGCGGTTCCGCCTGCTCACACTCGTATTTTGATATGGCATGTTTTGTGGTATTTAATATTTTAGCCAATGCTTCCTGGGTTAAGCCGGCGTCTTTTCGTAAATCATATAATCGTTCACCAATCATTAGAGTCTCCCTATCTGTCTTTATTACGTTTTATAACTCAATTATAAGGAAAGAATAAAATAAAACATAAAAGTAGCTTATTTTGCTATTTATTGATAAAATAGAATAATAAGATACAAATAATGTGGGGAAGTGGGGGGAATATTATACATGAAAGTATGGAGGAACATTGTTATCATCGTATCAGCAATGCTCTTTGGATTATGGTTCGGTTTTCAGATAAACAGGTACCGGGAAATCAAAGAAAATATGGAAATGGCGGAATTATTGATTGATAAAGAGAGAAACTATTTTATGGAGTGCTATAAGCACATTGAAAACCCGGACTATGATCCGCATCTGGGGTCCAGTACCGTTTACAATTTTCACAACGGTGTTTTAACCGTAGAGGAACAGGATATAAAATACCGTTTTGAAGCTGATAATATGACAATCCGGTTCTGGATGAAGGATTACATCGAACTTCCCTGGTTTTTTAAATTAAAGAAAAAATACAAAAAAATTTATGAAAAGTATCAGCTCTATGAATCGGAATATAGTAATCTCATGGAAAAATTGTAAAGGTTTAATAAATGAAATACCGTATATAGATATATAATATTGACTAAGACTATATATTGTGTTATCCTTGATATGATATTTGATTTATGTCTGGTTCAAAGAGCCGGATAGTTTATTTTGTCCCAGCTTCTTACTGGGAGTTAAGATTTCAGGGAACACCCTAAAACAAAAAGGCAAAGCAGGATTCACCTGCTTTAAAGACACTTAGAATGAAAATTCTTTGTGTCTTATTTAGTACCATAAAAGTGTAGTTGTTAGAGAGTGATTAACTCTGACATCTGCACTTATTTTATTATAATAAGGGGAGTAATTGGTCTGACGTAGGCTTATTTGGGTCATAGCATCCGTCAAAAAA
>OIES01000063.1_pt1 | contig 60650 bp, 85 predicted proteins | sample 1581811 | NCBI WGS metagenome assembly OIES01 (sample SAMN03281021, study PRJEB24777) | human gut metagenome | isolation source: fecal sample PR177 from 1 month old male Malay infant, vaginal delivered... | reverse complement strand
TGACCCTGAAGCCGACCATGTACATCGCGAACGTCAATGAAGACGGTTTCGAGAACAACCCGTACCTCGATCAGGTTCGCGCCATCGCCGAGCAGGAAGGGTCTGTGGTGGTGCCGGTGTGCGCCGCGGTTGAAGCGGACATCGCCGAGCTGGACGATGAAGAACGTGACGAGTTTATGGCTGAGCTGGGCCTCGAAGAGCCGGGTCTGAACCGCGTGATCCGCGCTGGTTACGCCCTGCTGAACCTGCAGACCTACTTCACCGCTGGGGTGAAAGAAGTGCGCGCATGGACCATCCCGGTAGGGGCGACTGCGCCGCAGGCAGCCGGTAAGATCCACACCGACTTCGAGAAAGGCTTTATCCGCGCGCAGACCATCGCTTATGAAGACTTTATCGCCTACAAAGGCGAACAGGGCGCGAAAGAAGCCGGTAAAATGCGCGCTGAAGGTAAAGACTACATCGTCAAAGATGGCGATGTGATGAACTTCCTGTTCAACGTCTGATCCCGCTGGCTGGCATTTCTGCCGCCATCGAGTAATAAAAAATCCACGCTCCGGCGTGGATTTTTTTTCGTGCGCCAGGCGGCGCGCTACTCCACGATATGGGTCTCTTCTGCCGCTTCGTAGCCATCAACGATCTGCACAATCTTTTTTAACTCGTCCTCAATAAAAGCCGGGGTGGCGCTTTCCCCTGAGGCCGGGTGATGAAGCTCCACCGAGATGCCGCTGGCAGCATTGGTCAGCGACAGGCTAATCTCCTGCGGATCCGCCGCAGACGAGGGTCGCCCGATATGCTGCGCGATGGTCGCCGCCGCCGCGCGCGTATCGACTTCCGCGAGATGCCCCCACCTCATTTCAACATGCCCCTGCTGCCCTGCCTTTATCACCTGCAGCGTATAACCGCTTTTTGCCATTGCCATGTCTTATCCTCCGGTTTCATTGCCCGGGCGACACATTCTCAGCCCGGTTTTATCAGCAAAGTTCGAACACTTCCGCCTTGCCGTTAATGACTCTTTTCCACATAGGTTTGCATATTTTCTTTGGTCACTAACTCAAACGGGATCCAGACATGGGACTCGACTTTTTCTCCTTTAATCAGCTTCAGCGCCACCGCTAAGGCCGTTTTGCCCTGACCAACGGCATCCTGGAAGACTGTTACCTGGATCTTATCGCTGGCCAACGCTTTCAGCCCATCCGGCGTGGCGTCGATCCCGCCGATCAGCAACTTCTTCTGGCTCTTCTCCAGCGCCATCGCCGCGCCAATCGCCATCTCATCGTTGTTCGCCGCCACAATATCAATCTCTTCCCCGTTGCCTGTCCAGTTCTGCATCAGATCCATTCCCTCGCTGCGGGAATAGTTGGCCGGCTGTTTCTGCACCACTTTCATCGCCGGGTATTTAGCCACCACCTGCTCTACGTCTTTGGTGCGCTGCAGCGCGCCGGCATCGGTGAGATTGCCGATCATGATGGCGACGTTGCCTTTGTAGTTTGCCAGCTTCGCCAGCGCTTCCATCTGTAATGTGCCGGACTCCCGCTCGTCCGATCCGACAAACACCACGCCAGGCGGTAACGTTTTATCCCCCGGCGTCCGGTTCACATACACCAGCGGCATTCTGGCCTGCTGCGCCATCTTCGTCAGCTGCGGGGTGCTGGCGGAGTCCACGGGGTCCACGATGATGGCGTCCACGCCGGAGGCGATGAAGCTCTGCACCTGATCGGCCTGGCGTCCGGTGTCGCCGCGGGCGTCTTCGAACTGCACATCGACGTGACGGGCTTGAGCTTCTTTCTCAATGGACTGACGGATAATGGTGAGAAAGTTTTGATCGAAGTAAGCCATCGAGACGCCGATCTTCTCCGCTAACGCCGAAGCGGAACTGGCCAGAAGGCCTACTAACAGGATGATTTTACAGTGCTTCATAGCATGCCCTCAGAGTTCGAAATAAAATTTTCAATATAAACACAAACGGTATATTTAAATCATTTTCAGACTACGAAGGGCGTTCGGTTCTTGCAATCATGATGTAAAGAAAATGTTGCCATGCGCACATTTTATTTCACCGCCTCACTCATCGAGGGCTCACCGGTTTCGGGGAGCTCAGCGGGCGGCGAGGCCGGCTGATTTCGCTTCAGCAGTGCATACTCCACGATCGGCTGTTGCAGATGCAGTTCGGCGAGGCTGCCGCGGGCGGCAGGCCAGGGTTGACCCGCGGGGAGCGCGGCCAGCTCGCGCAGCTGCTCCTCCAGCGGAACGGCATGGTTAAGCGACTGCATGATGGCAAACACCGCCGTTTTCAGTTCGCTCACCGTCAGGTACTTCCCCTTCTGCTCGTCGAGGGCATTGAGCTGACCGGCGAGCCGTTGCAGCTGCCGCATGCCCTCCGCCCAGCCGGTGAGGTGTTCCGCGGGCAAGCTGCTCGGCATACGGCCAGTTAATATTCGGCCGCGCCGGGTGGTTGAGCTTGTTCATTTCTGCACGCAGCGCAATAAAATCGGCCAGCGTGCGCGGGTCGCCACCGGTTTAATAGCGGAGGTCTGTATGTGTTGTCATCATGATGTCTGTCAGCGCGAGAATTAGCGGGCGGAGCGAGCGTCAAGGTACTGCTGGCGGTTGAGGTGGCGGATCAACACCCGGCCATTGCCAGGCGCTACATTACCCCGTATTTTGGGTTTCCGCTGTGGGCGGATGAAGTCACGATCGCGAGAGGAACAATGAAACCGTTATTTGTCTATGGGACGCTCTGTCCCGGTCGCAGCAATGCGCATATTCTGGAGACGATCGGGGGCGAGTGGCGTCCGGGCTACGTCACTGGCACCTTTTACGCGCGCGGCTGGGGCGCTGCCGCTGATTTTCCGGGGATCGTCCTCGACGCCAACGGCCCGCGGGTCAACGGCTATCTGTTCCTGTCCGACCGGCTGGCGGCGCACTGGCCCATGCTGGACGAGTTTGAGGAGGGGTACGATCGGGTGTCGGTTGAGGTGACCACCGACGATGGACAGCAGGTCAGCGCCTGGATTTATCAGCTCCAGCCCCGGGAGTAATCCCCCGCCAGTCTCGCGCTACTAGCCACAGCGGCCCAGCACGTCCGCGGGTCTGGCGTCGTTTCCGCCAATGCAGGTATACTTGCCAGATGTTTCCTAAGCTTCAGATACGCAAATGACAAAACTTACCTTACAAGAGCAGATGCTCAAAGCCGGCCTGGTCAGCAGCAAAAAAATGGCCAAAGTCCAGAGAACGGCGAAAAAATCCCGCGTGCAGGCCCGTGAGGCCCGGGAAGCGGTGGAAGAGAATAAAAAAGCCCAGCTGGAGCGCGATAAACTGCTCAGCGAGCAGCAAAAGCAGGCGGTGCTGGCGAAAGAGTATAAAGCCCAGGTCAAGCAGCTGATTGAGATGAACCGCATTACGGTCGCCCGGGGCGATATCGGCTTTAACTTTACCGATAATAATCTGATCAAAAAAATCATGGTCGACAAGACCACCCAAACCCAGCTGATTAACGGCCGTCTGGCGATTGCCCGCCTGGCGGTGGATAACAAACCTGAAGGGGAGTATGCGATTATTCCGGCGGTCGTGGCAGAGAAAATTGCCCAGCGCGATGCCAGCAGCATCGTGTTGCACAGCGCCCTGAGTCAGGATGAACAGGATGAAGACGATCCGTACGCCGACTTTAAGGTGCCCGACGACCTGATGTGGTGATCGCGGGCTTCCGGCGGCAGGCGATCAGAACGAGCTTGCCTGCTGGATATGCATCGGCTCGCGGCTGACGGGATGGACAAAGCGCAGCTCGCTGGCGTGCAGCATCAGCCGCGGAGCCTGTTCCGTGCCCGGCAATTCCCGGCCGCCATACAGATCGCAGCCAAGGATCGGATAGCCCAGCAGCTGACAGTGGATCCGCAGCTGATGGGTGCGCCCGGTCTCCGGGGTAAGCGCCACCCTCGTCAGCGCCAGCGCCCTCTCCCCTTCCCGCGTCTGGTACAGGCGGTCAATGACCCGGTAGCGCGAACGCGCCGGTTTGCCGTGCCGGACACTGATCGACATGCGCGGGAAACGGGCCGGCTCTTTGGCGATCGCCGCCTCCACGACCCCCTCGTCTTCCGGCAGATGGCCGCACAGCAGCGCCGTATAGACCTTACCCACCGTGCGCTGGCTGAACTGTTGGCACAGCGCAGCGTTAATCCCCTTGTTGCGGGCGACCACCATCAGACCGGAAGTGCCGAAGTCAAGGCGGTGTACCAGGGTACAGCCCGGAAAGCGCTGGACCAGTCGATGATGGACAGAGTCGAGGTTGCGCGGATCTTTGCCTGACAGGCTCAGCAGCCCGGCCGGTTTATTGATCAGCAGCAGGTGTTCATCCTGATACAAGAGGGTGATCTGGTCGCGGCACGGCGGCGCGACAAAGGTATCGATAATGGTGGACATCAGGCGGCCCGAAGAAGGAGTGGCCGGCGATAGTACCCCATTTTGTCCGCCGGTACGACGCTGGCGCACGATCCGCCCTCGCGGCGGTGTCATTTATCACCCACACTTATCGTAAAGGCATGGTCTGCGCAGGCAATGTGCTTTACACTGCGCGCTGCAAAATTTGAGTTAACCAACGAGTAAGAACGGTAATGGCGATGAACGGAACAATCACAACGTGGTTTAAAGATAAAGGTTTTGGATTTATCAAAGATGAAAACGGCGAAAACCGGTATTTTCATGTGATTAAGGTCGCCAATCCCGATCTCATCAAGAAAGACGCGGCGGTGACTTTCGAACCAACCACCAACAATAAAGGGCTGTCGGCCTACGCGGTCAAGGTCATTCCGGAGAGCAAATATATCTATATCGCCGGCGAGCGGCTGAAGCTGACCTCCATCAAGTCCTATGTGGTTTACCGGGAAGAAGAGCCGGTCGAGACCCGCGTGGATAAAGAAAACGCGGTGCTGTCGGTCGGGCTGCTGATGAACAGCATCCGGCCAAAATCCACGGTGCAGCCGGGAGAGATGCGCTCGGTGAAAAAGCTGGCGATCACCACCTTTCAGGGGACAACCCTGATCTTCTCGGAAGACGAAATCGATATCGATGCCACGGTAAAACTGCTCAAGGTTTGACGACCCGGCGTGCGGTCAGCCGCGCGCCCAGTCACCTGCCGAGCCGATTTTCGTCGCCATCGCCCCTCACCGGACGGGGCGAGGCGTCAGACAGCCGATAAGGATGCCGCCGCCATGCCCGTAAATTTTGACTTCAACGATCTCTATGCCTTTCGCGCCCTGATGGAGTATGGCAGCTTTCGGCTGGCCGCAGAATCCATTTGCCTGTCGCAGTCGGCCCTCAGCCGGCGCATCGAAAAGCTGGAGACCGCCTTGGGCAACCGGCTGTTCGAGCGCACCACCCGCCGCGTGACCCTTACGCTGTATGGACAGAATTTTGCCGAACGTTCAGAGCAGCTGCTGGCCCACGTCGAGACGGTGCTGGCGGATATCAGCCAGGTCAGCAAGGCGCGCACCGGGCTGGTGACGGTGGCGACGGTACCCTCTGCCGCCTACTACTTTATGCCGGACATCATCCGCAGCTTTCAGGCGCGTTATCCCCAGGTGCGTATCCGGCTGATTGACAGCAGCGTCGGGAATGTGATCGAGGCGGTCAGCAGCGGACAGGCTGACTTTGGGCTCTGCTTTGCCAAAAACCTGCCGGCCAGCATCGAATTCACCCCGCTGGCCGACGACCGCTATGTCGCCGCCTGTCGGCATGACCATCCGCTGGCAGGCAGGACGCACCTCAGCTGGCAGGCATATTTTGAACAGGATTATATTGGCCTCGATCGGGTCTCCGGCAACCGGACGCTGCTCGACCGGGAGCTGGCGCATCTGACGCCGGCGCGGCCAAGCATTTGCGAAACCCGCCACGTCACCACGGTGACGCTGGAAATTTAAAAATCGACAAATATCGTCCAGGAGCGCCATTTTTAATGGCTGGAGATAGCAACCAATATGCGTTGTTTGCAATATTTGCCGAATTTTACCGATTTATCATGCCCCACCCATGCCCCAAGACGCCTGCCACACGAAATCTTCCATCAATTGACAGCAACTAAACAACCGCATTGTCCTGGCGAACATCGCAGATAGTAAACGTCACGACGCCGATGACAGTAACATCGTCCAGGGCTTCGCCCTCGATCGCTTCGCCATCTTCGGTAATCAGTGACTTTCCTCTCAGCGTGGAAAGCTCCGTCCCGCCTCCGTGCAGGATCAGAACCTGACTACCCTGCTTTGGTTTCAGGGATATATCCAGCACAACGTAACCGCCTGACCGCTCGAAGAGGCGCGTGTTAGGCCCGACATTGCAGATCGTGTTAACAGACAGACGCTGTTCAACGTAGTCAGACGCCGGTGAAGGAAAGCCCATCAGATGACTCTCCCCATGCTGGCCATCATCCACAGGCGGTTTTCGCTGTGCTCTGCTGTTTTGTCGACGAAATAAGACTGCTCGCGTGCGATCCAGGAGTTTGCCTCCACCTCGGATAAGTGGATGCCGCGCCGGCGCAGCGCGGTAACGAAATCGCGGGTGTGAAGGTACTGGAACCCCTTGGAACTGCGCAAAATGGACTCGCGGAAAGCCGCGGCGATGTCTGACTGTCGAAGCATGATCTGCCCTCCGATAAATACTGTTTTTATATACAGTAATTTTAACAGGGCGACATATCAATATAGGCTGTGGCTATCAATTTACGCCATTGACGTAACATATTGATGTAATGAGTAAGGTAAGTCTTAAAGTGTTTTCAGGCCTTAGCTGTTTGATGGTTTTACAAACAGGGTGCGGTTAAAATTTTTCAGCTATGGCAATGCCTTCATAGCAATTTGCTCATCTGCGGTCTCTTGCATACGGTTCGCAGGTGAGCAAACTTAACCGGCTGGAAAATATTTATAAATCGTCTTCACCCCCTCCTATTACATCGGCTACCGACCCAATGTTTTAACTGCTCAGACCAGAAATATCTGGAAGCTTTAGGCATCTTCTTGGAAGATAGATGAGCGCAAAGACGCACACAGCAATGATGTTATGTAGTATTTTCCCCTTAAGTGTGCCTGCTTAAGGGGATTTTTTATCGCCGTATTGTACCGGAAAATATTTGTAAATAATCTTCACCCCCACGCCTGTCACATCGGCCACACGCTACTGGACAGGCGCTTAGTCCGGTATGTTTCTCGCGCTACTACTGCTTACGTTAACGTCTGGTAATGATCTAGCGGCGCGACGTAAAGCGGCGTTGAAAGCAATTATAGTGACCGGCCGGCGATGGTACTTCACACGGTTAGAATGACTCTGAAATAAATAAACATCTTCTGGATAGCGTTCTCTTCTACGAGCAATCATCGCCTCCACTGGAGGGGTTGATTTAACACGTAGCTTCTTCAGGTGACCCTGTTTTCGTATCAGTATCAAGTCACCATCAATATCATCATATCGAATACTCAGCAGCCTTCCAGCGCTTAAACCCGTGTGAAAAATTAACGCCCACAAGTCAGCCCATGTATCTGAGATGGAAACAAGATTGCTGTTAATAGTTAAAAATTGCTCAAAACTTATTGTTTTCTTACCGTTCACGAACAAACCAAACTGTTTTCAAGGCTGAATGAATTGATTAAGCCAAACGTAACATATCAGGAAAAGTAGTGAAATCTTTGTCTTCAAGTCGCCGGGAGGTACTTGTAGATTGTTTTCACGTCCACGCCTGTCACATCAGCCACCTGCTGCCGGGTAGCGCCGTTCTCCAGCATTCTGCGGCACCGCTCAACAACCTCAGTGGTCATGACCCGGCGGCGTCCGCCGACTCTCCCCTGTTCCCTCGCAACAGCTAAACCGGCTCGGGTACGCTCGACGATCAGCTCGCGCTCCATCTCTGCCAGGGCGCTCATGACGTGGAAGAAAAACCGGCCTGCTGGCGTACTGGTATCGATGCTGTCGGTCAGACTACGAAAGTGAATACCTCTATCCTGCAACTCTGAGACCAGAGTTATGAGGTCACGAACACTACGCCCAAGGCGATCCAGCTTCCAGACCACGAGAGAATCACCTGGTTTTAAACGACGAATAGCACGCCTCAGCCCTGGGCGTCTGGCATTTTTCCCGCTCGCTGTGTCTTCGAAAATCTGCTCACATTCTGCGCGAACCAGCGCGTTTTTCTGCAAATCGAGGTTTTGATCGCCGGTAGACACCCTCGCGTAGCCAATCAGCATTATGCAACCCTTTGAAAAGGCAGATTGTAAATTGCCGATATTGTTCGCGTAAACCTGGGTTCAAGCGAACCCGGTATGGGCGATGATTTGGTCTTCACGAAATACGGTATTTCCGTAGGGGAATACATCCGTAATTCCCCTGTAAGACTGTCTAACTACAAAATCACTGCAGGTGCTGACGTAACAACAGCATTCAGTGCTGCTGCAAATCTCGCTGCATTATCCAAAAAACTATTCCTGGTTGATGTGGATTGTCTGATTTCATCCGTTACCCTACCAGGTGATTTAACAATGGAGATTATGCCAGGAAAAGCCATTTCTCAGCTTCCTGGCTCGGGCCTGAAAATGCTGATTGCCGGTGGCGATAACATTCTGATTAAGTCCGATGGGACAGGGAGGCTTATCGGCCAGGAGGCGCTGCAGGGAGGGATAAATTACGGCTTTTGGGCTGAGGGTGTAACCAGTCCCAGGCTTGATGGCGTGGACATCGGGCATTTTAAAGGGTTTGGGGCGTATTTTTCAAACTGCACCAGACCTGTATGCATTTGGTCGACAGTTCACGACATTACAGGCGGCTACGTTGAAACTGCCGGGGGTATTTATTTTACAAATTGTATTGAACCGTACTCAGAACGCAACCTGGTCACTGATGTGGGCGCTAACGGAATCAAATTCCGCGCCGATACTCTCGGGCAAACGGTGAGGGGGAAATCTGTCGGAGATCGGGTATACCGCGCCGGATATATTGGTATCGCGAACAGCAAATGTGCTCACCATATTGTGGAGGACTATTACTGCGAGGACTGTGGCGATAATGGCGCAGATATGAACGGATGTTATGACACCCAGTTTAAAAACGGAACATCGGTTAACTGCCTTGATGGTGCTTATGTCGGTGAAAATAACCTCAACCTGTGCAAAATTATTAATCAGGTATCCATCAATTGCAGACGTTCTGCGGTTGGCTCTATGGGGGCAGCGACCAATGTGTTACTGGATAATTTGACCGGTGACAGCTGTGGCAGCGGCGTGTACTGCTCGGGATTTACCGTTTTTAAAATCCGTGGTGGTCAGATAATTAACTCGGTTAAACGCGCATATCTCGATAACCATGACGGGCAGACGAAACAGAGTACCGGTATCGGTATTCATATTCAGTCTGATCTGTCTGGTCTCCCTGCCTGTACTAACCCGGACATTCAGGGTATGACGTTCCTGAATAATGCAGGGTATGACCTGGCGCTGGGTGATGCGGGTGTTATCGGGTCTCTGCAGTTTATGAACAATACATTTCTGGATAATGCCGGGGACGGGAAAATTTATTACGGGTCAGCAACATTAGGCGACCCAATAATCGGGAATAATATTGGCTATATCACGTCAAGAACTCAGGCATACAACCTGGCTGGCGATGGTACGACAGTTGAATTTACCCTTTCTCTTCCGCAGGAGGTAACTGACGCCAATTATCGTATTGTCTCAGTGGTTCCTGACTGGCTAACGACTGTCAGATATCTGGACAACGTAAAGGGAAAATCGTATTTCGGCATCACGTTTGGCAGTGCGCCACCGGCTGGAACGCGTCGCGTAAATATTTCGTTTGAACGTCTGCGCCCAGCGCATTGAGGTTGATATGACAACTAAAAAATTTATTGAACTGGAGGTCGGGGATATTATCGTCCCCGTTCCGGGAATGGAAATAACCGTGGCGTCTGCGCCCGTCCTGACCAAAACAGATGATGGTGAAAATTACACACTGAAAGGGGTGCGGGATGGCAATGAGGTGGGAGTTGCTGGATTTTATGACTCGGTAATGGAAGTTAAATGAATATCCCGCCATTACTGGCGGGATAATTAATTACAATAAATCGTTTTTCAAGGCTGCCTCTGCGGCCTCAAGAGGGTTTCCGTTACCAGCCCACCCAAATTCAAAATCCCTTTCGCCCGCTACGGAACACCCTGGAGTGGACATACTGTAGGTGGCAATACCCAGTTGCCCGTAAACACTTTTTATCCCGGTCACTTCGTACGTCACATCGACAGTAATGTCCTCTGCTGGCTCCTGAATACCTAAATCAGGGTAGTAGCCGCATTTACGTATTTTTTTAGAGACGGTAAAACTCATTAATCACTCTCCCTTTATGCAATTTTTAACCATAAGCCCCATGTTGGTGTTGTTCCCCCGGTTAAGAGCTGTTTATAAATACCGCCTGAGGCTTTCAGGGAAATTACCGTAATGACCCTGTACCCTGCAGATATGTATCCGACCTCAATCTGCGCCGCACCAGTCAGGCCTGCGGGTATATTGCTATGCATCGTAATATCGGATGTGTAGTATCGCTGGCTGACTGTCAGTGCATGCAGGTCAGTCGCCGTTTCCATAGCGAGTGTATCGCCAGACATATCACGCCACGATGCACCATCCGATGCATACGGTTTCCCGTTTACCACAATAAACTCACCGTAGCGTGCAGCTGCATCAGGAAGTGCACCATACGGAAAGGATGAGGCGAATGCTCCGCCGGCCTGTCGTGCATAGGTCGGGTTTGTCACACGGCTGCGGGCATAGGTTGTGTTGAAGCTCACCTGCCCACCCAGCACGCTCAGTGGATACCCTGCTTTCGCCGTAATGGAATAGTTCCTGCCGAGATTCACCCTGGTTGCATTGTTGTGTTTTGGAGCAAGACCGCGGGCGTGGACATTAACTATTGAAGAGCCATAGACATCATCACAGTAAATATCATCCTCCCCGGTATCGTCAGAATCACAGTCCGTAAAGTTGTTTGATTCGATGGTGGAGGAATATAATTTAGCCGTATAAATACCGCCTTTATTCATGTGCCAGAAATCGCAGCCGACTATTTTTGCATTGACCAGACCAATTCCTGCGGCTGACAGAATCCCCCATCCGGTGAATAAATCCACATTAGTGGAGCCGTCAAAGTACACGCCTATGATTTTTAGCGTATCGATGTCATAGCCTTTATCATTAAATAAAAATATCCCTGCCTCATGCCCCGGCACGATTTGTGTCCCGCCATCAATAGTGCATCCGCCGCTAATCTCCACAGCCCGTTCCCGGAATGACCCCCACAGCTCACAGCCCCGGATATATCCGTCAGTACCATTCGCCATTAACGTGCCGTTTGTGATCCGTGAATCACGCATATGAAAAACAAAGCCATTATCTCCTTTAAGCGTGCTGTTTCTTGCAATTCCCAGAGCAACACCATAGCGGTCAGAGGTGATAATTTGATTGTTATCCGCGTCGTAACGACCGGGACAATCGATCCAGCAGTCGTCAAGTCCACTACTGTTGCCGTTGAACAGGTCAATTGTGTAATAACTATTTCTCACAGGCGCCTGATCCACTATTTTCAGGTGTCTGACCCTGACATTGGGAAACCCTTTAGCCTCTTTGTTCGTATAATCCGGACGGGCGAGGGCAGGCAGATCACCCCCCATCCAAATCAGGGAAGTGGTCTCCCTGCCTGAGCCATAAATACCGACGCTTCCCTGATAAATTAGCGGCGAATTAACCTGCCTGGCTTTATCATCCAGCTCGACGGTTTTGGCACCAGAATTCAACATCCTGTTAATTGCAGCAACGTTTGCTGCAGCAGCCTCCGGGTCTTCAGCACCATCGCGTGGAGCATTGAAGTAAGGAGCCTTAATGCTGGCATGCCCGGTAATAATGTATGGCGACCTGACGATATCTCCGACTGTTTTACCAATTGTCGTCATAGACATATCCGCTCCAAACCCAGGTTCGCTTGAACCCAGGTTTTGGCGAAGCGTGTCTCCATCCATCAGAACGAAGTGAGTAACGTCGTTCGCAAAGCTGGTCGCATCGGTTCCGGTGGTCGTAAAGCCGACGTCAGTAGCAGCATTCAGGCGGTAATACTGGTTGTTATAGCGGATGTACTGGTTACGAGCACTAAACTGAAATGGACCATCCTCATAGTCGCCAAGAAAAACGTAGCCGGAGGACAGAAGAAATTGCTCAAACCGATTAGCTCTGTCCAGTTGCGCGGCATCGAACTGATTATTTCTTCCGGTGTTCGTCAGGCGCTTTACACCAAGACGGTCAGTATAGAATTCACCGGTGCCAGTAACTTCTTCGTCAAGCTTCGCGCCTGCAAATACCGCATTGCGGATATCGGTACTCGGTACCGGAACCTGCGTCGGCGTTGGGAGTGGAACTTCTGCCATTGTGCATGTCGCCCTTGATAGGCGCACTAAACCCTCAGAAGCGAATCTGATGGTGTGCGCGAAAGTTGATTATGGGTAAATTGAGTCTGAATATTCGATCAGTGATAACGTCTGTGTGTCATCACCGTTGGGTTTGGCGCTATCGACGCGCCAGATTGTGGAGTTCAGTTCTGAGTCGGTAGCGATGAAATACCGGCTGGGGTTTTGCACATTTTCGCGGTCATAAATGTTCAGATCGAAGGTGTCGGCTGCAGCCTGGAATGCTTTGGGCTTGCCACTTACCGGATAAGCTCGCCAGCGCCCGCGGTAATTGCCGAGGCTGTCGGTCATCACCACCCACATATCGCCGAGTGAGAAGTCGATACGCCCTGACGTCGAGAACACATCCCCGGATCGCCCGGTGATGTATCCCGTTTGCTGTGCGTTATCGTACATGTCCGGACACTGAACAACCGTACCGCGCACCACTTGCGTTTCTTCCAGCACTTTCACCGTCATAGTCAGGCGTGAGTAAAGGATTTTCCTCGCCTCAAGCCAGGCCCTGTCGGTTGCCTGAGTGGCATTCCTGCAGCCGTCCAGGCTGATCTGCATCGCGTTAACAGTGGCATCCTCAACCTCAGTGATTCCGCTGCTGTCGATCTGCAGATAGATGTACGCCTTCTTGTTCGTCAGCGGGTCGACGTAATCCAGCGCCACGCCGTCGTAACCACCGGGGAGAGACATTTGCCAGGCGACTTTGTACTCGTCCCAGAACATGTTTGAGCGCGCAAATACCGCATCGGGATTTGTCACTTTCTCATCACGCCAGAACGTCAGTACATCGCCGATGTTATTGCCGTCAACGCGAGCCACATTGGCGATCGTCGCTATGCGCTCACCAAGAGGCTGCTTCTCATCCGAGAAGGTGTAATCGAAATACCCAAGCTGAGCATCCGGCAGTGAGTCAGCAATGGCATACAGAGCGGCGACGTCAATACTGGCCACGTCCTGTTTACCCACAATCACCCATTCGTGAAGGATTGCATCAGCAAAAGAGCGACTTGGCCGCAGCGTGTAATCAACCGCGCCGGTTGTCCGGTCGTAGCTGATGGTATGCCGCTGCGCCAGCATATTATACTTCTGCTCACGGTTGCTGTTGCTGTCATTCGAGCCTTTGATCGTGATGCGGGCAATCGTGTCCTCTGGATAAACGACATTTTCGCGCACGTTCACCGCGTGGATCGCCATCAGTGTCACTACGTTGGCGTCATTGCTGTTGTCGAGGCGCTCGATGGTGACCGCATAGCGCCCCGCCCCGGCTGCCGGGGTGAATTTATGCGTTGTGCGGAAATACCGGGTTGTCACCTGAAAGTCGTTATCGAAGAAATAATCGTGCTGCTCTGACGTACCAGGCACCTGATTGTTGTCGTCGTCGACCTGCCAGAACTTGATCCGGTATTGCGTTGTGCCGGCCGTCGCGCCGAGCTGAACCAGCACATGCACCCATACCTGCGTCGAGACGATCGGCGACACTGACGGTCCGATAACCAGAGGGGCCTGGTCATTCAGCGTGAACAGCGTCGGGTTGATGACCGCATTGCCCGGAAGAGACGTAATCTCTCCGGAGAGCTCGCCAATATAGAACGTCGTGTAAGAAAGCGTATCGTCGCCGATAAAGCTCTCCGAGGAGATGATAGTCCCGGCACCGGTGACATTCCGCGTGACGCTTGTGCCGCCATCGTTCCAGGTAGCATTGATGACAAATGACACTGGATGCGGCACCGCCAGCGCAGCGAAGTAGGCAAAGTTGTCATCGTTCGACAGCACGACAGCTTTGAGCTGATTACTCTCGATCGCCACCGATGTCGGCGCCGTCGTGGTAGCGGTTTGGGCCGGGAAGTCCTGGCTTTCGTTCAGGCCGGGGACTGTCTCGTTATCGACGTCATCGAACTGGTACCCCACCTCAATCGTGCCGATCACGTCACCCGGGTTATAAATCGCAGAACTGGCGCCCGCCAGGCTGCCGAGGTTCGATTCCGAGTAGCGGATCGATGAGATGGTGTACCGTCCGTAACCGACCTCGAACCACTCCGTCAGTTGTTTGTTATTGTCGACGAACTCAAATAACGCCTCCTGAATCAGGTCAGGAAAGACGCGGCACTGGCCGTAAACGTTCGGGCGCCCCTTGTAGAGTCGCGCGCGGTTTGTCTGGCCGGTCAGGTCATTATTGGGGGATTCGCCTGTCGCCACCGATACTGACGCGCTGGGCTTATTTGACAGGCCGAACACCTTCAGCGCGCCGGAGAGGATTTTCGTGACCGGACGCAATATCGTGGTAATGAGTTTGCCAACCCCGCCCTCTGGCTGGTCGAACACAGCCACCACGTCACCGGATCGCAGTGGCCGGCTGATATCGTAGTCGTCAGGAAGCGCACGGCCATTCAGCTTCACGACAACATCGCGGTGCAGCTGCAGAGAATCCAGCAGACTCACCAGTGTGGTGCCGGCATCTACCGTCCCCCGCTGCAGCGGCGCACCAGGCAGCCTCTGTAACTCATATCGCACCATGCACCATGTACTCCACTTTGCTGTAAACCTTCAGTAACGCCAGCGGGCTATCGCAGCGCACGAAACCAAATTCCCCGCGGGCATGCAGGCACTTAACCGGGCTGATCATCACACCGATATGCGCCGGCACGTCGCCTCGGTAAAAAACCGCGATGCAGCCGATGGCGGCAACCGGCACACGCCGCCAGTGCGCGTGCTCCTGTTCGTAGCAGGTGATGAAATCCGCGCCCGATTCGTAGCCGGCGATGTGATGCAGCTCCAGGCCGAGCACATGCCGGTAATAGAGAACCACCAGGCCCCAGCAGTCCATCTGCTCAAAACTGCAGGCGCGATTAGCCCAGGGCTTGCCGTTAACAAGCCCGATAAAGTCGCTCTGTGTCATACGGTGATTAGCCCGGGATAGTCTTTCGTGGTGTAAATGATGGAGTTGGCCAGCGTCAGCGGGTTAGTCTTTCCGGCGGTCACGGTGACGTTGCTGGCATCGGCGGAAATGTCGTTCACATACAGCGTCCAGTCTTTCAGGGATGTAGTGTCACCGATCGCATTCCACTGCTGATACAGGCACTTTATCGGCGTCATGCGGGCGGCCCCGCGCCAGCTTTTCAGTGTCTGCCGAACATGTTCCGTCGCGGCGACAAAAGTGATCGTCATGGATATGACCGCTGTTCCGTCCTGCGCCGGCTCGGTCACGCTGAACCGCGCAGGCTCGAACGAGTTTCCGCCAAACGTCGCCGGACGGAACAGGTTATTTACCACCCGGTAATAACCAAAAGCAGGGTGATAAAACTCCACCGTCTGTTTGATGTCGCTCGCCGGCCGGCGCTCCTTCCACTCTCTCAATGTCGGCATCAGTCGGCCCTCGGCATCACTTCGGTGATCAGGTAATCCAGCCAGTATCCATAGCCAGGCTGAGCCTCAACAATCCAGTCGTCATAGTCCTCGGTAATGTCCTCGATACCGTTGCTGATGACCGTTGCAGTCCAGGTGACCACGTTGCCGTTTTTGCTGGTCTGCACCGGCATGTCGACGAAATGCAGAGTCTGCTGCTGAACGCCCTGCGTATCACCCAGGTCGATCGGCATCTGGAACCAGGCGCGCCCGCGGTCACAGTACGTCGGCGAGCGCAGCCACGACTTAAACCGCTCGGCCTGGGCAAGCGTGAATATCCACTGCAGAGTCCATGTCGCCTTAAGGTCTGTGGTGATCGGCGTGATTATCAATGGACCGACTGCCGTCTGCGTCGTCTGCCAGGCTGTATCCTGCGTCATGTTCTGATCGGCGCGCTGGGGAAGCGGCAGGAACGGAGGGTATTGAACTGTTGCCACGTTTCCTCCGGGCATAAAAAAACCCGCCGGAGCGGGTTTGGTTTATTCTACAATCGCTGGTTCTCTTGGTATGTCTTCAACGACAATTTCGAACTTAGTAATGTCGCCTGGTTGAAGCGTAACAATAAAATCCGTGTTAGCAGGAATGATCCCTTCCAACGTCGACCCATTAGTCATTTCAATGCGAAACTTTAGTGGACGATTATTACGGAAGACAGTAGGAGTTCCATGTTCTAAATCCATACTAATACTCTCACCTGGGCCCGCACTCTTTACATCTGAATTCATCAAAACGCTCCATTTGCTTTACGAGATAACCCAAGCGTCGATTGTAGCGTGCTGATGTAAGGCCCATTGCGTTCCGCATCAGAAATCAGGAATTCCAGCACATAATTACCGTCATTCTGAGTGGCCCCCATGTATTGCGGCTCAGCATTGGACGCTTGATTGTTGATGACTACCTGAACATTCAACCCGCCGCCGCCCTGCATATCCTTATTGCTGATGACCTTCCCGTTATCGCCGGGGATCATGTACTGCTTTCCGGTACTGGCCTGGTAAATCTCTGGCTTACCTTTCTCGCCGACCTGATACAGGCCGCCGGCTGATACCGGGCCGCCGTTGTACCGCGCGCCCGCTATTGAAAGGGCCTGCGCCATGCCAACTGTTGAAGCTATTCCTGCCTGAGCGGGGATAGCGTTAGCGCCAGCCGTGGCAAGGGAGGTCATTGCAGCAGCCGGAGCCATGGATGCGGCTATTAGTTGCCCTTGCGCAATAGCCATTCCAGAAGCGGCGGTCATTCCAGCCTGCCCCATAATTACAGACTTCAACCACTCAACTCCCATCTGGACAAAGGAGTTGATAACGCTGTTTAGGACAGTTGATCCGAGTGAGCTCATAGCTTCGCTGACAGACATGCTGCCAGTGATTATGCCAGTGAGGGCGTTGGAGGCGTTTCCAGCAAATGAATCAAATGCCGCAGCAGCTACTTCATATCCTGCATTTTGTTGTCGCCATATCTCCCACTGCGCCGCTATGCGCTGTTGCTCGTACTGAGTGTTAGCGGCATTCATCAGCTCAAGTCCGCGCTGAGTAATCTGCCCCTTCTGCGATTCAAACTGCTGGATTAGAGCCAACTCCTGCGCGTGCTGGTTAGCCAGCTGTTGGACAGGGTCAATCTGCCCCCGAGCTTCCTGCATGGGGCTTACAGTTTGCTGAGCGCGTATCTTAGCCAGATTAACCTGGTGCTGAGCCTCCAGTTGCTCACTGGTCTGATTGTACTGCTGCTGAGTGATTTTTTTGGCGGCCAGTGCAGTTTGCAGATCTTTAACATCCTGCTGGTAAGACGCATTCTCTCTGGCTTCAGGGAGTAGTTTTTCTGCCGCAGTCTGGGCTTTGAGGGCATTAGCCGTATCCCATATTTCTCCACGGTATTTACCGGCAAGAGCAATTTGCTCTTGGGTGGCTCCCTTACCTAGTGATTGCTGAGCCTGTAATACTGCCTGCTCCCGGCTTAACTCCTGCGTTGAGCCAGCAGCGAGCTCTGATTGCTGGCGCAGATTTTCAAGTTTTTGGTTTACCGATTCCTGCTGGTTAGCAAGTTTCTTAGCCTCAGATTCCGCTTCCTTGGTGGCCTTTTTGTTATTTTGCTGCGCTTGTTGAGCATCGAATTCAGCTGCTGCTCTGTCACGAGCAAGGTTAACATCCGCCTCTGATCCACCGAGTTTCCTAATGTCCTGCTCAGCCCTTAATTGCGCTCGCTTCCTGTCATTAAGCTCGCTCTGAAGTGTTACCTGATCCTGTAGCTTATCCAGATACTCCTGAACATCTTTCGGGCGTTCAACCATGAGGCTGCTGGAGTTGAATTTGTCTTTTGCCTTGGCCGCAAAATTAATCATATCTCCCAACTTGCTCATCATGCCGGCAGCAATTCCCGCTTCCTGCCCATCCCTGCGCAGCAAATCGATACCTTGCTTCATCGTTCCGTTTAGCGTAGCGCGGCCAATGTTAATGGCGTTTTGGGTCTGACTCAGTCTGTTCTGGGCCTTCTCCAGCTCAAGGGTAGCTATAGCTAGGTTATCCTGTGCGCCGCTAAGCGCCTCGGCAGCCTGCCGCCCTCTCGTTGTATTCGTACCCCAGTTTGCAATTTCTCGCTGCTGTCGCTGGACAGCCGATGTCGCGTCATTGAATTCCTTTTGTGCGTCTGATACCGCGTCACTTAATTCAGGCAGGCTTTGGCTTAGCTTTCCTATCGTTGCCGCCAGCTCTGTATGCGACATCGTCTGGAATTTTGAGCTCAGATCGTTAACGCTATCTGCAAGGGCATTAGCGTCATTCCTGGCCTCTTTTGCGCGCTGTGAAAAGTAAAGGATTGCACTAGCAGCAAGCATTGCCGCTCCGGCAGGCCCACCAATTAACCCGAGAGCCCTGCTAGCCAGGCTGGCACCAGATGAGAGAGCCATTTGAGCAGCCCTGTTTGCCGCCAGTGCTCGATTATAATTATCAACCGCACCGGCAGCCGCAACCCTGGCAACGGACAAGCGCTGTTCAGCTGCCGCAGCGTTGGTTTCGCTGATAGCAGTAAGGCGCATCATTTCTGCGAGCCTTATCTCATCTAAGGCCCGTTGTTTTGCGACCGCTGCAGCCCTGAGGTCTGCCGCTGCTTTATTCGCGGAAGCCTGAGCTGCTAATGATTCTTCTGCTGAAAGCGTGCGTGATGCGGCAGCTGCTTTGATTTTAGCCGCAGTAGCCATAGTTAAGGCGCCGACATACCGACTCCCAAGAATAGCCGCGACGCCTGTCAGCAAAGCGCTCAGGCCGCCGATATTTTCACTGATAGTAACGACCGCATCACTGAAAATTGCCGCACCGGTTTTTACGGTAGAGTTTTCGCCGAAAAACTTAGTGATGTTATTGCCCGCAACCTGAAGAGCCTGGCTGATAGTCGTAGTGGTGTTGGCAAATTCAGCACCGATTACACTACCCTGGGAAAGCAGACCGTTAACCACAACATCTGTCGTTAGCTTGCCCTGTGCCGCCATGTTGCGCATCTGGCCGATGCTGACCCCCATAGAGTCAGCAAGGGCTACGATAAGGCGATTACCCTGCTCGTTTACAGAGTTGAATTCCTCACCGCGTAACGCGCCAGAGGCCAAGCCCTGAGATAGCTGAATAATGGCATTTTCAGCCTCTTGTGCCGTTGCGCCTGAAACCACAAATCCCTGATTGATAATCGTGGTTAATTTTGCCAGATCCCCAGCGCTGGTTCCGTATTGCCGGGTGGCCCTCTCTAAACGCGCATATAGGGATGCTGTTGCATCCAGGCTGCTTCGGGTTTGCTGCGTGATGTTGAAAACACGCTCAGTTACATCAGCAAGTTGTTCAGACGGGCGAAGAGAGTTGGATAATTTATTGTTAACAGTAGCCCATGCGTCAGCATATTCAGCCACCTGCTGGACAGAAAGAGCTGCGGTAAGTGCAACCGCAACACGTGACAAGCTCGACATCGAACGCTCTGTGGTATCAATGGAGCGTGATGTTTTATCAAATCCCCGTTCCATCAGATCAAGGCGCTGGTTAACGCGCTGCTGAGCGGTAAGTAGCCCGCGCACATCCATTTCAATGTCGTAATAAATACCGCCAGCGTTCTCAGCCATTTCCTTTTCTCCGGGCAATAAAAAACCCCGCCGAAGCGAGGTTTTGGGGTTGAGTTTTGTTATATTAGCCCAGCTTTTCTTCGGGCCTCTTCGAGATACTCATCATCTGTTTTTTCGGGACCGAGGTCTAAAGGCTGCTGCCTTTGCCACTCTTTTAATTTGCCGCTAAGTGCATAAATGATTTTGTCGAAATTTTTCTGATGCCTGTGTGCACCTGTCACGTTAACGCCTAACTTCAGGGCGGAGTCTATACCGACGACGCATGAGTTTTCGCCGTCGGAATTCACCACAATAGACACATTTTCACCCCATGAGAAAAGTGAAATTCCAGCACTTACGGAAACTCGGCGAAGTGTGTCATCCTTCTGTTTAATCGTCATCCCGACTTCTGGAATAGCCTCTAAAAGTTTTTCAAAGGCAACGTCAGCCGGAAATGGAAAAATTTGCTGCGTAGATTGACTGGCAAAGCTCATATCCCTATCCCCATCAGTAAATGATGCGGCAATCGTAGCAGAGGGGGAGCGATACGACAAAACCCCCCGCAGCGCTACTTAGTAACCAACGCGATGAACAAAGGCACCAGTATTGCCGATACCAAAAGGCCAACCAGCCACTTCTGATTTTCATCCATTTTGTCAACAATCCTGTTTTCCATGGACTTCATGTCAGACCGAATGCCACGCAAATCAGCTCTTGTATCGCTAATTAGCTTCTCCTGGTTTTCAGCAACCGTCTCAATACGGGTAATCCTGTCATGCATGTCACCACCTCCGCCACCACCCCCACGACCATTGAATCTTGGGTAGTCAGCCATATATGAAACATCAGGATCCCTTTCTCTACTTGGCATCGTTATCACCATCCTCAATCCATTTTAATACTGGCCAAACAGCGACATGATGCGTAAATCCACAGTTTCGGCAAATGATCCGATACTGGTAGTGCATGAGAGAAAACCTAGGACCACCCGCATCTAACTTTATGTAATCGACAAAAGATCGTGACGACGCACCGTCAGGCCCTGACTGATGCACATTGCATTGAGGGATACCAATATCCTCACTTCCGCACAAAAGGCACCTGAACACCTCTATGCCCCGCTTGAATAAAAATTCAGAAAGTAAGTCCGGAGTTACCTTCTCTAAGCGTCTTTGAAGCGTCAGTTCTAATTCTCTTTGTCTTGATTTTTCATCGTCCACGCCAGATCACCAATAATTAATACCTCTAGGCAATCTAGCATGCTGCGAGTTTTCCCATGAACTGATCTTATATCCAGAGAGAGCGGCAAAACCCGCAGCAGTTCACTTAAAAATGGCTAAACAATGCCGGGCAAGTACAACTGAACTTCATCGGCGGCCCGCTCCCGCGCTGCGTGCAGTAGCTGCTTACGTCCGCCGACTCCCCATTTCGCCATCTGGCTAGCACACTGACTAATCGCTTTGGTTTCAGTGTTGATGATATGGTCGATTTTGTTCAGCCTGGCCATGGCGCCCATCCCCAAACGGACAACGGTTCGAAATACCTCATACACTTCAATTTCGAACTCCGGCTTAATCCAGGAAGCGTAGCGAATAGCAAGTAGTTCGACGCCCCACGCGCCGGATTCAGAGCCGCCTTTTATCACCTTAAGCGGTTGATTTTGTTCCGAAGCACTTTTTAGTGCTTTGGATTGAAGCGCCTTAATGAAGCGTTTTATTAGGGCGCTCCTGAGGAATACGCTTGGGCGCTGGGACTCTGTAGCCTCCCCATTTGCCACGGCTGCTGCATGGAGGTCATTAAGGCTATAGCGCCCCTCATCGTCGACACGAACGGAGACGCCGTTCACTGATACAGTTGGATATTTCATATCGGTTTACCTTTGAGTGATGAACCTTGTCGCACAGGAAACCGGCCCACAGAAGGGCACCGACAGCCAGCCGGCATCCTCAAGGGTCATCCTGAAAGGTTCTGTGTTAAATGCGCGTGCGAGGCGCGTCAGAGGTGATTCGGCATTAGCCGTTCACGAACAAACGGATATAAAAAAGCCCCGCGGATGCGAGGCTGATATTCGGTTAGTGCTGAGGTTAATTCTTCGTGGGGGTTGTCCTGGAGCGCTCCTGCTCCATCATCGCCTGCCAGCGGCGATCGTCTTCGTCCATGACCGTGTTGTATTCTTCGCGCGTGAAGCCGTTCTGATTTGGGTATTTGGCGTTAATCATCATGGCGAACTCTGTCATCGTGAGGTTCTCTGCCTCTTCCCGGCTTATGCCGAAATGGTTACGCGCCGCCATGATGTAGTCGGCAGCACGGAATTCTGCGGTTGTCTCGTTCGTTTCGTAACGCTGCAGCTTACGCACCTTCGCTTTGCCGATGATGCCGTGCATCATCAGGTTTTGCGCGACAATGACCATACTTTCCGGCGGCATGCTGCCCGGGCGCCAGACAAAGCCACGCTTGCGTGATTTCCCCGGCTTCATCCAGCCAACCAGGTCGCCGATATCATCGTCACAACATGCTGTCAGTACCGTATGCGCGGCCATGATCGCTTTGCGTGACAGAAGCCCGCTTTGCATAAACCGCAGGACGCAATCAGGAAGGCGGCTGTACTCATCGCGGACATAGGCCTCGGCTGCGCGCTGCGCGAATGGCGCCGTCTCGTCATTGCACAGGTCATAGAACGCCTGGACAATTTCCTCCGGCTCTCCAATGCGTGCCATGTTGCGAAACGACGGCCGAAAAAAAAATTCCCGGTCACCGAATCCGATTACACATTCGCCTAATTCTTTAATGGGGGTCATAGTCGCTCCATAAACAGTATCAAGGGCGCGTAAACGCCCTTTGTACTATTCACGAACTGGCCTGGTGGTTAACTGATAGTGACCGTGCAGGATGCAGACGTGATCTTGACTGGTGTCGCGGAAGAGTCGGTGACTTCACAGGTATAAACCCCGGCATCACCAGAAACAGCGCTGGCCTTGTTGAATGTCGCCGTTGTTTGCCCGCTGACAACCGTGCCGTCTTTCTTCCAGACGTAGGTGTAAGGCGCTGTGCCACCCTCAACCACGACCGACATATTCAGCGCCGATCCGGCCGTCACGCTCTTGGTCGTCGGCAGGTTGGTGGTGAACGCCAGCGCCGGCGGAGCGACCTCAAATACCACGGAGTCTGCATCAGCAACTTTCCACTCACCAGAGAAGGTGGAAATATCCGAAGTGCCGAAATCACCAGACCAGGAGGTGGTGTTGAAGTAGCCCATGATATAAGTGCCAGCGTCTTCACCAGTGAAGTCGAAACGGACCCAGACTGTCGGCTGACGGCCTGCCTGCACTTCATCGAAAATATATTTCGAGATGGCAATAGCGCCGACTTCCGTCGTCTTGTCTTTCTTGCGGAACTCACCTTCTCCTGAGATGGTGAAGTCCATATTGTTGACCAGGTTCTCAACCAGCCCCTTCGTATCGTCAGCCTCAGAGGTGACGGTATTCATGGAATAGTCGAAGCTCTTGGTGGTCATGGCGCCGAGGCGCTTCCATTCGGAAAGCGCAGGAACCGTATCAGCACAGCCAAAAGCCATGCGGAGCACGGCCACCTTACCAATCAGCTTGCCGGTGTCATTAGCGCAGCCTTGCATGTATGCCTCTCAATTAAAAAAGGCCGCCATATGGCAGCCTGATGGGTGATTCTGACGATTATTCGCCGTATGTGCAGGAGACGAGTAGCCGGGTTACCAACCGGCCTTCTTCGGTAGGGATCGGCGCCGGGACATTGCCGACAAGCCGCAGCGCGCCAACGCAATCATCGGCGCCGGCTTGCGCGCTGATATACTCGACAATGGCGTTTACCGCGGCGTCAGCAGCATCGGGATTGGCCTTCGAGGAGATCACATCAACCATCACATACCAGTCGCCGCCGAGGTCAAAGGTGATATCGGTGCCGCCGGAAGGCCTGAACACGATGAACTGGTCCGTGTCTTTCCCGGTATCGCGCCATTGCCGCCACTGGACCTTAAATCCCGCGGTAAGCCCCTCAGCCACAAACAGGTCTTTTAGGCGCATATACATGGGGGGTGTCATAGCGAAAGCTCCTTCTTCACCACCGCGTCAATCTGGCTGCGGGTATCCTCGAAGCCCTTCGTTAAGAACTCCTTGCGGGCCGTTGCTCGCGTGAAGTTCTGTTTCACTGCCGGGTCGTGGACATACACCGCATAGTTGGCGGAGTAACCAACGCGCCCGGTTACCCTGGTGCCGTTAGCCGTGATTTCGCGGAACTGGCTATTGATGAGCGTCGACGTATCGATCGGGGTGTAAAGCGCAGCCTGCGCACTGCCAATAAGCATCGCAGACTGGATTGCTCGCACGACTTTACGCCCCTGGACGTCTTTGATAATGCGATCTAGGTTGGCCTTGGCATGGCGGATGCCGCGAACTTTAGCGCCCATAATCAGACTCCCGTAATCAGTGCAAAATCGTCAGCCAGCCTTTCGAACGTGTCAGCGAACCGGACAATCTGGCGTATCTCATCGGCTTCATCCGGTGGCGAAGTAGCTGAAGATGCACCAATAAGGATATAGTCACCCTCTTTTGCCTCTGCGTACTCCGTCCAGATTGTATTTTTAACCACGATTTCCCGGCCAAGGTCGCCGATTTTTGCAGAGAGACCGCCCTGGTAGTCGCAGAGGATAGCGATCGGCGGCTCCCATCCATACGGCTGACCTCCGCCGTCGGTATCGCTACCGTCAGCATCGCGTATGCGCCGCCAGATTGTCGCCGTCGCGGTGTATGACCAATTAGCTACTGAAGACATCAGTCATCCCTCCATCGCAGCACAACGGCGTCTGTGGCGCGTATGCGGTCGCAGTTGATGCACCACTCACCATTGCTTTTCACGTACGCCGTCGTTTGTTGGCCTGTATCGGTGATCACCCACACCCGGGTAAACGTCCGCGGCAGCCGTTGCTGAACTGAAACCCACGCCATTAGCAGCCCCCGACCACCAGAAACAGGCCCACACTGTTGCCGGCGCTGATCGGAAGTTCACTGGTGCAGCCACTGGTATCAAGTCTCGCCAGAGAGTCACGCAGCCAGGTGATGCCATCGTCTCCGTAGTCGAACGAGCGCGATGCTCCCGATGGCGCCCCCTGCGATTTGATGCGGCGGGCGCCGGAAGACGTCGCCATGAGCGCAGCGGCATACATCAGGATGAGCTTTGCCGTGCAGTCGTCATATCCCGCACCATCGAGGCACGGGATAATCTTGTTCACCACGCAGAGAATCGGATCGAGCAGCGCGGCGGGGATGGCGTAACCCAACTCACCGAGGAACGCCTGCACGTCTGCCGCTGTGATTGGGTCAGCCATGGTTATTTCGCCTTCTTCGATTTGCTGGCAGATTCTTCCTGCTGCTCTGCCTGCTCTGCCTGCTCTGCCTGCTCTGCAGCATCATTACCCGGCGTAGCCACTTCCAGCGCTTGCTCTTCCACTTCGCCCACCGCCGACACACGACCAGCAAAAGCTGCAGGAACGTCCGCCGCGACGAATTCGTGGCCAACAGGAAGTTGCTGGAAGACGCCATCAATCATGCCCCAGCAGCCGGTTTTCTCGACCTTTAACGTTTTCATGCTTTCTCCCAAAGAAAGGGGCCGAAGCCCCTTAACCCTGTGCGTTGAAGACTTTAGAGCGACCGTTGAAATCACGCTTAATCTGCAGACCAACAGCACTCCAGACCAGAGTGTTGTAGTTGTCGAACGGATTCTGTCGCGGGATCATGAAGGTACCCACCGGCGCGGCGATGCGCGTCTTGATGTACTGCGAGTTGCGAACGTACGCAATGAAGTGGTTACCGGTCAGCTTAAAGGTCTGGTTCACCGACTCAATGCGACCGTAGCGCAGGATGTACTCCAGCACGGTGCCTTCTTTGAAGCCCGCAGCGGAGGAGTACGGCTTGCTCATGTTGCGCATGATGTCAGGCGACACCCAAGCCTTCACCTTCTCCTGCACGTAGTTATCGTCCAGAAGCTTCGCGAACGGTCCGGTGAAGAAAGCGACCATCTCGTCAGGAGTAGCAGTGGTCAGGTCGATGTTGAGGCCTGAAGCACTCAGGTCTACCTGGTTGGTGTTGGCGTGGTTGGTGATACCGGCGCCGACATACCCCTTCACCTTCACCTTCGCATCGCCTGAAAGCATGTAGTCAGCCATGTCTTCACGGATAGCCGCAACGTGCGCTTCCTGGTCATCGGCCATCGCGTCGAGGTTTTCCGACTGCATGCCGTTCCACTCACGCCATTCGCGGCTGTAGCCGGTGTTAAAGATCGGGATCGGGTCACCGGCTTCGTCGTAGATGACTTTATCCAGCTCTTCCGGAACATGGCCCGTCAGTGTGCGATGAACCTTGCCTGCGTCACTGGAAACGCGGTATAGCGCCGCCGTCTTGCCGATAGAGATCGGCGTACCGAGACCGAGCAGGTCATCAAGCAGGCCGTTGCCTTCGTCGTTGCGGAAGACTCGGGTGGTGATGTTGTCCACTTCACGCCAGTAGTCTTTAGAGATCAGCGCAGCCTGGTTAACTTCCAGCGCGCCGCCGTACTGGGCGGAAATGTTGTTCTGGTTAACGTTGAAGGATTCGCGCTGCATCAGCAGCTGATTCCATGCCTTCTTAATCTGGTTATGTTCAGTAACCAGCTTTTTGTTAAATACGATCATGCTCATGCGGTAGCTTTCCCTGATTTGCGAACTTTCACGAGTTGGGCTTCAGCGCCAACGGTGATTTTTTCGCGTGAAAAGAAGAGGACCTGGTCGGTTGCTGGAGTGGTCGACTTGGCCAGTGTGCCGTCACCGGCAGAAACCAAACCTTCGTTTTCCAGCAACACTTCGCCGGCTTTTACCAGCATGTGGTAATCGACATCGTCTTCGCACATGATGGCCGCGCCAGTATCCCCGGCCGGCACTGCATCGCGGATATCACCGCCGCCGATATAATTGTGCTGGAGCGCCAGGGCAACGCCTGCACCACCGGCCACATTGTGAACGGCCAGTTTCCCTGTGCTATCCAGCATTACCAGAGACCCAGGCTTCACTGCTGCCGCCATGATTGCTTCAATGACCTGCGGGTCATTCTTGCGGGCCGGGCCCGCGATTACGGTATGGAAACGAGGTGCGAGAGCCATTATTCAGGAGCCTCCATAGAAAGGATTTCACTCTGAGCGCCATTCCCCTGGAATGCCGGGTTCAGACCGGTACTGGTTTGGCACTGCGAGTACATGTCGTTCAGCGCTTCGCCGGCCAGCGAGTTGATCGCCGCTTCGGTCATGAACGGGAATTTCGCTTTGACCGCTTCACGCTTGGTCTTGAGGTCTTTTTCAGCGTTGGCCTGCAGCTGAGTTTTCAGCGTGCTGATCTCGTCAGTCAGCGGCTTAATTGCCAGATTTACTGCCGCAGTAATCGCGTCAGAGTTAATCTGAGTACCCGGCTGGTCGCCTGCTTTCTTCTGTACCTGCTGGTTATAGGCATCCCAGACCTGATCGTCGGTCAGCCCCTCGGTTTTAACGCCTGCGGCATTGAGCGCGGCGATCATCTTCTCTTTCATCGGGTTTGTTTCTCCGTTGGTTTTGACTTCGTACTCAGTGGGTTTGCGCACGACCTCTACTGGATCGCCGACCAGCGTGACCGTGCTGTCGTCGATGAGGTATTTTTGCTGGAAGAGCTTATTGCCCTCTTCGAAAATGAATTTGTCGGGCCATACGGTCACGACATAGCGATAAACATCGCTGCCTGACGGCGCGCGAATGGCTTCACGCAGCATCTGGTAGATTTCATCGAATGAGGCATCTGAGTTATGGGTGAGGAAGAACTTCACTTTGTTCAGCAGCCCATCTTTGAGGCTATTTGCGGCTTCAACGAGGCTTGCCGTTTCGACTTCGCCTTCCTGACCATCGGCATTCACGAACATGCCGACGCCTTCTTCTGGAGTACCGGCGCCCGGCTCATCGAGCAGGATAGCGATATGGTCGAACTGCATATTGCGAGCGATCCATGAGTACTTCTTCTGCTTCGACTCGCCTGACTTTCTCTCTTTGTTCGTGAGTAATCCGGTAGACAGGTGGATCGGGTCGGTGTTGGTGCCGGCGATCATCTCATCGAGGCGATTAATCAGGCGCTTACCGTCAGGCTTTGTCTCGGCGACCGCCTTATTGATATAAACGTCCATGACGACCTGGTCGCCTGACTTACTGACGTTCTGCGCCCAGGCTCCGACGTGATAGCTGTTAATGGCCCGCGGGTCATTGGCGCTGACATACTTGCCATCTACCATCGGATGCGGCAGAGGCATCAGCTTGCCTTCCATCGTCTTGTAGCTGTTGTTAATCTCCTCCGCCGGGTACAGGCCGCCATTCATAACAATGTCATCGACGATCGGAACCGCGCCACGAATGACGTAGTGCTCCTGGCCGTTGATCGTTGTCGTTGAGATGTTGGAGGCGTTGATGGCGAGGGATTTAACATGAATACTGGTAAGGTTCATGTTTAACCCTTTGGATTACTAAAATGAAAAAATGGTTACTGGCCTTAGTGTTTGTAGTCGCCCTCCCAGCCAAGGCAGGTTTCATAACTGGCAATGAGCTTTATGAACTCTACAAAGCGTCAATCCGTGCCGAACAAGCATCACCAAGTGAAAAAGATTTAGTAGATGCAAGTGAATATTTGGGGTACGTAACAGGTGTGTGGGACGCGCTAGAAGGCTTTGCCGTTTGCACTGGTGACAAAATCACAAGAGGGCAAATCGGCGACATGGTCGGTGAATATCTAAAAAGCAACCCCGGCATCCGAGATAAACAGGCTAGCTCCATAATCATGATTTACCTGAATGCTAAATATCCATGCAAAAAATAACTATGCTGCCTTTTTATCCGGGGTCCACTGTTTACGCTCTTTCTCCAGCTTCTCAGCTAACCCCTGATTGAAAATGCTGCCGTCGTCGTTAAGCAGCACCGGAATCTGGCTGCAATAGCAGTTGTACCGGTTGCCGTTCTCAGCGTAGAAGTCTCGCACCTGCTCGGTGGTGTATACCTTTCCGTGACGGCTGGCATGCCAGCTGCGCGTGGTCGGTTTGAGCGCAGATAGCCACAGCAGGCCGGTTTTCAGCCCAAGCCGATCCGCTGCCCAGTCCGTTTCGTTCCATTGCGCCTGGCGCAGCGCGCCAACCTGCTCAGTCTGAGCGATAGTCTTAGCCTTCGACATCGATACGTCGAGGCGCTTACTGATGACGCCGGCTGTTTCGCGAGGATTCACGCCACGCGCTACCGCATCGGTGATGATGTTAGTCAGATCGCCGCGGGCGGTGTCGCTGATGACCTTCCAGTCGCTGAATGTTGTCAGTCTGGCGGCTGCTACCTGATTAAGGTGACCAGGGCTGCTTAAAAGCTGTTGTAGCGTTGTCTGGCTGGCATATACCTGCGACTGTTGCGAGAGGTTGTTGAAGGCCTCCAGCGTTCCGCGCTGCGTCTCAGCGGCGACGTAATCCATCGCCCAGAGGTTTTGTTCGCCGCCTTCGAGCAGGTAATCGTCGAGAATAACCTGTACCGCTTCGAGCAGGTCGGCCAGTTCCTGCGCTGACATGTCGTAGATGAACTTGCCAGCGTTGACCTGGTAGAGCGTTGGCTCGGCGCCGTTAACGTGGCACAGGAAGTGCCAATTGTTGCTGTTTGACTCGCGCTCTCGCCCGGTCAGGCGCTGGTCGAACAACGCTTTAAGTGCACGCTTGATGCCGAGATAACGGTCCTCGATATCCCGGAACATCGCGCTGACCTGCTTCGCTGATCGAGTCGGGTCAACCTTGCTGCGCGGAACTATCGGCAGCCCCACCTTTGCCGTCTGCTCCGGTGTCATCGGCCAGTGGATCATCGGTTGTTACCTTGTCATTCGGGTTAGGTGGTTGCTTTGGCTCAGGCAGAGGGTCAAGACCTACAATCTCGCGAAGTTCGTTGGCCGAGAATGGCGGCTCGCCACCATAGAAGCCCGACGTTTTCTGGACGATATCAGCCAGTTTCGAAGCGTTCTCGATTTTCTCTTTCTCGCCCGGGGCCAGCAGGTCAGTCCATGAAATGGTGACCTCTCCATTTGTCGGCGGATCGATAATACCCAAGGTCCAGAAGCGTTCCAGCAAGGCGGTGATTCTGTCGGTCAGGAAGCCGTTGCGGCGGGTATTGCGACGAATGGCCCAGTCGGTTTTATCCTCATCACTCGCCAGTCGTCCGGTCTGCTGTCCAAACAGGATTGTGAACGGGATTTGAACTGATGCCGCCAGTTCGTTAGCGGTGACCTCCCACGTCGGCCCCGGGTCGCCTGGTGTCACGCTCAGAACATGCATCTGCCCGGCCTGCATCACCGCCGCCGCATCGGTGCCTCGGTTCAGCTTATTGACCTTGTCGCCCATCGCTTCGCCGAGGTCGGCATAACCAGCTTTCTTCGCCTGGTCAGCCAGCGTGGCCATGTCTGTTTCTTTGCTGAACTCGACCGCGATCTGCCGGCTGGCATTCTTCAGGAAGCCCTCAGCGCCACCGCCGGAAATCTTCTCAAGGTCGAGCCCTTTGTTGTATCCGGCCTCAAGAAGCGGGATTCCCGACAGAACGTTGTCATCTTCCGAGCCTTCGCAGAACAGGATTACCCTGCTCGGATGCACTGGCTCACCGCGCGTCGGTCCAACGAAAGCCTCGTCTCCAACCGGCTGCTCGTTGAAGTTGAACATCTTCGGCTGGCCGAAGGTCTCGGACTGGCGATCGTTATCCCATTCGGCAACCGTCAACTGCGGCTCCCATACAGGGATCAGCTTAACCAGCGCTGCCTCGCCGAGACTCCTTACAAGGGAAGTGTCGACTTCCTCATTCCATGGCCGGTTATCTTTGATCTGCAGTAACAGCGCGGAGTAGCGCCCCACCATATTGCGGCGATCGGCATCCTTCACCTTCGGCCACCATTTCTTCATGAACCTGGTGACGTTCTTTTCCCATGGGTTAGTTTTCTTCGCCTCCTTGGACTCATCACCATCAACGATGACCGGATAGTCCTGCCAGCAACCATCCAGAAGGCGATGCACAACAGCGAAGCCTACGGCGTTGCGCCGGTACATGTTGTAGAAGTCATGGAAGGTAATGGTTCGCGGGTAGCCAAATTCCTGATAGAGCGTCGGGCGCTTGGTATTGCCACCGCCGATACCGATGGCGTTAAGGTAATTCGCTCGCCGCATTTCAGTGGCGAGATTGTTCACAGCCAGTTGAAGGCCGTTATCTTGTTCGCTCACTGGCGATGCTCCTTAGAAAAATACTGTGCCGACCTGCTTGCGGTTGTTCTTCGCCACGGCAAAGTAACGAAAGCTGTCGGCGCCGTGCGATGTGAAGTCGTGAAGGGGTTTGTCTTTCCAGCAGCCGCGCTTGTCGTCCCACTCCTTGCGGTAACCTTCGAGGTGGGAGATGCCAACAGCGCACTTCTCCTCATCGAAAACGCAGGACTTGAGGATTTCACGCACCGACTCAATGCCGGTATCGATCCCCGCTTTCGGCACAACGCGGAAGTTCATCGAATACATCCGGCCGTCAATCTCGTAGCCCTCGCGCGCCAGCTCTTTGCGAGACTTCGCATCAGCTGCAAACTCGCGGTTCTCGATGTCGTGCGGCCCCCAGTGCTCACCGTACTCATAGCCGCGGTCTTTCAGCACCTTCATGTAGTGCCTAAGCCCCTCGCCAGAGTTTTCGTAGTAGTCGATGACGTGGAACTCTTCGCCGACCTCGCGAACGAACCAGATCGCCGTGGAGTCGCCCACACCAATATCCCAGAACGTGTGAACCGGTAGATGTGAGTTATCCGGGATTTGGCCGATCCGCTTGTTGGTGTAGAGCCAGCGGAATTGTTTGGCGTAGTACGCGCCCTCGACCGACTGCTGGAACGCCTCGGCCGGAATGGTCGGGTATTCGCGCTTCATGTCGTCGCCGAGCGTCTTTTCTTTGGCGTAATACCAGGCCTTCTGTCGTTCACTAACGACTATGCCGTGCTTCGCCTCCATCTCAGCGAAGTACTCAAGCAGGCGCGCCGGCAGAGGTTCTACCGGGTCAATTGCGTATTGCGGATTCTTCCACCATGAGAAGAAGAAAAACTTCCAGTCCAGCGCAGATAACGGCTTGCCCTGCAGCAGTGCTTTCTCTGCCGTCTGGCAATAATCGAAGAAGTAACCCGCCCGGCCCTCTGCGGTGCTCTCGATAGTAGCGAAGCATCCTGTCGATACCGCCTCAAACGCACCAGTGACGATTTCCCGGGCTTTATCAGGATATTTGGCGCATATCTTCCCGAACTCGGAGACGTGCAGGTAACGCAGCGTACCGCCACGAAATGAGGTGCTGACGTATAGTGATCCGCCCTTCTTAAAGACCAGCTCACCGGCTGAGTCGTTGCTCGCCGGATTGGCCGCCTTTATCTCGGCCGGCAGCTTGTCGTAGGCATATTTCACCTTTTCCCGAAACAGGCGCTTTGCGTCATTCAGCGTGTGGGCAATCAGCGCGCACTTTGCGGACTCGAACAGAGCAGCGTCGAGCTGGATGATGCACACCTCTGTGGTGAAGCCGAGCTGGCGAGCTTTCAGGATGATGTTGCGGGTATGGATCCCCTCGAAGTATTCCCGCTGCTCCGGCGTCATCCTGAAGCGAGTCGGCTTACCTTCTTTGTCGGTTATCCAGTAAAGATTGTTCAGCCGCCAGTCTTTATCAGCTAGCAGCTTGAGATGCTCAGGCTTCATCACGCCCCCTGAGACAAGGAATCCATCAGTTCAGAAATTGATTCAACGACGTGCTCTGTTTTCACTTGCTCGCGAAACGCCTGGACGTCGATATGCTTACCAATCAGCTCCAGGTTCTTCACCTTATCAGGCCACTTAATCTTCTTAAGCAGCGCGGTAGTGTTTCCCTCCGCTGCCATCTCGATGACATCCAGCCCGGAGAGCGTCGTCCTCCAGACCTTCGGCCATTGAGTTACTGGTTTTAGCTCTCCAGTCGAGGTCAGGATGTCGAGCACGTCCATCTGGTCTATCTCAACAAGGCGATTCAGGACGTATGTCGCATTTATACCAACCAGATCATTGCGCTGCTCTTTGAGTTCAGCAATTCTTGACTGTATGTCAGGTTTTGACAGGTTTTCGGATGCGGTGCGGTTAGCTGTCTTTGCGCTGTACCCCGCCCGAATAGCCGCTTGTGTGGCGTTTAAATCGATGAGGTACTCGCGACAAAACATTTCTTGCTTGTCGGTGAGTGCCATGCTTATTCCAAAATGAAAGGTTTATTTATGTCTACAGAATCTCTTCTCAATACCATGCTCGAACATGATCGGTTCCATGACCAAGATGCGATGGTGGCTGGAATAGCCCAGAGGGCTGTAAATAATGGTTACGAAAGCTTAACTCCGCGACAAAAAGCGGTACTAAAGCCGTTTCTTACCCAACCTTGCGATGGCGTAACCGACCCTGGCGGGTATCACAATGACTGCCAGCATATTCTTGAAGGTGATGCTCTTGAAAGCGCCATTCAAAACGACATGTACTACGGCGGATTACTTTGCCCTTCCTGTGTGGATGAGAAGGAGGAGCATCGACGCCAATGGGAAAACATTCAAAGACAGTAGTTTTAATCCCCCAATGATTTCCTGGCCTTCAGGTAATCAAATGTCATACCGAGGAGGAGAATGCGTAGCGCGTCCTCCTCTGAGATTAGAGGGCTAAGCCCACTCGCTCTACGCTGCAACTCGTCAAGTACTTCGCGCGAACGTGCAACCTGCTCTCTCATATCAAGAGTTAACGTGATAGGGCCGATTGTCATGGTCATAATGTGCTTACCTCGGATTCACCATTAGATGGCGCTGGCGTGAACTACACACGCGTCACATCGGCCGGTGCAAAATACAGCCACTCGCCCGTCTCGGTCGCCAGCGGCACAAGCCATTAACCAGCTCAGGCTGACGTCGTGACATCTTGCCCGTTTACTCGCCGCCGTCGTTCGTATTCAGTTTGATGATGTAGATGTCGGACATTGAGAGCCTCTTTATCCGCTTATGGGGAAATTGCCATTACGATGAGACTCCCCATGGTGATGGCAACAAAAAACCGCCATGAGGCGGTTTATGAAATACTCACGACACGCATTCTATTGCTAGAAGGTGCTGAGATTGATTCTTGAGCCATTAGCGCAACGCTCAAATGCCTCATAATAAGTGCGTAAATTTGTGTTCTTCTCATAAAGAATAGTTGCGAATTCTGCAGGTTCGATGAGCCAACGAACACCATGCCCTCCGCCAGTATGAAAAAAGCGGTCAAATGGAATTGTTGCTGGGATATAGTTAGACTGGATTTGATTTGCATGAAGGTGATCGCGACCAATGTACAATGCTGAAATGAGAGCCGCTTGGTCATCAATAGAGTATTGATTTAGAAATGCTTTAGCAGTCGAGGCACTTTGAAATGGAATTAATGAATCTGCTGCTGTGATAAGTTGCTGTATGTGTGTCATTTTATTCCCTTAGAATTAGCACCACCTTTTGATGGTTACTGATGTTAATGGGGATACTGACTCACGATTCAATCCCTTCAATTAATTTAGTTAACCTAATTATTGAGGGATATCATCTTTCGTCTACTTAAGGCACTGCTCTTTGATGTACTCCTGCAGATAGCCTACCTGCTTCGTCACTGTGGCGATTCGCTTTCTGAGGGTGAAATAATTCCGTTCAGCGGAGTCAGTAAGTCGGGGGCTGGAAGCATCGCCCATGCCGCCGGTGCCGGTCGCTCCGCTCGCGGGGCATCTGGCGTTGAGCTGCAACCGACGCTTGCCAGAAGCAACATCACGTTCAAGCTGATCGATAGTGGCTTTAGCATCTGCCAGTTCTCCGGTGTATTTGGCATCCAGTGCAGCAACATCTCGCTGCCGAGTTGTCATGTCGGTGATGGTCTCGTTCGCAAGGTTTAGCTCTTTAACCTTCTCGTCACGTTGCCTTTTGAACTCGGTGGCGTTGTCGTGGTAGTGACTGGCCAGCCAGCCGAGGCTGACTATCAGGCAGATCACAACAGCGCTGATAATGGCTGCTAATCGGCTCATTCATCTATCCCCCAACATGCCAGTGCGCTTTCCTGATCACGACGAGAGACCTGGCCGTAACAATTGTTCGAACGCACGCGGCAATCTTTTCCGCCATCAAAAATCCACCGGCGAATTTCAGCGCAGGCGCCTTTACGGTCACCGGCATTCAGCTTGCGGTAGAAGGTGGAAGGAAAGCATTTACCGGGCCCGATGTTATAGGGGCAGAAACTGGCAATCCCGACCTTTTGAGGGGGCGTCAGATGAACCCGCACATTCTGATCAACCCATGCCAGCGCTTTATTGCGCTCAATAGCATTCACCTGGTCGCATTTGACCTGGGTTAATTTCATCCCCTGCGTTACAGGGTTGCCATCTACCCGGGTAGCACCACGACATATCGTCCAGATGCCGGAGCCATCGCGGTATGACGTGAGGCTATTGCCCTCTTTCTCATTCAGGAACTGATCCATGAGAACGGGAGCTGATGCGCCAGCAGCAATAAGCGCCAGCATGGCCGCACTGAGTTTCGTTTTCAGGTTAGCCATCGCTATTCATCCTGCGGTGGCGGGCCACCATAACCACGATCGAGGGACTGCTGATACATCTTCGTCCAGCGGCGCTTAAAGTAGAGATTGGTCAGGTAAGTCGCTACACCGATTATCACGCCGCTGGCCAGAGCAATAAAATTCCAGTCAAGTCCATGAAACCAGTCATAGGTCCTTGCCAGCCCGGTGCATATCAGGCCGCCTGACGAGCAGTACGAGGCCGCCGAAAAGATTTTGTCAGGCATTTTCATAGTCTCCACCTCCGATAATGTTCGGGGTGCTATCTGTAGTCAGTAAAAGGTTCAGGGCCGTCGGGCTGATTTACCAACAAAGCGTCGAGGGTGATTCCCGCGACCCTGAAATAAAAAAAGGCCACGCTAAAGCGCAGCCCTTAAATGTCTTATGGTTTGTAGCAATGCCTTAATCAGGCGAAAAAAAGCCCGCTCAGAGGAACGGGCAGAAAGTAGGCATTCTAGGTAGTAACAAACGAAAGCGCACCTAATAGTCCGAGCTACCGATTTACCAGGAGAGCGCTCGCTTTTTTCGTTACTGCCTTTTAAACATAGATGGAGGAGTCGAAACAGCAACCCCACTACCAAATGTCTTAGTAGTACTGCGTGGTGCCGGGTGCCTCCCGGTGAGCATGCCCCAGTCGGCATGGCCCGCGCTGCATTTACAGATCACTGTAAGTGACTGGTCGCCCCTCCGCATAGGGGGATTCACCACACGAATAGATTAACAAGATGTTAATTTTCTGGTCAATAAGATGTAAGCAAATGATGACATGCAGTTTTCTTATTGCTGAGTAACTTCAGTCTGGTTCAGAGCTCTTACCGGCGGGTGTCGACGTGTCGTGCAGCACGCCTCTACCCAAGAGCCCTGACCGGATTGCACAACCACACTCTCGCAGTGGTCCGCGCTCATGCCCTTGAGTCCATGCCGCATCATTGCCGCTTATAACCGGTGCACGTCTGGCATTCGCGCTGCTTTACCGGAGCTTCTTTTGATATAAGAACCTTGACCCGTCGCTACACAGGCTCGCTCAATAGCGACTCAGGGGAGCATCACGACTGCTCCATTGCCTTTCGGCTGCGGGCATACCGTTTATTTATGCATTTTTCACCCCCCAGAAACGACAAAGCCCCGACGTTTCCGCCAGGGCCTTTTTATTCATCATGCCGCCACTTAAAGTTAAGGCAGCATATCAAAGTAGACTCAAATATGACGCATTTAATCCAGTTTTGCAAGACTTGAGTCTAAATTTGTCGCCTTTTGTTGTGAACGTGATCGCGTAACCTGCAAAAGAGAATCGCTATCAAGGCGCCGCAAGGTGGTTTTCATCTCCTCCCACCGCTCCGTAAACGTTTCTGACCAGTTCTTCGGGGTCACTCCGACCAGGGCGGCAAGCTTTTGGTATTCATACGTCTCCCGCCCTGCCAGTTCGGCTTTGACGTCCTGCGCCGCCAGCCAGATAAGTTGACGGAGGCGATCGACTGTTTTCTTTGCGATGCGCACGCCGGCCAGTTGCTGACTGAACTGCTCCCACGCCCACCGGGTGATTGTCTCCTGGTGATCCCAGCGGATATTGTCGCTGTAGCTCCACAGCAGCCAAGCTTTCTGATGCTCTTCCAGCAACAGCAGAGCCCGTCGCCAGCTTGCCGTCGAATACTCAACGGGCAGTACGAGAGCGATTGATGAACCCTTAGCGCGGGACTGCTGCCCGGGAATTGGCGGGCTGGATGGGTTTACCATGCGGCCGGTTACCGGGTCGGCGACTTTCTTCCTTCCCCGGCTGCGCGCCGTAGCGGTGAATTGTGCGTTCTCTGCAAAGGCAATCAACTGCCCTTTCGTCGCGCCGCTCAGATCGGCGGTGGCCACTATCAGCTGCTGGCGAACAAATTCCAAGTATTGAGCTGTCATGCTTCTTCTCCCAGGCGCTTATAGATACGGACGAAATTGCGTAATATTTTGTAGTCAACCAGTACGGTGCCGCGGTGTCGGCAGAGGCGGAGCTTTTGCCAGCGGTCGCGGATGCGTTCGATAACGTCACGGCTCATGCGGCCTCCTGGTGACGGGCGCGGCGCTTCTCCAGCGCGCGGGCTCTGCGGGTGAATATGGATTTGATGCGCTGCAGGTAGGGAATGTCGAACCGGCGAGGCTCGTTATCAGCCTCAAGGCGCTCTACGCGATCCAGGCCAATGCGCTCAATCAGGTGAATGCGGTATTCAACGGCGTTGCCGCTCAACTGCCGATTGCAGCGGGTGCATGCGGAATGGACATTGAACACGTTGAATTTCAGGTGCGACGCCGCGCCACGGGAACGGTAATGACTGGCGTCAATAGCGCTGCCGGTCAGGTAGTTGCTCTTACCGATAAGCGGGCTTCCGCAGCTGACGCAGGGCTTACCTTCATCACGAATGCGAATGTACCGGTTAAAGGCTGACTGAGCCTCTTTATCCCATTGGGCCTTTGTCTTGAATGACTCACGCTTAGCGCGGCGACGCTGGCGCCCCTCCTTCTCGGATTCGCGCTGGCGCTTCACCGCCCTGGCCTTCGCCGCTTCCCGGGCTTTTGCTGTCTGTTTTTTGCCGATCGCGCTGGCGCATTCAAAACTGCATACCACCTGCCCCTCCCGGGCAGGGTGGAACCATTCGCGGCAGTGGGCGCATTTACGGCGTGCTGGTTTACGCATGTGGCCTCCTTGCTCTCAGGCGTAGCCACTTCTTATCGACCAGGCGGGCGGTATAGTCTTTCAGGGTCGGTATGTCGGAAGGCTTAACTTCGACCTTGCGCTTGCGGCGCGCCGGCACGCGGAAGATGCCGCGATCCATGACCTTAGCGAGCAGACTGTGCATGCGAAGCCCTCCACTCATGGGCCCATGCAATCCGACTGCTGGACTTCTCGCTGAACTTCACATTGTGCTCGGTGCCGAACCAGTAGATCGCCTCGATCACCTCGACCATGTAGCGCTTGCTGGATTGAGAGGTACGAACGCCGAAGTAGACACGGCCGCCATTGATGCCCGGGGCGGATTTCTGTTCACGCTCCGGGTTTTGCATCTGGCTGACCAGCACAGTGATGAGGTCTTTCCACTCCGCTGGCTCCAGCTTTTCGCCGTGCCAAATCACCTGATCGCTCAGGTCTTTCAAAAGTGGCCACATGAGGCGATTCTGTTTGTCCGTACGGCTTTCTTCGCGCGCCTCGATAATCAGCGGCGATCGGTGGTCGACGGGCAGAGACTGGATGAAGTTGACAACGTTACGCTTAACGTTGTCGTTGATAAGGCAGAATTGTTGCTTCACGCTTCACCTCCGCAGAGGCTAAACGCAGAATGCAGAAAATCGCCGGTGGCTTTCGCCATCGGTGACAGGGATTGCTGTAAGGTTTTGTGCGCCATGTGTCCCCACTTGGCGCCGGGGTAAAGTTGTCAGTTGTCCAGACTGACCAGGTAATTATCGCCCGTCAGGGGGATAAAAGCAAAATGAGCATATACGAGAAAGTGGCTATTTCTTGGCGTTCTGCTCAGCCATTTCCAAATAGCGCGGATCGGATGCGCGGGGTAGATGGATGCTTTGCTCGCGGTAGTAGCGGACGCGCTCCATGAAATACTCGCGCAGGTGTTCAGGCTGCTCTCTGGCTACCACTTCGGCAACAACCGGCATGTTCAGGCGCTCTTTGTACGCGACGCCGGAAGCTGCGAGGTCGACATTGACCTTATCGCGCTCTTCCTGGCCTTTGGCTGCAATGTTCCATTGTGACATAAAAATCCCCTCTGCTGTGGAGGGGATTATATAGCATCAACTGGATGGGTGCGCAGCTTTGCATTCTTAGGGGGATCATGCAACATTCCAACAAGGATCGTTTGCTGCTCGAGGTCCATTTTCTATACTGATGCCTACATGACAATGACTCACACTACAACCGAACCATCTATGCCAATGAATGCCATCCATGCACATTTCAAGAGTTTGATCATTCCCTCTGAATCTAACCCCCTCAAACAACATGTCAATGCGCTCCACAATAATACCATGCGGAGGGTTTAATTTTAAAACAAGGACTATGTCACCAGGCCCACTACGTATTGTTATTCTAGGGCCAATACACTCAACATCCCAATTTCCGGTACTGACAGACCATTCATTATCTTTAATAACAAGGGCATCTCTTCCAACGGAGTCACAAAACACCCCCGAAAGCAGCATTGGTGAACTAACTTCCTGAGGTGGGCGAACAGATAGCAAAGAGCGCCCATTAACCATAATCAAATGAGCACAATCATAGAAAGTGACCCCCGCAAATACGACTCGAATCGGATCGCTATGAAAGTCAAACATTTCATTAGCGTGCCCATTCCGAATACAAACTGGATTTTGGTTAGCTTCGGCTACAGTCTCTCGAGACAATCGTCCTCGTGCGCGATTTTGATTGCACCTAGGGCACAATAAAGTCATACCAGCAGGGTTATGCCCTGTAGCATCGACAAAATCAGGAGCAAAATGCTCATAATCATAGAAGCCTAAACCACAAATTACGCAACCGAAACCACATCTCTGCCTGATCTCTCTTTTGACTCCTTCAGGAATCGTTCTGGGCAACCCATGATCATTAGTATTTGCCATTCATATGCACCTCACATAAACCTCTTTAACTATAATCGATGCATATAAGGATTAATACCTCCCTTTAATATGATAAGAAAATCATTTTTCATCTCATCTCATTGATTTATTATATTAAATATAGTTAATTCACAAACTCACGCTGGAAATTATAAGCTTCAATTTGTCTTTCATGGCTTACCTCCGTTGAGCATGGCGGCGCGGCAGGCCACCTTCCAGAATTCGGCAAACAGGTCATATGCTCCAGACAGATTAGACGCAGCATATGCCCCAAGCTCACTATTCAACTGAACGGAACGCATCATTTCTGGAGTCATTTCCTCCGGCACTACCGGCGCTGGCTGCGCGTGGCGATAGAGCTGAGTGCCGACAGGAAGCGCCCTGTCGATTGTCGACGTGTCATTGCCTGGGCGGTTAGATAAAACTTCTGCCACCGGCTCGCTGTCTGCTACCGGCTGCACTGGCGGCATATCTGGACCTTTGCGAATGGCTTTTGCCAGCTCGATAGGGTCATCGTGCAGCCAGTCTCCTGTTTCAGGGTGATTGGCTTCTGCCAGTTGGGCGGCCCATTCCAGACCGTCTTTGTGTCCCTGCAGGTAGTCAAGCGGCATCTCAACCGACTCGCTGCTGTCCATTGCTGCCAGCGATTGACGAATGAGAGCCTCTAATTGCCGGTCAGTGGCATCACACCCGCCATCTTCATCAAATTGTGCAACCCATTCTTCCAGCTGCTCTCTGGTTATGGTTGATTTGGTCATTGGTTGGCTCCTTCTGCTGCCCGGTTAACTATCACGCCGTCGTATACTTCTTTGAGGTGGCCGCGTAAGTCCATGCGACGGAGCGCGCTAAACATGTAATCGCATTCCGCCTGTTTGTTAGCCTGAAATGGCTTGCTGTCCCGGTTAACCCACTCCCAGTTTCCAGGCCAGCCGTGAACCTTCTTAACCCGACCTTTGACCACGTGAAGCAATCCCCACCCAGGCTGCAAATCCTCAATATTTACGATACCCGGCTCACTAATCATGAAACGCCAGTCTCCCATGCCCTTCTCGGGTTCAACACGGAAAGGCTTCTTGCGGTCGGCCAACAAGTCAGAACGAGAGCATTTAGCCTCAATCAAACAACTGGCCCCATTGCGAAAGCCGATTGCATCAGCCTGCTCACCGTATGGCGTCCATGCTCGGAACCGGTCATGAAAGGCCACCTTGAAACCGTTGTTTTGCAGAAAGCGGCAGGCTATCTGGCAAAGCTCATCGTGTGTCAGCGCCATCACTCAGCCTCCACCTTGATGCCAGCATTGCGCAGAACCCTCAGAACATCATCTCGGTTCAGATATCCACCTTGCTCCACATTGTCAGGCGTCATAAATAATTCGCCGCTTTTGTGCGTAGCTGGCAACAATGCATCTGGCAGCTTCACGGTGCGGGACTCCAGCTCTTTACATCGCTTCATCCAATACACACTATCTTCCGCAGCCCTGTCTACTCCGACTGCCTCAGCCTCTGCGTAATTCTCCAGCTCGGTGATGCGCTTCTCTGCCGCATCCAAGTCTTCCCCCAATTTCTGCGCCATCTGGAACCAGTTTGCGCGCTGCTCTTCCTTACGCTCCAGCGCCTCTACCAGCGCTAGAACGTTGGCAGGGTTAGCCAGAGCGATGTAGTCCGCGTCACGGGCATCGAGCGTTGCAATGGCCACCTGCTCATTATCTACGCCATCTGTTGCGTAAATCTCCTCGCCAAATTGAACCTCCCACGGGCCCGGAGTCGCTTTCTCTGCTGCCGCTTTCAGGCTCTGCGCCAGTTCGGTGATATCAGTCATGACTGGCCTCCACGCGCTTATTGACCTTACGGCGGCAAGCTGCACAGTCATCAGGGCTTTCGAACGTATCTGGCTCACGGTCAGTGCCGAAATACATCCAGCGACCACAAATGCTGGTGACCTCATCCTCTAAAAAGAAGTGATGTTTATTGGCGTTGATGGGTCGGGCCCATCCGGATTTCTTGCTCATTTGTCGGCCCCCTCGCGCAACTGCTTGGCATCATATTTCCTGCCCTGATACCAGCCACGGCGCAACAAGCGACGAATGCTGCGCATAGCCTTTGCATCAAAACGTATTGGCTCAGGGAAGCCACCGTATTTCACAGTTTTAGGTCCGCGTTTTCGCTCTGCCTGCTCCATGCCGCACTCGATGATTTCATCACGGTAGAAAGCCAGCCATTCCTTGCGATTACAGACCGGGCAAGGAATATCTCCGCCGTTATCCATCCCCATCTCATCACCGCTGTCAGCGTCCCAGAGATAACCATCGCAGCAAAGGCTGTCCGGGTAATGCGCACCAAACTCATAACCTTGATATCCGCAGCTCATGATTTAACCCCTTCTGATTTATTTTCGCGCAGCATGCTGCAGAACTCGTAGGCAGCATCAGGCAATGAGCGGTAGTAAGCTTTAGCCTCAACGAATACGGAATTTTCTTCGCCACAGTAAGCAGCAAACTCTTCCACCCCATCAGCCTTAATCCCGGCTACGATGCGCTGGGTGGCGGGGGTTTCGTCTGCAAACGTGTCGCAAATCATATGCAGGTAGCCTTCATTCGTTGGTCTGATACGGTTCATCACCCCAGCGATGAAATACTCCCGGCATTCGCTGATTATTTTTTTTGCCTCCACATTCTCCGCAGCCAGCTGCTGGTACGCTTTCGCCAGCTTCAGGAACTTCTGCTCTCTGATCGACAGCTCGCCTGCGCTCTCGAGGGAGGCGATGAGCTCGTTTACCGTCTGTAATGTGATAGTCATTTGGCGGCTCCTTCGGTAAGCATGGCGATGATTTCTTCCGGGGTCTCTTTCACGTCAATGCGTTCTCCGGAGGTCATTTTCAGGATTGTCAGACCAGCGAAATACATGCTGACGATATGCTCTGCGGCAATAAATACAGGCTCGTAGACTGTTTCTGGTTCCCAACCATATTCGCCCTGCCGCTCTACCGTTACCTTTTGGCTTAATTTGAGAAAAATCATTTTCTTACTCCCGCCAGACACTGGTTAAACAGGTTGGTCATTGGGTTTACGCCGCCAGGACGCTGGCGATACTGAACAGACGGATCGCTTTCGGTGACAGCTGTTGTGTCAATCAGGGTGTAGCGGTAGCTCCTGCACTCCCCTTCTCGCTTAACCTGGCCGTCTCGGTGCATCTGCCACAGGGAGGAATTGACCACTGAAGAGTCAAGGCCGGTACCGCGGCGGATATCCTGAAAGCTGCAGCCAGGATGCTGGCCGATGAAGTTAATAACGGCTTGTTTGCCAGAGTTCTTTTTCATGACCGCCCTCTCCCCAGTCCAAATTTCGCCCGAATCTCTGCGATTTTGTTTAACCCCTGCTCCTGACTTAATGGTCGACCACCAAGTTTTGGAATCTGCTTAACAGGCTCTGGAATCGCTTCTCCTGCGTTTAAACGACGCACCATACGCATCAGCTCATCCTGAGCCTTGCGGCGTAGCTCAGCGTCGCTGAGGCCGTTTGCGCGCATGTCTGCGTACAAGCCAGTAACCATCCAGTAGCAGGCTTTGTGCTTCAGCGTTACCGGTGTGACGTTGTGCTCTGGCCACGGATACGACTCTGCATCCGGGTATTGCCCGCGGGTCCGGCAGTACTGGTAAACCATATCGACCAGCTCCACTGCATCCGGCAGTCCGGCAGATACGGCTGATTCCGATTTGCACCAGGCGACAAACTGACCCGGCGATGGCATGAATGGGCGATCCTGTTTGCGGGCAACGCGCATTCCGGCGTTGATTTGCTCCATGGAGACAATCCCGTTTTCCTTGAACGCCAGGAGCCACTGCCGGCGCATCTCGTTCATCTCCTCGGGTGTTTTGCTGGCCAGCGCCGGGAACACTGCGAGCAACTGGCGGAACAACTCGTTGAAGATCTCCGCAGTCTTGGCCGCCTGGCGCTTTACTGCCTGCTCGTCCTGCATTTCAGGAAGCCCGGCAGCCACGCGCTGGAAATTTTCCCGATCGAAGTTGTGCATGCTTTCAGCGATTGATTTCATTCGAGCACCCCGTAAATCCAGTCAGTGTTGTTCAGGTCGACTTTTGGCTTCCCGGCAACCTGAATCCCTGGCGCGCTGCGCTGCATGGTTAGCTTGTCCCACTGCTTGCGCAGCGCATCAGGGCTCAGGATGTTGCGATGCCAGAACGAGTCTTTGCTCGCCCAGTCGTACATGCCGCAAATATCCTGGTGGCTGCGGTTGTCGATCTGACGCATCAGTCGAACCGTGTTTGACCAGGCGGTCATGTCAGGGGCTTTGCAGGTTGGGTTGATCATCCTGACCCTGGAGAAAATCCACTCGGCAACGCGAACGTCTTCGGCGGTTCCCCACTTGCTGCCGCTGGGTGTGTAAACCGCAGCATCAGGATGAGCAGACAAAAATTTCTTCAGGCGGACGTCAGAGGATTCGCCAGAATTCTCGGACGAAGATCTTTTAATGTTTTTATTCTTGTTATTACCTTCTTGTTCATGTTGTGCGGTTGTTTGTGCGGCTTCATGTGCGCCATCATGTGCGGGCACCACCTTCAAACCCGCGCCATTGCTGGGCTCGCCATGTGCGGAAGTATGTGCGGCTTCATGTGCGGCTTCATGTGCGGGTAAATTGTCTGTTTTTTGAGCATATTCTGCAAAATTTGTGATGGTGATCACTCTCCCTTTTTGCTTCTCACCTTCGATAGAAATCATCCCTTCGCGCACAAAAACGGCCAGCATTCTCTCCACTGAATCGCGACTAGTAGGATTCCCTTTCCGGTCGCAAAGCTGCAGCCCTAAATCGGCCGCTGTGACCACCAGTTGACCGGGCAGCAGTGACCACTCATGACCTTTGAAAGTCGCTCTGAATGGCTGACGAGCAGCATTAAGCAGCAGGTTTTCCCACAGGGTTCTGAGGTACACATCTTTTGCCCAGGACTGCTTGAGAACGCTCCGGTACAACGGGATGTAGCCAGATTTCTGGTTTTCCATCCGGTTGCTCCTGAATTGCCCCGGCGCGGCGCCGGGAAACTTGAGTATTTCTGCGGTGTTCATGCTTCACTCTCCCAGCCGGCCTCTTTCAGGAATTCGCGATAGTTGTCCAGGATGGCGCGCGCATCAGCTGGTAGTTCAATGTCAGCCTGATCAGCGACTATCTGGAGAAACTGGCGCGCCTTTGCTGCGCTAAACTGCGGCAGCGCCGCGCTGCGGGTTAATTTCGATTTACCTGACGCTCTGGCCTTATCCATCTGGCGAACAGCTACAGAGGCCGCCTGGGGGCCGTGCTCGCGGGATAGTGCAACCGCGGTTGTTGGTGATACCTCGCCGGCACGCACCATGCTGATTAGCTCTTCTCCGCAGGTCAGCAAATGCAGGTGATAGTCGACGTCGGACAGAGAACGCTTAACCTTCTTCGCGATTTCGTCCGGCTCCCACCCCTGATTTCTCAAACGATGATATGCAGTTGCGCGTTCCAGAGCAGTGAGAGGCTTGCCCTGGTTTCTGGTGACCATGAAGGCGATCCGGTCAGCTTCGCTACCGACAAAGTCTTTGCACTCAAGGCGGATGATGTCAGCACCTGCTTTCGTCGCTTCAATGGCGCCGTAATAGCGGTGGTGACCATCGATAACTTTCACGCCCTTCTCGGTAACCTGGACGTCCAGCGGAGGCACCGACTCGCCAGCGATAAACGCATCGCGGAACTCAGCGACGTGATCCTGGTCGATTTCGCGGATATTCAGTCCGGGCTCGACGTACAGCTCTGACAAAGGAACGGTGTAAGTTTTGTTAACCACCGTTCCGGTGCCGTTTTTGTCTTTGTGCTTGTAAAGCTGGTAAAGTGAACTCATAATTACTCCTGTGAATTGATCCAGTTAATTCGCGTAGAAAGCCGTTAGTGTTACCGCACTGCGGCTTTCGCCCTTCTGTTCCCACTCATGCTTCAAAGTCACCTTTCTCTCCCGGCCTGTTAGAAATCAGGATGGCCAGCAGTAGCGACATGTTCGGCAGCAGACTTTCCCGCCAGCGACTCACCGTCGACTTATTCACTCCGGCCACTTTGGCTATAGTTGTGGTCCCCAGTTCAGCTATCTGGCTGTGTAACCAGCTTTCTATCCTGCGAGCCTCCACTTTGTTGCGTGTCGTTGAACTCTCCATTTGTGATACTTCCTCTGGTGTTGTTTGGAATGGCCGCCAGTCAGGCGGCTTTAGGCTTGCTGACTTCCCGGATCTGCGCAGCAGTAAACTGGCCGCCAGAAGCGAGAGCGATTTTTTCTGCGTAATTGGTCTCGTCGGTGTAGTCCGTTCTCGGCAGGCTTCCGTTGGCAATCCACTTGTAAATTGCGCGCGGAGAGCAACCACAGGCTTTAGCTACAACAGGAACGCGAATCTTTTTGATGATTTCGCCAAGACTGTTAGGTGCCATGTTTAACCCTCAATAATGAACTGTAAGTACATATTAAGTCGGAACTGATAGTTCACGCAAGTGATATTATGATTGAACATATGGTTCACGAAGAAAGAGCGCGAAAAGAATTTTCTCTGAGGCTAGCGCTGGCCTGCGATAAAGCTGGATTGATGCCACACGGTCGCCAGGCTGAGATCGCCAAGAGAATGAAGTTGACACCGAAGGCCGTGAGCAAATGGTTTAATGGGGAGTCAATACCAAGGAGGGGGACGCTACAGGCTTTAGCGTCCCATATAGGCACGTCTGCATCCTACCTACTTGGCGATGCTGACGATGATGGTATTGAACCAGGATCGGCAACCAATCGAAAAGACATCTTTAGGATTGACCTCTTGGATATCGCCGTCAGCGCTGGTCCAGGGGTGATAAACCAAGAGTTCGTTGAGATACTCCGTTCAGTTGAGTATGCGCCAGCTGAGGCTAACCATATGTTTGATGGGCGCAAAGCTGAGAACATCAGGATTATCAACGTCCGCGGCGACAGTATGTCAGGTACGATTGAGCCGGGAGATCTGTTGTTCGTCGACGTCAGCGTAAGGAAGTTTGACGGTGATGGAATTTACGCCTTCCTGTACGACGACACTGCACATGTTAAGCGCCTGCAAAAGATGAAGGACAAGCTGCTGGTTATATCTGACAACAAGAGCTATGCCCCTTGGGAACCGATCGAGAAAGATGAGATGAATCGGGTGTTCGTGTTCGGCAAGGTGATCGGCAGCATGCCGCAGACGTACAGGAAGCACGGGTAAAGCCTTAGCACGCAGAGGAAGCATGTCTGATCTGATTATCCCAATACTCATTACTTTGCTGATTATCGGACTGGTTGGGATCGTGCTCAGGCTAGATAAGATTTTCTTCAAGCGAAGGGATGAGCGGGATGACTTTGAATAAGCCAGACCGGTAATTGCAAACTGCAGCATAACTTTTGATCCGGCCACCGCGCCGGATTTTTACTGCCCTACTCTTCCCTCAGCATCAGCACGTCCAGTGCCAGCTCCACTGCCAAACAACCCCTACCAAAAACAAAACATAAAATAATTATACTTTAAGTTCATTGACTTACATTGAAATGAACTATTACCAAATCAAAAATGTACTTTTGGTACTTTACATTGATGAACCATTAGTACATTATCATCTCATCCAAACAACACCGGCAACGCCGGGGTGAAGTCAAAACGTCCCGTTAGCCGCGATAAGGCAAAGGTGAAGAGATGATCCGTGAAGAAGATAAAACTGAGTGGTTTAAGTTTCTGGCACACGCATTCGCCATCGTCGTATGCGTACTGATAGCAAGCGCGTTCTGCCTGATGCCTGGTGGTTCAGCATGAGCAGAAATGGCATTCGTTCACTGATTTACTGCCTGCTGATCTGCGGCGTTATCTGGACAGCGTTGATTATCAAAATTCTGCACGTTACGGGGGTGTTCAATGGTTAGTCATCATTACGGGACACAGACCGTTAACCGCGGCGCCGTTCTCCCAGGGATGCTCGTTAAGCATCGGGAAAGCACCTGGACAGCATCAGCAAATAAACGCGGCCGCCTGTACCTGCATCGCGGGATTGAGCGGACTTACACAACCGACTTGCTGGTTGAAGTTTATCTGAACGGGTTGGGACAAGGTCTCAGCCGGTAATCGAAACGAAGAATTTAACTGAACTATCAGGCGGCTTTCATCGCGCCGGGGATTCTTACAACCAAATTTCAGGAGCGAGCTATGAACGCATACCGCGCATATGACGTGATCGAAGAGCGTAAGTGGGCTGAACAAACGCTGTCAGAAGAGAAGGAAAAGTGGATTGAAGATCGGGCAAAAGAGGTCTTTGACAGCCTTCCAGAGGATCCATACGCGGCACTACGCCAGTCTGTATCGTCCAAATCGTTTCCATATGAAGGCCTCCGTAGCGATAAGGCTGGCGAGGTATACAACGATTTGCGCACAGCAATAGCTTACGCCCAGGCGGAATACGACTGGGATCACCGCACTGGCTGCCCGTTTTAACTTTGGGGAATAACAATGGCTAACGAACTTGTGATTACAGCCAGCTCTCTTGCTGAGCGAGGCATTGACGGCGCCACCTGGAGCGCCCTCAAAAACAGTATTTACCCTGGCGCCAAGGATGAGTCGGTGATGATGGCATTGGACTACTGCCGGGCCAGAAACCTCGATCCGCTTCTGAAGCCCGTTCATCTGGTGCCAATGAGCGTTAAGGACTCGAAGTCGGGTAAAAGCGAGTGGCGCGATGTGGTTATGCCGGGCATCGGGCTTTATCGGATTCAGGCCGATCGCTCCGGTGATTACGCTGGCGCAAAAGAACCAGAGTTCGGCCCGGACGTCACTCTGACGCTTACCGGTATTGAAGTGACCGTACCTCAATGGTGCAAGTACACAGTCAGCAAGCGCATGCCGAGCGGGGAGATCGTCGAATTCAGCGCGAAAGAATACTGGGTTGAAAACTACGCCACCGCCGGCCGCGACACTACCGCGCCAAATGCTATGTGGAAAAAGCGCCCTTACGGCCAGCTGGCGAAGTGTGCCGAGGCTCAGGCTCTGCGTAAGGCGTGGCCTGAAATTGGCCAGCAGCCCACTGCCGAAGAGATGGAAGGTAAAACACTGGAAGTTGATGCGCGTGACGTTACGCCGCGCAGCACGACAGAGGCACTCCCCCTGATGGCCAGTGAGGAAACGTTGCAGGCAATTACCGACCTCCTGACGTCCCTGAATAAGGACTGGGATCAGGACTTCTTGCCTCTGTGCAGCAACATCTTCAAGCGTGACATTTTCCAGGCATCACAGCTCACCGAAGAAGAAGCGCAGAAAGGCTTTAGCTTCCTCCAGAAAAAAGCGCAGGTGGCAGCATGACACCAGAAATTATCCTTGCACGCACTGGCATTGACGTTACCCGCATTGAACAGGGGGATGAATCCTGGCACCGCTTACGCCTGGGCGTGATAACTGCCTCGGAAGTTCACAACGTCATTTCTAAGCCTAAGTCAGGCAAGAAATGGACTGATATGAAGATGTCCTACTTCCTTACGCTCCTTGCCGAAGTGTGCACCGGCGTGGCGCCGGAAGTTAACGCCAAGGCGCTGGCCTGGGGGAAACAGTATGAGGCCGATGCTCGCACCCTGTTTGAGTTCACCACCGACGTGCAGGTAACCGAGTCGCCGATCCTTTTCCGTGACGAAGGTATGCGCACCGCCTGCTCACCAGACGGCCTGTGCAGTGATGGCCGCGGCCTTGAGCTGAAGTGCCCTTTTACCTCTAGGGACTTCATGAAGTTCCGGCTTGGCGGCTTCGAGGCTATCAAATCCGCCTACATGGCCCAAGTGCAATTCAGCATGTGGGTAACCGGGAAGGATGCCTGGTATTTCGCGAATTATGACCCTCGAATGAAGCGAGAAGGCATTCACCATGTCGTTGTTGAGCGCGACGACAAATACATGTCCGACTTCAACGAAATGGTGCCGGAGTTCATCAGCAAGATGGACGAATCGCTGGCGGAGATCGGCTTTACCTTCGGGGAGCAGTGGAAATGAAACGCACTCCATTTTACCGCAGGCCCGGTAAAGCAGGGAAATTCTCCGGCCTTCGCGAGCGCGCGATCTGGATGATTCAGACGCGCGGCCGCCCTGTTACCGGCAGCGAAATAGCGGAGAAGTTCGGCGTGACGCTTGTCGAATTTAACCGCGTTGCGAACGGCATAACCAAGGGAGAAGGCCGCATTGCGCAGCTGATCGCATCGGAAACCTGGCTCAACGATGACGGCATCTGCGATCGCACCTTTGACCTGATCACAAGGCCAAAGGTCATTACCCCGCAGGGTAAAACTCGCCTGTTCACTAAGCGTTCGATAGCTCAGGCCGCCTCTGGCAACCGCCAGAAATGTATTGATAAAGCGGCCCGGCGCCGCCGGCTTATCGCATCTGGCCTCTATATCGATGAAATGGAGTCAGTCCTATGAACCGCTACTCACTTATCTATGCCGACCCGGCCTGGTCTTACGGGAACACGATCAGCAACGGCGCCGCCGTCGATCACTACCCCACCATGAGCTTGCTCGATATGAAGCGGCTCCCGGTATGGGAGCTAGCAGCGGATAACGCAGTGTTGGCGATGTGGTACACCGGCACCCACAACCAGGAGGCGATCGAGCTGGCCGAAGCCTGGGGCTTTACGGTGCGCACGATGAAGGGCTTCACCTGGGTGAAGTTGAACCAGTTGGCCGAACTGCGCATTACCAAGGCTCTGGCAGAGGGCGATGTGACCGATTTTTACGACTTCCTCGCCCTGCTTAATGCCGAGACGCGCATGAACGGCGGCAACCACACCCGCGCCAATACCGAAGACGTGCTGATCGCCACCCGCGGCGCCGGGCTGGAACGCCAGCATGCTGGCATTAAGCAGGTGGTCTACAGCCCACTCGGCGCGCACAGCGAGAAACCGTGGGAAGTTCGGCACCGCCTGGAACTGCTCTACGGCGACGTGCCACGGATTGAGCTTTTCAGTCGCAGCACGGCACCAGGCTGGAGTCACTGGGGCAACCAGTGCGCCGCCGCTTCCGTTGAGCTGATCCCCGGCTGCGCCATTGACGTTGTGAAGACGGAGGCAGCATGAGTAAGGGAACCATTATCTGCCTGTGCGATATCACTGGCGTCATGGCTGAGCCATGGGTCGAAGCAGGTTATCGCGCCGTCCTGGTGGACCCGCAGCACCCTGAAACTTCGATCGACGGCCCTGTTGAGCGCATATCGGCAACCATCCTTGAGGCGATGCCGCGGCTATCTCAGATCATCCGCTCTGAGAACGTCGTCATCGTCATCGGCTTCCCACCATGCACGGACGTGGCTGTTTCCGGGTCCCGTTGGTTCGAGTCCAAGCGCGCCAAAGACCCGCATTTCCAGGGCAAAGCCGCGCTGGTCGCTGAGCAATGCCGGATGGTTGGCTTGGCGGCCGGCTGCCCGTGGGCATTCGAAAACCCGGTGAGCGTGTTCAGTAGCATCTTCGGCTCGGCCGATTACACGTTCCATCCGTACCAGTTCACTGGGCTGTGCGCAGATGACAACTACACGAAGCAGACATGCCTCTGGACGGGTAACTGCTTCAAGGCGCCAGCAGAGAATATGCACCCGATGGTTGAAGCGGCTATCGACGCCGTGAAGCTGGCCTGCGGCCGCATGATGCCGAAGAAAAAGGCGATCGAGGCCATATCCGGAACGTCCTTTGCCGGATTGGTGGCTGACTGGTATCCGGACAACCGAATTCATGAATGCCCACCCAGCGACGAGCGCGCCAACATTCGCAGTGCTACTCCCCTTGGCTTTGCAAGGGCCGTTTTCCTTTCGAATGCACCCCACCTCAATAAGAAGCGGGAGGCCGCATGACGCCAGAAGAACAGGAAAACATCCTCCGCGCCCAGGCTCGTCGCTGCGCAGAAGAGATAACCAAAGCGATGAGCGTAAAGCCTAAACCGAAGTGGAACGCTGTATGCCCCCCCATCCTTCGCAAGCACTACGAGAAGGTAAAGCCGATGGGTGTCAGCCTGGTGAAATTTGTAAGTGTTATTGGCCGCATGAATGGGCGGTATGGAGTGGAATCATGAAGCTGAAAATGTATACCCCATCCGGGTCTGTAATCGTCGAAACCAATGACGTAGCCCAGTTTTACCCGGACGCTAAAAGCGGCGGTGAGCTTACAACCATCGAAATGGTTTCTCCAACCGGAATGCATGGGAAGGTCTCAGTGAAACACAGCTTCCACCAGGTGGCGGGAGCCCTTGCCACAGCCTGGAAGATAGACGAAGCAAAGGCAGGTGCTGAATGAACAGAGTCTCTCCCGTTGATTTAAGGAAATGCCTTGAGGCCGCACATGGCCTCGCTCATATCGGCATCCGTTTTGTGCCGATCCCGGTAGCGACAGATGAAGAGTTCCAGGCACTGTCTGCCGAGCTTTCACGAAAGCTTGAGCAGATGGCGGTTGAAGCGGAAAAAAGCGAAGGCGGTGCAGCATGAGCGCAGAAATCATCGATCAGGCCAACGAACTGGCAGAGCGCCGGCTGGAAATGACCATCCAGAACATGCGCATCAACCATAACGCAGTTTCAGCTACTCACTGCCGCGACTGCGGGGAAGAGATACCCGAGCGGCGCCGGGAACTGGTGGCGGGCTGTCAGCGCTGCGCTGATTGTCAGGAAGAAGAGGAATTGCGCGGTAAGCATCGGAGGTGATAAATGCAGACAATTATCCAGATCGAGCCAAACGAATGGGTTTCAGAGGACTTGCTGATGGCGGTCACCGGGATGAAGCGCGGCACTATTACACGGGCCCGTAAATCATCCTGGCTGCTTGGCCGGGAGTATAAGCACGTTTCCCCTGAAGGAGAGCCAAAGCCAACCAGCGAATGCATGTACAACCGCAAAGCGGTAGACGCATGGATTCAGGCCCAAAAGCAACCATTGGGTGATCGGGCGGAATGAAACAGGTAAGCTTACACCGCTCCTGGACGTCGGGAGGGAACAATGAGTAAAGAATCATACCCAACGGGCGTTGAGAACCACGGAAAATCACTCCGCATATGGTTCATTTTTAAAGGTAAGCGTGTCAGGGAAAATCTCGGTGTCCCTGACACCGCTAAAAACAGGAAGGTGGCCGGGGAACTGCGAACGTCAGTTTGTTTCGCTATCCGCATGGGTACCTTTGACTATGCGGCGCAATTCCCCAATTCGCCAAACCTGAAAACTTTCGGCATCTGCAAGAAAGATATCACCGTGAAATTTCTGTCTGAAAAATGGCTGGAGCTGAAACGGCTGGAGATCTGCGCTAATGCTCTGGACCGATATGAATCGGTTGTAAGGAATATGCTGCTGAGGATTGGTGGAAACAAGCTTGCTTCATCCGTGAACAGGGAAGATCTGTTGTATGTCAGGAAAGATATGTTGTCGGGGGGATCGGTGAAGAACGGTTTGAGTGTGGCGACAGCAAACTATTACATGACCACCATGGCGGGCATGTTTCAGTTTGCCGCTGATAATGGTTATATCCGGGAAAACCCATTTAACGGAATCAGGCCGCTTAAAAGGGCCAGGATAGAACCTGATCCACTCACTCGTGACGAATTTATTCGTTTCATAGATGCCTGCCCGCATCAGCAAACGAAAAACCTGTGGTCCGTTGCGGTTTACACAGGATTACGCCACGGTGAGTTGGTCTCCCTTGCATGGGAAGACATAGATCTGAAAGCTGGAACGATGACCATACGCCGAAATTATACGAAACTCGGTGATTTCACTCCACCAAAAACCGAAGCCGGCACCGACAGGGTCGTGCATCTGATCAAACCAGCCATTGATGCTTTGAGGAACCAGGCGGAAATGACCAGACTGGGAAAGCAGTATCAGATTGAGGTACAACTACGGGAGTATGGCCGAACGGCTATTCATGACTGTACATTTGTGTTCAATCCTCAGTTGGTCAGAAAAAGCAGTAACGTTGGTTATCATTACAAGGTTGATTCAATTGGTGACTCATGGGAGGCGGCGCTGAAACGAGCTGGTTTAAGGCATCGCAAAGCATATCAGTCCAGACACACTTATGCCTGCTGGTCACTGTCAGCCGGGGCCAACCCCAGCTTCATTGCGAGCCAGATGGGGCACACAAGCGCCCAAATGGTTTTCAATGTCTACGGCGCCTGGATGGCCGACAGTAACAGCGATCAGATTGCTTTGTTGAACCAGAAATTATCGGACTTTGCCCCACCCATGCCCCAATGCATAGTTATTTGAGAGCAATAAGCTTATATATCAACAAGGTAATTAATCACTCTCGTCATATCACCACGATGCTGGGGATGGTGGAAGCGGGCATCGGCATTGCCGCCGTACCCGCGATGTCAATGCCCGCTGGGGAGCATTCCGTTCTCCGCGCCGTGCCGCTCACTGATCCGGTGGTCACCCGCACGGTAGGCCTGATCCGCCTCAGCGGCCGTATTCAGTCCTACGTAGCGGCAGAGCTGGAGAAGCTGATTATTGAACAGTATCCTTCTGGCTGACCGGCGCAGCGGCGGCCACGCTTCGCATACCGGTGGCGTGGATGGTCTCCTGCGCCGCCGGTGAGGCCAGATAGGTCAGCAGCGCCTTTCCTTCCTGCGGGTGGTCGGCGCTGACGGTCACCGCCCCGGCAAAGCGGGTGATGTACTGCAGGTTATCCGGCAGTTCGCCGACGAAGGTTACGCCGGGCACCGGCAGCAGTTCGCTCACCTGCTGAAAACCGATCGCATAACGTCCCTTCGCCACTTCCGAGGCCACCGGAATACGCTCCACCATCTGCGCTTTGCTCTGCATCGCCTCATCAATGCCCAGGCGGTGGAACAGCGTCGAGCTGACATAGCGTCCGCTGGCGCTGTCGGAGTACGCGACCGACGGGGCAGCCAGCAGCGCCGCCCGCAGCTGGTCTGCGCTGCGGATGGCCGGCAGCGGCGCTCCCGCTTTCACCACCACGCCGATGGGCGAGTCGGCCAGCTCCCGGCGGGAATCCGGCTGCGTTCGGCCCGCTTTCTCGAGGTTGGTCAGCGCGTCGCCGACCATAATCACCACGTCCGCGTGTTCGCCCCGCGCCAGGCGGTTAGGGATCGCCTGCGGCGTTTTCCCCATTGACGGGCCGGGGATCACCTCGAGATGGTTGCCAGTTTGTTTTTCCCACGCCGGGGCCAGCTTTTCCAGCGCCGCTTTGAAGCCGCCGGAGATCATCACGGTGACCTCAGCGGACAGCGCGCTGCCGCCGGTGGCGGCCAGCAGCAGCGTGGCCAGCAGAGTTCCTGTCGTTTTACGCATCATCCTCTCCCTGATTAACGTGCCGTCTGCAGCGCGACGGCGCTGCGGCGATAGAGGTAGCAGGTGGCCAGCAGACCGCAGACGGCGGCAAAGCTCATCCAGTAGCCAGGGGAGGCTTTATCACCGGTATATTCGATCAGCGCCGTGGAGATCACCGGCGTGAAACCGCCAAACACCGCGGTCGCCAGGCTATAGGCCAGCGAGAAGCCTGCCACGCGCACTTCGGCGGGCATAATTTCGGTCAGCGCCGGGATCATCGCCCCGTTGTACATGCCGTAGATAAACGACAGCCACAGCAGCACGCTCAGCATCATCAAAAAGCTCGGCGCGTTCGCCAGCATGGTCAGCGCAGGCCAGGCAGTAGCCAGCGCCAGCAGCGTCATGGCAATCAGCACCGGCCGGCGGCCAAAGCGGTCGGACAGCGCCCCGCCCACCGGCAGCCAGAAGAAGTTGGAAATCGCCACCAGCAGCGTGACCAGCAGGCTGTCAGAGGCGCTGAGCATCAGCACTTTTTTGCCAAAGGTCGGCGCATAGACGGTGATCAGGTAGAACGCGGTGGTGGTCATCGCCACCATCATCATCCCCGCGATGACCACCTGCCAGTTCGCCAGCAGGGTGGCGAACACCTGGCGCATCGCCAGGTGATGGCGGCGGGCAGTAAACTCCTGGGTCTCCTCCAGCTTACGGCGCAGCACAAAAATGAACGGCACGATCAGGCAGCCAAAAAGGAACGGAATACGCCATCCCCAGTCGCTGATGGCGCTCTGCTCCAGTACGGCGTTGAGGGCAAAGCCCATCGCGGCCGCCACCATGATGGCGACCTGCTGGCTGCCCGACTGCCAGCTGGTGTAAAACCCTTTGCGGCCCGGGGTGGCGATCTCGGCCAGATAGACGGATACCCCGCCCAGTTCAGCGCCGGCGGAGAAGCCCTGCAGCAGACGGCCGATCAGCACCAACAACGGCGCCCACAGGCCAATGGTCTGGTAAGAGGGGATCAGCACGATCAGGAAGGTGCCGGTGGCCATGATCGTCAGGGTCACAATCAGCCCTTTGCGCCGCCCTACCTTGTCGATATAGGCGCCAAGCACGATGGCGCCGATGGGCCGCATCAGAAAGCCGGCGCCAAAGACCGCAAAGGTCATCATCAGCGAGGCGAATTCACTGCTGGCCGGAAAAAAGGTATGTGCGATGTAGGTGGCATAAAACCCGAACAGGAAAAAGTCGAACTGTTCGAGAAAGTTACCGGACGTGACGCGCAGAATGGCGCCGAGCCGATCACGGGTACTCATCAGTGAGGTTGTCGAATGCATGCAGGTCTCCAGTTTGTTATCCACGCGTTGTCGCGCGCCTGTTGCTGAAGACTGAAACAGAACCCGGTATGAAATAAGCGTAATAAACGCATCCATTGATGCAATTTACGCATAAATAACATTTAGCTAATTAACATTACTTTTATATACAATCATTTAACACTTTCTGTACCCTCAGCATCGGTGGTGGAGATGAAAATGTGAGTTTTCCGTTTTGTGACCGAGGCCAGGGTACGCGGTTGCGCCCCCGACGGTATAAGACATGCCCGGTCCGGGACGGTTAACGCGATGCGCAGCGGCGACAGGTTAATAACCTGGATGTGGCCTCAGGGCGCCGGCGCCGCGGCGACGTTCCCCAGCGTCTGCAACAGGGAGATCAGCCAGCGGGTGGCCTCGCGTTTCCCACTGCGTTTATGGGCGTAAATCTTGACGTCAAACGGGGGAACCGGAAACGGCAGCGGGAAAATGGTCAGCCGGGCGGCGCGGGCCATCGTCTCCGCCGCCCGCCGGGGCAGCGCCATCAGCAGATCGCTCTGCTCAATAATAAAGGGGGCGCTCAGCATCGAGGGCGTTTTCACCGCCACCTGCCGCGAATAGCCCTGCCGCTCCAGCTCGCAGTCCAGCACCCCCTGCCGCTCATTCCACGGGGTTACCACCAGATGACGGGCCGCAAGATAGGCGTCCAGGGTCAGCGCCGTGCGGTCAGCCTGACTGATGACCACATATTCGTCCCGCAGCCAGTTGATCTCCTCAAGATCGGGATGGGCTGGCTCGTCAGGGGTGTTGAACCCGAGAGCCAGGTCGACCTCGCCCGCCAGCAGCTCGGTCAGCGCCGGGCTATGGGGCAGATAACGAAGCTCAAACCGCAGCCCGGGCGCCTCCCGCTGCAGGCGGTGCATCAGCGTCGGAAAGACGCAGAATGCGGTGAAATCGGTGATCGCAATCTGCATGCAGTCGGTGCTGGCGCTCGGCACAAACGCCGCCGGCGGCGTCAGCTCCTGATTGAGAAATTTCAGCGCCGAAGCGATAGAGGGCGCCAGCTGGCTGGCATAGACGCTGGGACACATCCGGTGGCCTTCGCGATAGAACAGCGGGTCGTTGAGGGCGCTGCGCAGCCGGGAGAGCGCATGGCTCAGCGCCGAGGTGCTCATCGCCAGCTCTTCCGCTGCCAGGCGCACCGAGCGGGAGCGATAGACCGCGTCAAACACCGGCAGCAGGTTGAGGTCAATCCGGCGCAGGACTGGATGCATAATATTCATCATTTGCTGATTTCATTGCACTTAATTCTTTTCACAATACCGCTTATGCTCTGGGTCAGCAATGTTGCTTTCCTTGATACCATTCAGACAGGACGACCCATGAGCATCACGATCCGCCAGGCCACCCCGGACGACGCCACCGCCATTTACGACATGATTTATGAACTCGCGGTCTACGAGAAAGCCCCCGAAGAGGTGGTGACGACGGCAGAGGAGATCAGAGAGACGCTGTTTGCCAGCAGCAGCAAAACTGAGGCGCTGATCTGCGAAGTGGCGGGCAAAGCGGTGGGCTACGCCGTGTTCTTCACCAGCTACTCCACCTGGCTTGGCCGCAATGGCATCTATATGGAAGATCTGTACGTGACCCCCGACTATCGCGGGATCGGCGCCGGGAAAGCGCTGCTGAAAACCATCGCGCAATATGCTGTACAGCGTCAGTGCGGGCGTCTGGAGTGGAGCGTGCTCGACTGGAACCAGCCGGCGATTGATTTCTATCTGAGCATTGGCGCGCAGCCGCAGGATGAGTGGGTGCGTTATCGCCTCACAGGCGATGCGCTGCGGGCCTTTGCGGAGTAAAGCGGCTCGCCAGCAGGTCGGCGCCAGGCGTCGACCTGCTGGCCGCGGATCAGGCTTCGACCGCGCTATTCTGCAGCTGCGGACCGGCCAGCGCCAGACGCGCGCCCGCTTCGGTATCGCTGTACTGCTTAAAGTTATCCATAAACAGCTGAGCCAGACTCTCCGCCTTCTCCTGCCACTTATCCGCTGAGCTCCAGCCATTACGCGGATCCAGCACCGCGCTGTCGACTCCCGGAATGCTCTGCGGGATCGCAAGATTGAACACCGGGATCGCCTCATCGCGCAGCGGGCCGGTGGTGCCGTTGAGGATCGCGCTGATGATGCTGCGGGTATCGCGCAGCGACAGGCGTTTGCCCTCGCCGTTCCAGCCGGTGTTGACCAGCCAGGCTTCCGCACCGGATTCCGCCATCTTCGCCGCCAGTACGCTGGCGTACTGGGTCGGGTGAAGCAGCAGGAACGCCGCGCCGTAGCAGGCGGAGAAGGTCGGCGTCGGCTGGGTAATGCCGCGCTCGGTGCCCGCCAGCTTCGAGGTGAAGCCCGACAGGAAATGGTACTGCATCTGCTCGGTGGTCAGACGGGAGACCGGCGGCAGGACGCCAAACGCGTCAGCGGCAAGGAAAATGACCTTCGACGGATGGCCTGCGCGGGACACCGGCTTGACGATATTGTCGATATGCGACAGCGGATAGGAGACGCGGGTATTCTCGGTTTTGCTGCCGTCGGCATAATCCACGCTGCCGTCGGCGCGCACCACCACGTTTTCCAGCAGCGCATTGCGGCGGATGGCGCCATAAATCTCCGGCTCCGCCTGCGGGTCGAGATTGATGGTCTTGGCGTAGCAGCCGCCTTCGAAGTTAAACACCCCGTCATCGTCCCAGCCGTGCTCATCATCGCCAATCAGCTGACGATGCGGATCGGTGGACAGCGTGGTTTTGCCGGTACCGGAGAGGCCGAAGAACAGCGCGACGTCCCCTGCTTCGCCACGGTTGGCCGAGCAGTGCATCGACGCGATGCCTTTCTGCGGCAGCAGGTAGTTCATGACCGAGAACAGCCCTTTTTTCATTTCGCCGCCGTACCAGGTGCCGCCGATGAGCTGAATACGCTCGCTCAGGTTAAAGGCGACGAAGTTCTCGGAGTTCATGCCCTGCGCCTGCCAGTTGGCATTGGTGCAGCCGGCGCCGTTGAGCACCACGAAGTCCGGGGTAAAGCTGGCCAGCTCGTCGGCGCTCGGCACGATAAACATGTTTTTGACAAAGTGGGCCTGCCATGCCACCTCGGTGACGAAGCGTACGCCAAGGCGGGTGTCCGGGCTGGCGCCGCACCAGGCATCGATGATGTACAGTTTTTTGCCGCTCAGCTGGCCTGCGACCAGGCTTTTCAGGCTGCGCCACACGTCTGGCGATAACGGCTTATTGTCATTGCGGCCAAGGCCGGAGTCAGCCCACCATACGGTGTCGCGCGTCTGCTCGTCTCTGACGATATATTTATCGCGCGGCGAGCGGCCGGTGAAGATACCGGTATCCACTGCCACAGCGCCAGAGTCGGTCATCACGCCGCGGGCCGCGCCGGTCAGCTCAGGGGAGGTTTCATGTGCAATAAGCAAATCGTAATCAGGGTTGTAAAACAATTCGCCGCTTGCATTAATCCCCAGCTCCTGCAGAGCCATTTTTACTGATTCAATTTGTTGTGACATGGAACTCCTGACAAACTATTTAAGGTAAGAGGCCTGGGTTATTCATTGCTTTCGTCTTCGTCGCCCGCTATTGAATAAGATAATTCCGGGGCAATGAAATAAAGCAATAAATAACCGTGAGTCGCGATTTCATATCGTGCTCATGTAGGGTCGCCGATACGCATTCATAAATCTCAACTTTCCAAAAAATGTTAACACCTGTCGATAATTATGTTAATTGCATAGTTTCTATGCGCTATGCTAAAATTGCATAGCCTTTATTGCGTTTTTGAGGACTGGATCGGTGT
>OIES01000062.1_pt1 | contig 62236 bp, 56 predicted proteins | sample 1581811 | NCBI WGS metagenome assembly OIES01 (sample SAMN03281021, study PRJEB24777) | human gut metagenome | isolation source: fecal sample PR177 from 1 month old male Malay infant, vaginal delivered... | reverse complement strand
TCTTCCCTGTTTTAGGCTATAATATTTCTCGGTAATGTTATTCATGGTAGTTTAATTTTACCACAAAAAGAAGAACGCCTCCAGGTTTCATACCTGAAAGCGTTCTTTTTTTGGACTTTTTTCACAGTCCCTCTGCTTTAATAGCTTAGTCTCTTCTGAATATGTCCCTTGTATATACCTTTTTATTCACATCATCCAGACAGCTATCATATCGGTTTGCTATGATTGCCTGACTCTGCTCTTTGAACTTTTCAAGGTCATTTACTACGCGGCTTCCAAAGAAAGTACTGCCGTCTTCCAATGTGGGTTCAAAAATAATCACAGTAGCCCCCTTGGCCTTGATGCGCTTCATAACGCCCTGGATGGAGGATTGTCGGAAATTATCAGAATTTGATTTCATTGTTAGACGGTAAACACCCACTACCACTTCTTTTTCCTTCTCCGTACTCCACTCCTCATTTGCCTCATATGCTCCAGCGATCTCTAACACACGGTTAGCTATAAAGTCCTTTCTCGTACGGTTGGACTCCACAATAGCGGACATCATATTCTGAGGTACCTCCGCATAGTTGGCAAGGAGCTGCTTGGTGTCCTTCGGCAAGCAGTAACCGCCGTACCCGAAACTGGGATTATTGTAGTGCATACCGATACGAGGATCGAGACACACACCACTGATAATATCTCGGGTTGACAAATCTTTGGTTTCAGCATAGGTGTCCAGTTCATTGAAATAGGATACTCGAAGAGCCAGATAGGTATTAGCAAACAGCTTCACTGCTTCCGCTTCTCTAAAACCCATAATCAAAGTATCAATATTTTCCTTTAGCGCACCTTCTTGTAGTAAAGCTGCAAATGTATTGGCCGCCTTGACCAATCTGGTATTCTGCAGATCTGTGCCTACAATTATACGACTTGGGTACAGATTGTCGTATAGTGCTTTCGATTCTCGCAAAAACTCTGGGCTGAAAATGATATTATTGCTGTGGTACTTTTCTCGAACCCCAACTGTATATCCCACAGGAATCGTGGACTTAATAACCATGATTGCATCAGGATTGGAGGTAATAACGGTCTGGATAACCGTTTCCACAGCACTTGTATCAAAAAAGTTCTTTTGGGAATCATAATTTGTGGGTGCTGCTATAATTACGAAGTCGGCAGTAGAATAGGCTGATTTTGCATCCAATGTGGCTGTTAAATCAAGCTCCTTTTCAGTCAAATACTCTTCTATATACTTATCTTGGATAGGCGAGATCCGATGGTTGATCTTTTCGACTTTGGCCTCCATAATATCCACAGCGATTACGTGGTGATGCTGGGATAGCAGAATTGCCAGAGAAAGTCCCACATATCCCATCCCTGCTATACTGATATTGTATTTACTTTCCACTTTAAGTCCTTTCTTTTTTCATTTTTCTAAAGATACCTGTATTCAATTTTTCCGTTAATTTAATTTTCAATTTACCAAGACAAAGTCTTATTTCTTGATACTTAAGATTTTTTTTACTTGTAATCTGTAATTCACTATTACTATTTGATGCATTAATGATTTCCTGAGCCAATTCATAGTAAATTCTCTTCTTAAAATGATTTATGTTATCACTATAATCATCAGAACTTTTAATAAATTTCGAAACATCAATAATGGTAATTCCAGCCTTATCGTTAAGTTGCTCTGCTATATACTGATTATATTCTTTATGCAATAACTCACGGCCAATCATCCATTCTTCCGGATGACTGCAGGCAGTTTCACTTCCATTCAGTAGAATCAGTTGCGTATTTTTTCCGAGTTTATTTTTAATATATAGAATATTATCTACCAATCTTTCTTTAGTAATAACACCAGTATATTCAAAATTTTTATTGAACCACTCATAAAATTTTTCATCATATTTCAGATTTTGGAAATAATAGTTTCCATTTGAGTAACCATGCTTATGTGACTTATCTGTAAAAGGTAATGTAAACTGAAAGAGGGGAAGGACATAAGTTCCATCCTTCTTTCTATATATTCCCAGTGAATAATCTACCATTAAGCTTAAAACGACAATATCATATTTATTATCAAAAATTGTAGTTTTAAACGATTTAGAATCTACAAACGGAATCTCATTAATTATTTTATCTATAGTATCATTTGAAAGCGTTTCAAGCTGTCTTATAAATTCAGTATGATTATACAAAAATACACTGGCGCCATTTCTTTCACTTATATATGTATACTCTTCCGTTATGTTGGAAGAATTGATAAAAGCTGATGTCTGACTTATATCGCACGGTCCCTTAAATAAAAATCGCTTAGCGTGTACTTTACTGTTTTGCTCTTTTTCACATGATACTGCCGATTCGGAAATCCAATCAATATCTTCATATTCCTCAAGATCGGATGAAACCTCGCCAATGATTTTCAACTTGGGTTTACCAAGGTATCTATAAACCCACTGCTCCACTCCCATGTTCATTGTCCTACACGAAAATAAGAAATGTATAAGTTCACCTTTCTCCATTGCATAAAAGCCTGTAAGACCGTATTTCCCAAAATTATCATCTACAACTATATATCCGGATTGAACTTCTGAATTTTCAAGAAGCTTTTTTAATTCGTTAGCGCAGATTCTTCTTTTCGTAAAATTTAATTGATTTGTCCGATTAATAAGTTCCAAGATTCTATCAAAAAATTTAAAACAATCGTAATTAACGCTAACTCTTATATTGCAGGATCTAAGAAATTGAATATTATCAGACGAATAATTTTTAGCATCTAATTTTTTCTCTAAAATTCTATACTGTTCTAACCTAACCGGATTATCTATCAAATCCAAGGACAACAAACCATCTCTAAATTCAATGTAGTCGCAAATCTGTAATGTCATAATACCTACGCTATAGTATACGGCTTCATTTAAGTTTAAATCGTTATCATCAATAAATAAAACGTTTTCTGGCCTAAGATTAGCATTTTTAATAATTTCATATATCCGTTGTCCTTTAGGATTCCAGTTTATTGAGGGAAAAATAAACAAGTCTTCGATTTTTTTGAATTTAAGATAATCGATTGTAGCATTTTCGTCATTTTTAGAGCAAATGGAATTAACAATTCCTTTGGAATTTAAATACTTTATAAATTCAATTTTTTCTTGATCAATTTCAACGGTTCCTTCAGAAATTGTTCCCTTCCACAGTGTCTCATCCAAATCCCAGATAACCATCTTAATATTTCTGCATTGATAATTACTCATCATTCATACCACCTATAGGAAGAAATGTTTAATATTTTCAATAATCTTAGATCAGGATAACGACCTACTGTATAACTAGTTTCCATATCTTACCTCCTATCTGTTTTCATAAACGTCTTTGCTATTTTTATCATTTCAACTCCTTTATTAATATACATTTTTATTTCCTCTCTGAACGCAACTATAATTATTGCAAAAGCAATTGCCTGAAGCCAGTAAATGTGCGATTCCTGATAAGCAGCAAACGCTTGTATAATGATAGCTAATAAACATATCAGTTCACGAAGAGGTCTATTATCAATTTTTATATACCTCATTGTACCGAACATCCTAACTGCCCATATAACTAAGTTTGAAATAACGGTTGCGATTGCAGCACCTAATAATCCAATAAAAGGAATTATAACAATATTTAATATGAGATTAATAATCGCTCCAATAAGAGTGGTATATCCGATTATTTTTGTGTTACCTACAGCACAAAATACCGATGATGTAAACATACACATTGCACCTGCCAAAGCCGCTATAATAAGCGGAATTGTATAATGCCAAGCAGTATAGAAATCCTTGGAATATAATATTCTGGCAAGTGGCATATTTATCATTAAAAGAAGTCCACACATAGTAAACATTCCAGCCTCAAACACACGATACATCTTACTGTAAAAGACATCTTTATCTTCACTTTTAATTTCCTGTATTGCCGACATCGTCCATGCCTGATTGAAGATTGATTGAAAAACTGACAATATCGATGGAATTTTGTAAGATACAGAATAAATTCCATTTGCAGCTGTGCCAATGATACTTACTATAATAATCCTATCCAGAGAATTATTAATCCACCAGGAGATACCATTTAAAATCAAAGGTCTGCCATAGTCGGACATTTCCTTAAAAAGCCTCTTCTCAATCGGTCTTATACTCAGTTTATAATATCCCTTAACCAATACATGAATTATTAGAAACAACGCAGAGATAAAAGTTCCTATCAGCGTACCGGCAAGATATCCGTTAACTCCCCAGTGAAATACCGCCAAAAATATAACATTGCAGATACATGTTATAAACGCATTCACAAGGCCTGCAATCATCATACATTTAACCTGGTCTATACCTCTATAATAACTGCAGAGAATCTGATATAGGGATGTAGTAAGGAAGCTAAATACAAGAAATACATAATATATTGTTTTCAAATGAAATAAGTCAAATCTCTTTAAAATGATTACAACAATACATAAAATAACCGTATCAATAGCCAATACAGCAAGAGAACAATCAAGAATATTTTCCTTCTTTTCATTATGAATTACAATAAATCTTAACACACTATCTATCATTCCCATTGTCAGTACTGGAATCAATAAAGAAACAATTGTACTTATTAAATCAACCGTCCCATAGTCATTCGTGCTAAGATATGACGTATATAACGGCACAAGAAAGAAATATATCAATTTTGTGCCAAATGAACTTATTCCAAAAAATGCTATATTCCTTATCAATTCTGAGTTACGGTTTCTCCTAGTCATTTAGTCACCACAGTTCCTCTTATAATATATTTTAGAAAATCTCCCTTGACTCATTAATTCCGTCATATATAAGAATAGTTCTTCCATTCAAGTCAGGAACCTTCTTCAGTAGATCTTTTTCTTCTGTCATACTGCGCTCCCATATATGAGCAAAATATCATGATACTTAGCCAAAAATTTGAAAACAAATAGTATTCAGAACTAAACTGTAAGAATAAAACAGAGCTAAGAAAAAAAGGTAAAAATATTTTTTTCCATTCGGCACTTGCTCTAAACATCTTTATCCCTACATAAATCAAAAAAAATAGCAGAAGACCTCCTAAAATCAATCCAAATTGCAGAAGTATCTGAAGTATCATATTATGAGTATATAAGTTCTGTGCATAAGACGTAAGTATTGCCCGGTCACCCATAATTCCATATCCCGTAAATGGTCTCTCTAATATACTTTCCCATGCCAGTTTCCATATCTCTGTGCGTCCAGATGTCAAATTAAAATCGGATATCTGATTCCTGAATAAGATAGTATATAGGAAACGTATATTAATATTTCTCCTTAAAAAAATATTGTATACTGCCATCAGCATTGACGAAATATTGGATGATAATGCCATTCCAGCGACTCCCAACAGAAGAACCAATAGTTTATGTTTTATATCTGCATAAATGTATATAAAAATAACCAGTATAACAAGCAATGACACCGAAACTCCTCGGCTGGCAAACAGGCAAATAAACACACCGCATGCTGCTGCAGTTATAGTGTCTGTTTTTCTATGTGATAAAAAAGCATTTTGTGCTATAATAGCCCAAAAAGGCAAGATTGAACTCCCCATCGAAATATAATCATATTCTTTTCTTGAAATGCCTCCGATAAGCAATATAATGCAAAGAACAGTAACCATGAAAAAGCTTAGATGATAAAGTTCCTTGAGCCTGAGCGCAGGGTTCCTCTCAGACATAAAAAGTAACGGAACTAGAAATATATAAAAAAAAGCATTAAATGTAAATATATAATCTTTTATCAGTACTCTATTGCTCCTATTCAAACAGCTAAAAACTACGAATATACTCCATGCTATGATTACTATGACAGCTTGAATGGGAACCCTTTTTATGTTTGTAATTAAATAGAGTATTGACAAAGAGAACAGCAACGACTTTACAATAAAATTATCTGCGAAAGGGAAAAAACGAGCTAAAACACAATACGCGACCATTAAAATCACAAAGAATCTTTTTATATCAGTGAATTTTATTTTAACTCTTAGCATTATTATCCCCCTCAAATACATTTAACTACAATATACATTTAATGTAGATGCGTATATCATTTGCTTCTAAATAAAACATATTTATCATATACATTAAACATTGCAATAACAAATAGGATCAATTCCTTCAATCCCAGCTTTCTATACTCTTCAAGTTTTCTTTTACATCTTATTTTTATATGTCTGTTTTTTGAAAATAAAGAAGTACTATATAATGAAAAAGCTTCATTTCTATTAAATGTCTCTATATTAGAGCCCAATCCTTTTATCTCTTCACCGAATTTAGTACGAATCATTCTTTTACATTCAGCCATTTTATCGTATGATGGAATATTAAATACTCCATTCACGCCCTTAATCACAAGAATTTCTGGTATTCCAACCATTCTAAAGTAACGAAAAAAACGGAGCATGAATTCAAGATCCTGATTGCGTAAAAATGCCTCATCAAATCCTTCCAGCTTTTCAACTGCTTTTTTTGTAATAAATATATTACTTCCGGTTCCTAAAAAAGATTCGTTCAATAATAATTCATTCATCAAATTTCCTTTTTTTTCAGCATAAGTCAAACATTCAACTGTTCCTTTTTTAATGACACCTACACTAGTATAAACACCATCAAAATAGTTTAATTCATCCAGTATCCTCACACACATTTCTATACGTTCCGGCAAAAAATAGTCATCATCATCTAAAAAACAAATATAGTTGCCACTCGCAATTCCAATCCCTGTATTTCTTGCACAAGCACCATTTCTGTTCTCTTTATGAATTATGTATTTCACAGGGAAGGCTTGTTTAACTTTATTTATAATTACTTCCGTTTCTTTTTGTGCACTTGTGCCGGCTCCATTGTCGTCAACGACTATTATTTCTATACATTTATATGTCTGTTTTAAGACACTATTAACAGCACGTTCCAACTGCTTGGATCCCTTGTATGTTGGTATAATTACGCTAACTAATTTCATTACTTTATTTTCCATTTAAATAATGTCCTATTCTCACAGTATTTTTTACACCTATAAAATTCATAAACACAACTATAAAAGCATCTTTTATATTATAGATGCCAAAAGTATCTTTTTTGTCTTCGATTGTTTTCAAAAGATTATTATCATATTTATCAATTCCACAACGTATCAATTCTCTAATAATAGCACGGTAAATTTTACTGTTCCAAAATTTAATAGTTTTCTTTTCTCTGTCATCCGATTCTTTTACTTCGTTGGATAAAATCTCTATTATCTTGATCTGGTCTTCTATATTTCGAAATGATATTGAGTTCATAATCGAGCCAGCTCTATTTTTTCTATAATAAAATAATTCAAAATTATTCAGTATAATTTTCTTACTTCGTATAAAAACCTCTGCTATCCATAAATTATCTTCATGAAATAAATTCGGCTTGAAAAAAAGCATATTATCGTGCAAAAAACTTTTTTTAATTACAAAGATTGGAGTTCCTAAGAAGATGCCATGAACATGCAACAATTCATAGAACAAATCTATTGGTTCCCGCAGCGAAAGGCCCTGAGTGAATACATAACCACAGCTTTCCTCTTTCCCACTGTCATCATAATAATACTTTAAAAGATTCAATATCACATCTGGCTCACTGTTCTCCTTTATTTTTACAAGTAATGACTTAATAGCACCTTCCGTAATCCAATCATCACTATCCAGAAAAAAAAGATAGCATCCATTAGCATTTTCTATTCCAACATTCCTAGCCTCCGATAATCCCCCATTTTCTTTGTGTATTACCCGTAAATAATTATATTTTGATGCATAGAAATTACATATCTCTCCACTTTGATCCTCTGATCCATCATCAACTATAAGAACTTCTACCTCTTCATTCAGCTGTGATATGATGCTTTCTAAACATTGTTTCAAATATTTTTCTACATTATATACAGGAACGATAATAGACAGTAGGATTGTACCGCTTCCTATATCCATATATTTAATACCTCATCTCTACTTTTCATTAAAGAAGTTTACATAATCATATTCGTCTATCCACCGTTTTCCAATAAACAGGCCCTTAATTGGCATAAATCCATAACCTGGTTCTCCTGCTCTGACGCTGGAATATAAAAGGCACATTTGACATCTGGATAACTCCGGCTTGTAAAATAACTTTGTGTTTAAATGGAAGCTTTGCAAATTCATAATTTAGATAATATTCCATTTTTTAAGGAAACTTATATATTCTCCTGCTTCTATAAATAAGTTGATTGTAGGGGACATAAATTTTAATCCTAATTCATGGAATAATATTCCCCCTACACAATTGTTACATATGATCGAAAAATTCTTGTTAGTCAACCGACTCCTATTATGTAGATTTAACCCGAACCGCATAAACGTCCTGTAAATTACGCTAATCCTCATTTTACATTCTCTTTCCGATAACCCTTACAGGATTTCCTGCTGCTATGGCATACTCCGGAACATCTTTATTAACTAAGGTATTCGCACCGATCACGCAGCCGTTACCAATATGGACACCGTCAAGAAGCACCGCACCAGCGCCAATCCAAACATCATCTCCAACAGTTATTCCTTTGTGTGTAACCCCTTGCTCGCATATTTTCCTTTCCCTGTCATGGAATTCATGGTTTTCTGAGTGAAATCTTACATTTTGGCCTATTGCCACAAAATTTCCAATATACACTCCGCCAGCCGCACCAACAAAACAGTCGTTTCCCATGGCTGAGTCATGGCCAATCGAGAAGCCCTTTCCTATTCTAGTAAGAGAACCGGAGGTTTTGATCATACTCCGCATTCCAATCGATACATTATCACCAAATTCCATTCCTTCATATGATAAAGCATTAATTATAACCTGATCCTGAAAAGAAACGCAGTTTCCCACAGATATTTTATTTTTACATCGAATAGACGTCTTTTTCCCAATAAACAGTGGAAATCCATGTCTTTTAAGAAGGATCCCTACAAATCCCCCGCGAATCAACATTATCGTTCTTTCAATAATAATGGAAAACAGATATGGAAATGGAATATCAGGCGAAAATGGTAGTTCTCGTTTTAAGAATTTATTTGTCATTTTATTAATCAGCTGAATCATATATCTCTCCTATATGTCCTTCTATATAAACTAAAAATTTTTTTCGCATGTAGTTCCATACTTATATCAATTTTTGTCTGTTTAATCTTAGTTTGAGTCTCATAATAAAACCCATCATTAAAAAAGGCACCAATTTTTTCAGCAAGTTCTACCACATCATCATGATGAAATACCAAGTTTGGATTAATATCTTCCAGTAAATCCCTGCTTCCGACCAAGTCAGAACAGATCACGGGGATTCCCCTGCATAAACCTTCTAAAACTATAAAACCGAAAGTCTCTGGACATTGGCTGGGCACCACCAATAAATCAGTGTTCGCCCATACCTCCTCTTCCTCTGACTTCTCAAAAAATCCTTTATAATGATAACTTCTGCCATGGTGCTTTTGGATAAACTCACCTCCATAAAGCCATAGTTGCCATTTTGAAGATTCTTCCTCCAGTTTCTCAATTGCATCCATCAGAATCTGATATCCTTTATGCGTACTCATGCCACCCATATAGCTAATGTTCAGAACATTTTTTTTCTTCCTCACATGAACACTTCTTTCTAATCCGCAATGCGTAATCGGAATTACCTCATAACATTTATTAGGATATTGTTCCCTATACCGAGAAAAAGTACTCCTACTGTTACAGTGATAAACAGAGACATGTTCCATAATATCAGAGTAATACTTTTTTAATTTGTCATATTGCAGTAGTTCGTATCGGTTGTCCCCCCTTTGCTTATCTTCTTCCAATGAACCTATTTTGTCATTAGTTCTCTTTACCTTATAATTTTTTGTCTTTTTGATTTTTTTTAGCATATTAATGTCTTTCAGTTTCTGATATAAATCAGACTGTAATAATCTCTGCGTATATAATGGCAGACCCTGATTCTGATTGCATTTTACACATTTTTCAACAAACTGTGTTTCACATACACGATTACTATTATCCAGTAACGTACATCTGAAACACAAAGGGAAATAATCATGTGTTGTAAAAACAATTGGAATTTCCCGTATCTCAGCCGCCTCAAAAAACTCCTTATGAATACCCTGGATGCTGTGTACATGAATAATATCCGGTTTTATTACATCCAACCATTTACCATATCTCTGCATGTTTACCGAAATCATATAGGATTCTGGATTATTAATCCCATACGTAATGGGGACTGGCAGAGCATCAAGTATTTCATATTCATTATTCCTCTTACATATGATTGTTGGTCTGGTACTATTAATAAATGTACCAGGATATAGAAGAATAGGGTGATGCCCATTATTCCTTTGGTGTTGCATCAGCTCATCGCAGTATCTACTTAAACCACCTTGCTTTGCTTTTGGATTCCCTAATGTCACATGAATTATTTTCACTGGAACTCTTCTTTCAATATACTATCTATTATTTTTCGGTAAGTCTTGCCTCTGTCAAAATACTTATAGAACACTTTTTTATTATTTTCCCCCATCCTAGCACAAAGGGGCCTGTCTCGATAAAGAAGTAATATTTTATCAGCAATATCCTGTGCGTTTTCAGAGATCGTATTAAAGCCTATATTATATCTCACAACAAGTTCTCGATACTCTGAACTGCTCTGTGTATTGATCACTGCCTTACCCGCAGCTGCATAATCCCCCACTTTATTAACTACTGTGCTAACAGATTCTTTAACAATGGGATTAATCGCTATGTCACATAATGCCAATTCGCGCAGCATTTCTTCATATGGAAGATACCCTGTAATTCGAGTATTTTTAAAGTACTGATTTGCCAACTTTTCAATCATATATCGCTCATTACCATCTCCAATTAATACCAATCTTATATCGTTGATACCTTTGCTTTTCAAAATTGAAAGTGCTTGAAAAAGATGAATAAAATCATAACTTTTCCCAAAGTTTCCGACATATCCAATTACAAATTCCGATTCACTCTTAGTTCCACTAATTTTTGCATCCAATAATGGGCGCACGATATCTCCATCAGTACCCAAATACACACTTTCGAAAGTTTTTGCTTTTCTATTTGATAGCTGTGCCCTTTTGACATATGTGTTTGATACAGCAACAATTGCATTGGCAGCACCATATGTGTAATTTGCTAAAATTTCTAAAGGCTTTAGAAAAAATCTGGAAAACATATTATTACCCAAAGCTATTACGAATGCTTCCGGCCATAGATCTTGTATGTCTATAACAAAAGGTACATTATATCTTATAGCATACTGTGCAGTAACAGCCGCACTAATTGTTGGTGGCACAGCACAATATATTACATCCGGTCTTCTCCTTCTCATAAGATATCTTTTTAACCTAATAGCAAAAGAAACATGCCCCTTAATACGGCTTAAAGAAATATTTTTTTTATAGTAATTTTCATGCAATAATGTAATCTTAAATGGATGCAAGTCCAATATATTTTTCTCTCTGTATTTTTTTTTATGATGCTCAAAATCAGATGTTACTATTTCAACCTCTGCTCCATTATTTAAAAGCATATTAGCTAAATATGTAAATCTATCATTATCAGAAGGCAATAAGTTTCCCATAGTATGGACTACCATTAAAACATCTTTCACATCAGCTCCTTCCAGATTACAGGTATTTCAACAATACTCTCTGATAATCTGTCACTTGATTATTCACATAATATTTATATTCTCTTTTTTTCTTTCGTATAATACACTAATCGATATTTATCAGGCATTAACAAGACGATGAAATATTTGGCTGTACTTATCTGCGATACACTGCCAGGTATACTTCTCTTCCATACGTCTTTTTGAAAGAATTCCACAACTTTCCTTCTCTTTTGTTACTATGCTGTCAATTTTATTAATTAGTTCAGAAAGTTCGGTCGCAGATGAAAAGTAATATGCTGCATCGCCACCCACATATTTATTAAAATTAACATCGAATAACATATTAATATCAGTCTCCGCCATTGCTTCCAACAATCCCGGATTTGTACCTCCTACGGAGTGACCATGTATATATCCATGTGCATATTGGCGAACATAATGCAGTATTTCATGGTCATATAATGTACCTGCCATGATTATCCTTTTATCTTCAGCATATCGGGTGGATTTTTTGATATGCTCGTGAAATTTCTGGATTTCAGTTTGATAATTGCTTATGACCAACAATTTTTTAGTTGTAGCTGCCCCTCTAAATCCCATGAACATCATCTCATAATTGTTCTCAGGGATGAATCTGCCTAGTATCAGATAATAATCATCTTTATCAATACCCCATTTTTCAAAATAATCTTTCACCTTATCCGGCATTGGCTCTTTCACTGATGCAATACTATCCACCCCATATGCCACATACTCAAGAATGGGCTTTTTTCCAAACAGCATTTTCTGATATAGTTCTTTGATTCCCTCGTTATCGCATGCCATACAATCGGTAGATTTAGCCATCATAACGGCGGAAATCCAAAGGTATACCTGGACAAGCCTATTCCATTTTGTCCTTCTCCACTCAGCTCCAGCAGGATTTTCCATCATTGCTATTCCCATTTTTTTAATTTTCTGCCTTTTGATCCACAAGTAAGGTCCAATACGGACACCAAGATGGTACATAATTGGATTTTTAATTTTATATTTTTCAACAATACCATATGTAATATCCGTACAATGCATATCATACTTTACCATTGCAGAACTGCCCGTCTCGTTTTCGCAGACACGGATACACGTCACTCCATTTGACTCAATCACTTCCTCCTGATCATAGCTATTAACCTTCTCAAATGCATAAAAGTGTACCGATTCATCACTCCAATTTTCAAGAAGTCCATGTATAAAGGATTCCCAGCCTCCGTAATTCTGCGTATACCCACGGAGGCCAATAATAAAAACATTAATTTTAGCAGCAGATTGTAATATCTGCCCTCCTCTAACATATTTCATATTATTATATGTTGTTTGCCTAAAACCGGATTTAAGTCCTGTAAAGTAGATGGATTCATTCAGTGACACTTTTTGATAATTAAGTCCTTCATACTCACTGACTTCTTGATCATAACAATTATTCCCAAAAGCCTTATTTATCAGCACGCCAATCTTACCTGGAATCTTTCCGCCTACGAAGACAACTGGCTTTAGAATTGCTAATGCTCTCATCTTTCCACCTCTTATCTCCTTAACCATATCACTGGTTTTCGTCCATTCTGCATTCTGCGGGATCAATATAATCGCATTCTCCCTAAACGTTTTAATTAAGATCAGCTGGCATAGAAACTCGCAAAGATTATCAATATATAGCATGGATCTTTCATTATCTATATCTGGAAATACGGGCATTCTTTTTGAAAGCTTAGTCAGTTTAGAATAATTCCCCTTGCTACCCTTGCCGTAGATCATAGGTGGTCTCAATACCACCACCTTAAACTCATCACTTGCCAGTTCTCGGACACCAATATCAGCTTGCAACTTAGAATCTCCATAGAAGTTTGACGGAGACGGAACTGTATGCATATCCACGACTTTCTTATGACCGCAAGGAACAGACTCTCCATATACAATCATAGAAGACATAAAGATAAATTCTTTTACACCCTCGTTTTTTGCTTTTTCGGCCACCGCTATGGCGAGATCAGTATTTACAGCATAGTACTTTTCTTTAGTAGCATTGTCCACATTACCCACATCGGCATGAGCAATACCAGCTACGTGGTAGACAATATCGTAGACTGAGAAATCTGTCTCTCTCCATGAACCATCAAGTGTGTCTACTGATGTTATAGTAAGATTATTACTATAATGCTCATCTGCATAAGCCTTGAATGACTCACCAATATAAGATTCTGCGCCGACGATAAGTACGGACTTGTTAGCTGTGGTATCCACAATTACTGGTTCGCCAAAGCCTATGTGGCCAATAAGCTCTTCTTCAGATTTACCATCCGTATAATGGCGGCCGATCTTATTTATCTCTCCAGTGCCGCCCTCAACAACCGACTTATCTTTCCCAAACACATGAACAGACCTTAAAAAGCATTTAATATCCATACCAAGTCCTATTTTCTCAATATACTCTCCATCCAGTTTGGCCTTATTCGGAATCTCCAGTTCATCCCGGCCATTAATTTGTGCCCATCCTGTCAGTCCAGGCTTTACATCGTTTACACCATAGTTGTCTCTCTCAGCTGTTAAAAGATCCTGATTCCATAATCCTGGTCTCGGACCTATGACACTCATATTCCCTACAAAAACGTCCCAGATCTGTGGGAGCTCGTCGAGACTATGTGCCCTAAGGAACTTTCCTACTCTGGTTATATACTGATTAGGATTATCTAGCATATGTGTCGGTACATCATGCGGTGTGGACATCTTCATGGAACGGAACTTGTGCAATGCAAAATACTGCTTGTTCTGTCCCAGTCTCTTCTGTGTGAATAGTACAGGGCCCGGATCATCGATCTTAATAGCAATAGCAATTCCAGCTAACAAAGGGGACAAAGTCACGAGACCACCAAAGGACAACATAACATCAATCGGCCTTTTTATGTATTTCTCATAGAATCCTGGGGTATAAGTGCTCTCTCCCACAGCTTCAAGATGTCCTCTTTTGCCATCAGCATTATCTAAATCATTCTCATCCTCTACGAAGACAACTCTTTTACCTTCCAAAGGATTTTTCTGCTCTGGCTTATTCTTATACACACTCTCCGGCTTTTTCTTCTTTGCCAGCAGGCTCAGCCCTATGAATGCAGTACCAACACCAATCACAGATATTCCAATAATTGTTTTTGTTTTTTTTCTATTAATAGACATCTTATGTTCACCTATTTATTCGGAATTTAGAAGACGCTTGGTTCATCTACATACTGTTTCTTATATTCCTCTTTTCATTCATTGTCATCCACAGACATTTATCGCTCTTTATTATCATTCATTCCATTATTTTTTCTACCACTGTCTTCCCCATGATACGTCGGCACAATCCCCATTACAATTTCCCCAATATTCTCTACATTCTGATAACTCATTTCCGCCAGTTCCACCAGTTCCTTAAAAAACTCTTCTATATCGAATGGTATCGGTTTTCCAATATGGATCAACTTATTGGCCGTCTTAAGCATCCCCTCTTCTACCATCAGCTTTTCCTCAAATAACTTTTCTCCAGGCCTCAAACCCGTATATGCCAACTGAATATCAACTCCTGGTTCATAACCCGACAACTTAATCAAGTTCCTAGCCAATGTATCAATCTTCATCGGCTCTCCCATATCCAGAACAAATATCTCTCCCCCCTTCGCATAAGTTCCTGCCTGCATCACAAGACTTACTGCCTCCGGTATCGTCATAAAATAACGAACGATATCCGGATGCGTAACAGTAACTGGGCCTCCTGCTTCAATCTGCTTTTTAAACAGCGGAATGACTGAACCATTGCTTCCTAGTACATTGCCGAAACGAACTGCCACGAATTGGGTTCGCATCTTCTTTCCCTGTGCAGCCCGATTTCCTTCTCCCATACTATTAACAGCCATATGGTCCACCGGATCATGTACAACCTGTCCGTCAATCGTTTTATTCACATGCGCATGCAAAAACGGCAGCAGTTCCATCTTCCCCTCTTTGCTAATTGCATCCATACTCTGAATCACCATCTCACAAAGCCTTTTACTCGCCCCCATAATACTGGTTGGATTCACTGCCTTATCCGTACTGATCAACACAAAACGCTGTGTTCCATTCCTCAAAGCAGCATAAGCCGTCTTATATGTACCCACTACATTATTTTTAATAGCCTCATTGGGGCTGGTTTCCATCAGAGGTACATGCTTATGTGCAGCCGCATGGTATACAATGTCTGGTTTATACCTCTCAAACACCATGTTGATTCTTCTGCTGTCACGTACCGAGCCAATCAGGACGACCAGATTCAGCTTATCCTTATATTTTCTTTTCAGTTCCTGTTCGATGTCATAGGCATTATTTTCATAAACATCAAAGATAATCAGCTGTTTCGGCTCATGCCCGGCAATCTGACGGCATAGCTCACTGCCAATGGAACCGCCTCCGCCTGTGACAAGAATGGTCTTTCCTTTGATATACTGGAATATTTCTTCCATATTCACCTTGATCGGATCTCTGCCAAGCAAATCCTCTACTGCCACTGCCTTCATTCTGCTCAGTGATACCTCACCATTGGCCAACTGATATATACCTGGCAGGCTCTTCAGCTCACAGTGGGTCTCTTTACAGATATTTAAAATATCCCTTTTATCCTTTGGAGATGCGGTTGGTATTGCTAATAAAATCTGGTCAATTTTATACTTTTCAACTGATTCCATAATTGAATCACGGCCGCCAACGATCGGCACACCTTCCATAAACCGATCCCATTTATTAGGATTATCATCAATCACGCAGCATGGCTTCGCCATAACTTCCGTTGAACTTTTCAGTTCCTTTAATATCACCTGGCCAGCAGCACCAGCACCAATCACCATTACATTATGGACAGCGCTTACATTCCGTTCTCTTCTCGTTCGTTCCAACGTAACATAACGATAAGCAAACCGTATCGCAGTCACCAGAGCCAGCTGCATGGCTGCTCCGATCACATAATAAGAAATTGGCATACGTTTAATGCACAAAGTAATGAACACAGCATGAAACACTGTGGTAATCACACTCGATGCAAATATCCGGTTCAACTCGCTAAAGCTGGCAAATCTCCATAGACTTTTATACAGATGCAGCGAATAAAATACAATCAACACAAACACCGTATAAAATGGCGAGAATTTTATGTACGAATCAAGATATATCTGAGGGATTTTTGAGAAACGCAAATCAAACCGCAGCCACAAACCAAAAAAGTAAGAAAAATTCACTGCGATTACGTCATATATGATAAGATAGAAAGCGATCACTTTCCAATGTTCAATTTGTCTTTTTTTTGAGGTATTTCCATTTACAAGGTTTAGCGCTTTGTCATTATTCTTCCATTCATTAGTATTAACTTTCACTGTACTTCTTACTCCATTCTCCCCTAACCGCGAAAATACTCGGGGTTATTTTTCCATTCCATCTATCGGGAATTTCCATTCTGTGCATTGTGTATATTATAACTGCATCACTTTGATACAGACTCTAAATACACCTTCAGCAGATTTACCGCGCCCTCACGAACACGTCCATCACAATGAGACAACATGTTTACAATCAATTTGGGTTCTCCCATTTTTTCGTCATTAGCAATTCCGTAAATCAGATAGTCCAGTGACAATCCCATTTTTTCGGCCAGAAGCATCAACGTTTCTACAGACATTCCACATCTGCCGTTCTCAATATCACGGTAATATTTGCCTTTCTTTCCGATTTGTCTTCCCATTTCTTCCCCTGTTAGTCCCATCTCACGTCGACGGCAAGCCAGACGTTTCCCCACTTCCTGTCTGTCATAAGTCACCATATTACTCCGCCTTTCGCCATTTCATGAATACAACATAATAAGTATTATGTTGTAGCCGATTTAAAACGTCGGTTTTAAGGCGTTTTATCGCCCCATTGTGACATGTTTTTACTTAAAGTGTCATTGGAAGATAAAAATTATTTGGTATTTAACCGGGAAATTTGTAGCATTTAGAGTTGAAAATAATTGAAATGCGTGCTAGTATTATAGAGAAAATCAGTTTTTAACGTATAAAAATTATACGTTTACAGCATAATACTTATTATGTTGTTCCTTTCAAATCACCAGTCTCAGCCTCTCCAGCTGCCTTCGGTGTTCCTCCCCGGTAGAAATCATATAGATTCTCGTAGTATTGATATTGCTGTGCCCCAGCACATCTGCAAGCTTCGCCATATCCTTATCGATCTCATAAAAACATCTGGCAAACAGGTGACGCAGATTATGCGGAAATATTTTATCCGCCAGTACCCCTGCTTCCTTTGCAATGCTTTTCATTTCACGCCAGATATTGCTTCTGTCTACTGTATTTCCGCTTCTTGTAGTAAATACTGTTCCTGCTTTAATCTCTTTTTTTTGAATGTATAAAAGCAGTTTTTTCCTTAAATCTCCCGGTATCATAATTCTCCGGGTTTTGCCCTTACAGCATATCTCTGCAAATCCCTGCCGAACCGCCCCTACTGTTATAAAGCTTAATTCACTGACACGAATTCCCGTACAGCATATAGTCTGAAGAATCATTTCCAGTCTGCTGTTACCAATTCTCCTGGCCGCTTTCACCAGACGAAAATACTCCTGCCTGGACAGTTCTTTTTCTTCCATACAAAAGGACTGCTGCTGGATCTTAAGCTGCTTTACCAAAAACTCCGGATGGTCCAGCCACCGAAAGAAACTGTTAAGAGCCGCTAGCATGGTATTAACACTTCTTGCACTGTAATCTTTCTGCAGCAGCTCCTTATAATTAATAATGCGCTCCTTTGTCAACGGATCATTTTTCATGTAATCTAAGAATTTGAAGATATCCCGCAAATATTGATCAATAGTCGCCTTACTTTTTTCCTCCAACACCAAATACTGCTTAAATTCCTCCATTACCTGCATTCCAATTTTCAGTTCCTTCATCTAAATTCTCCCCTCAGTCATTTAATCGAAAGCTGCCGATTCCTTTAATTCAAAAACCCTGCTGTTAGACAGCGGGGTTTTTTGACCCTCGCGGCATGGAGCCAAATTGACGCGCCACCCTGTCTGTTTGGTTCCCCGCCTGCGGGAATAAAAAAGGCCCCATGCTACAATAGATTCTTTCCTTGCATCAGCGATGAAACTTTACCAGGAAAAAACATAAAGCATGGAGACCAATTCTTTTTTCTATGAAACATGATGATAGTGCTTATGATACCATTTTTTTGCAATCTTTTCAACATACTGCAAACTGGGGTAATTTGAGCTTTCTATTTTAAGTACTATTAATATACAGACTTTATTAAATCGTTGCTTGACGACCACTGATTATTCTGTTATCTTTTGATTACAGGATACATGATCCCATGTGAGAGGATGCCTATATAAAACGATTGCTCTTCGTTAGTTTTATGGAATATTTATAGAATAACCGAAAAATAACGTACTGAATTCATGGCCGGAATAATATTTGCAGTGATTATGATAATGGCCGGCTGATTTGAATCGATCCATCGGCCCTCAATACTTCTATAATAGAAGATACCTTATCATGCGGAATATACAGTTCATTTGATATTTGAAATATTGTCGGCGTATACCCGTGTTTTTTTCTGAACTCTTCTGTGTATAACAGAACCCTGTCTCTATTGTTATTCATAGCAGTATACCTCGTATTTCCATATTATAGGGAGAGTGTTAACCAAACCTGTTTCTTTTATACAGATTTGAAAGAACGTGCTCAAAACAGATATTCCTGCTGTATTTCTGGCCTTGAAAGATAAGGACACCCCGGCAGCGGCAAAATTTTTTGCAGGAATTACAGTAGTGTATGCTCTTTCACCGATTGATTTCATACCGGATTTTATTCCTGTCTTAGGTTATTTGGATGATATTATTATATTACCCGCTCTGATCGCATTTACAATTAAATTGATACCTGAAAATGTTATGGATAAAAATCGCGAACAGTCAAAAGGATTATGGATAAATGGAAAGCCTAAGAAGTGGTATTACGCTATTCCTATTGCTGCAATTTGGCTTTTGCTTGTTTTTTTTGATATTAAAAGCCATTTTATAAAAACTATTCTGGAAAATTAAAAAAAGAACTGCTTCTAAAATAAGGAACAGTTCTTCTCACGTTATTTTGCTGCTGCCATGTCCTTTAGTATCTTCTCCCCCTCCTTCAGTTCTCTGTCTAATTTTCCTCCAACGATCAGCCCGATTTTCAAATAAATCTCTTCAAGAATAGCGGCAAATTTTATAATTGCATCAAACAGTTCATCATCGTCTTTGTTTATACCTGGATAAAGATGCGTCAATTCCAATATAAATTCCCGGTAACTGTTCTCAATAGCCTCTTCGCTTACATCAATCGTTCCTTTTACCGGTTCTGGCTCATCCAGCAAACAGGCAATTACGTTGTCCAAACTTGCTCTTTCTAAGATTCCTTTAACACTTGACATATTTCATTTCCTCCTCGTGCATATTCTGGCATGCTGTCATTTCATTTTTTGCCGTCATTATAACATTATAATTAAGTCTCAGCTAAATGGATGCCAAATACCAAATATGAATGGCGAAACTTCAAAATTTGTCATGCTTATGGATTTTTCTGATAATCGAGCCTTTCCTTCGACATTTATTTACATTTTTTTCCATTTCTGCTATAATCCAATAGGGAGGGCTGTACAAATGGTAAACAATAAAATAATAATGTATATGAAGCTAAAGGATATAAATAAAACACAGTTGTCAGCTTTAACAGGTATACCAGCTACCACTCTTAATCGTATTATTAATGGAACTGTCATTAATGTAAAAACCACTTACATGGAAAATATTGCAAAGGCGCTGGGAACAACGATCTACAATCTCTTTGATTTGCCAGAACTTAATCAGCCTCTCATTACTGCATTGAGACCTGAAGAAGCCGGAACCGTGGTTGAAAAGCTGTTATCCGAAGAAGAATCCCTGTTACTCTACTGGTTTCAAAACTCATCCCAGGATTCACGTGCCTCCATTTTAATGAAGGCCAGAAATGAATATTACGTTACCCAGAGAGAAATTAACGAAAAGTTATCAGTCGGCAAAACTTTTGTATCCGATACCGAAGATTATAATCAAATTGAATTTAATTTTAAGCATCCGAATTAAGCGGATGCTTTTTATTTTCCATCTTTTGTAATCTGCACAGGACAGACAGTTGCATATCCTGCAAAAAAACGCCTGATTGTACAAAAAGGGCGGGAAAGGTATTTTCTACCTCCCCGCCTCATTCAGAACAGAACAAATCCATCATGGCTTTCAAACTATAATTCATTTACATTTCCCGGTAATACGCGTCGGCATATACATTCTGATCCGTCGGCTCCGAAGGCTGCGGCCCCATCACCTGATCCCGCAGAACCCAGTAAAGTTCCACAAATGTCATCTCATAGTACGGATTCACAAAAATACCGCCGATACAGCAAACCAGCATTCCCAGCAAATACCAGCCGATAAAGGACAGTTCCAGCACAAATGTATGAAACTTATTGCCATCCATCATCTCTTTGCTGAGCTGGAACGCTTCGTGCCATTCCATCTCCGGATTATCCGCCAGCAGATAGGGGATCATGTAATATTCATAGTGCTTATAGATACCGGGGATTACAAGCAAAAGCGTCCACAGACTTTCAAAAAGTCCCCTCAAAAACATGGTCTTCATAACATTCAGATAGTGCCCTCCGCCAAACGCGAAGAAAATACGTCCGACTCCGGCCGACTGCTGCATAATAGCGCTGTCCATGAAATAGCGCAGTTTACCGACCATTACGAGGTTGCTCACAAATATGCCGATCACAATGGCAATAGCCATTACAACGAGAATAACCCCTAAAATTATCAAAAAAATTGTCATGCTGTGCTCATCCCATACGCCGCTGCCCGAGTAGGAATTCTGGCTCGACCGGCTGCCTGCGCTGATACTGCCGCCTCCGCCGGAGCTTCCCGCTCCCAGTATTCCCGCAATGAAACAAACCAGAACACCGTACCAGTAAAACGGCTTCATATCCTGCTTTGCCCTGTCCTTTAACTCTGCTCTTGTCCACATACTCCATTCCTCCTCTGTTCGCTGTCACTTTCTTCCAGATACCACTATCCTATCATACTTTTTAAGGAATTACTATTTCTGTTTCTTTACGATTCTCTGAACGGACTTCGTCCGGCAAATGGGGGACCATATACTGGAAACTGCAAATCGCGCTCGGACGATCAGACAGAATACTCTCCATTATACTCATCATATCCGGTAACCGCAGCAAAATCGATATGATATGGGAAATAGACATTTCTGCATTTTGACAGGCTTCTCCACTCACCGCCCTCACTTTTGGTATCCATTTCGCTCATTGTGTGTTAAAATCGTTTTAATCAGTACGATACCTGTCTTAGCCGGTAATATACTGGAAAAAAAGTGAAAGGTGCGTCTCCGTATGTTTGGAGCTTATTTAAGCGTACAATTGGTTGGCGTCATTGCAGTTCGGAGTGAAGGCACTCATATGGACTTAGGTTTACGCCTATAGAATGGAGAAGATAATATTGCAATATTGCCTGCATGCCGTGAAAGCATGTAAATTCCAATAAGGAGATCTTATGAAATCACAACTTACCTACCATTGTCACATGAAAGAATGGGAATTATTGAAACGCTTCTCTTCTCCGCAGACAGCACGTATGGACTCCTGGTACATAATCTGCCGTTACCACAATAAAAATTCAATTCCCGGAATCAGAACGATAAAAACTATAGAGAACGGAATCAATGGGTTTCACTGCACATTTCGTGTAGACTGCTCCGACTCTCTGCTTGAATTAACCTATATAAGGGACAGGTTTTTAACGTTCATTCACGCGCTTATCCTTATAATCCTGGCCGGTATTTCATGTATTGGCATCTTCAGTTTTACTCTTCCCGGCTTTTTTGGCGGGCTATGCGGTCTAGCGGTTTGTGTCCTGCTGATTTTTCTTCAGAAGCAGTTGATAAAGCAGGCTTTTTTTAATATGGATAAATATATACAAACGTTTGTATTATCAGAGAAATCCTGACTTACCTTCCGGCAGCTTATCCTGCTCTTTATGCGTGCTGCCTCCCCTCGCAAGACCATAGGTAAAAAACACCTATACAAATTCGTTCTATATCAAATACAGCAATATTCCGATAGAATACTCTTGAAAGGAGATGATAGAATTGAAATACGATAACGGCAGAGATATCTTTCCCGAACGGCTATTAAAGCAAATACAGAAGTACGTATCCGGCAAGCTGGTCTATATCCCATCGAGTGACAAAAAACGTGCATGGGGTGAGACGTCGGGATATAAACAGTATCTCATCGAACGCAATCGTGACATCAAGTCAAAATTTAATGCGGGCGCCAGCGTTGAACAGTTAGCTGATGAATACTATCTTTCCTGTGAATCTATCAAGAAGATTATTTATTCCAAAAAGGAGGTATTCACTATGGAATACGAATGTACACTGTCGTCAGCGCAGAGTTTTGCAAAGAATGGCAAGCTTGAGGAGTGGGTTCATACCTATCTGTTATCCGACGGCCATAACAAGGATTTTTCAGACGGCTTAAAGCTTTTCGACAGATATTTTCTTGGACCTGTCAAAATGCCCTTATCGCTCTTGACCCGCTGCTGCGGCCCTGAAGAAAACATGAAATGGCGGATTAATGAGGAGTGGTTTGAGAAGCATGTAAACGAGCTTTCGGAGGTTCTCCAGAAAGAAACCGATATGCCCCCGTTAATCGTCCACTACCTGATCGAGGACGGCAAAACCGAGGGGGAATTCGAGTTAAATGACGGCAATCATCGACTGGAAGCCTATTCCCGCCTTGGAATCGAAGAATACTACGTGATTATCTGGATTACAGAGAAAAATGAGTATGACTTATTTCTGTCTGCATACTCCCAGTATTTTAAATGACACCGGGAATCACTTTATAAACGAAAAGGCCAGGGAACAGCTGAGTGTAATCCCTCTCCTGTTCCCTGGTCTTTTACCTTTTAAAGGCGGCAGTTTCAAAAAATCCTGCCGCCTCTCCCCCGGCTTCTCAGCCGCGGAGTGCTCCCCTTTCGTCTGTCTCCAGCGTAATCTTCCCGGTAGCCATTGCCCCGGTTCCATCAAAATAGTATGCGCTGTTATCGACCACCTGAAGGCCTGTAACCATGGCATTGTCCTCGCCTAAATAATACCATTTCTCTTTACTCAGCACCCACTGGCTGCGGTAGGCGTATCCCGATTCATTGAACCAGTACCATTTACCGTCGATCTTTTCCCAGTCATTTTTCGTATAGCTTCCGTCGTCATGGCGGTACCAGCGGCCGTACACATCTTCGATCCATCCTGTCGCAGCCTTTCCCGTAACCCATGTTTTCATAAATGCAGCGGGGTCTTTGTACAGCCGTTTGATCCCCTCCGTGGAGCTGCCCCAATCGGCCAGCTGAAAATGCGGCTTGTCCACAATCGATTTCCAGTTTCCGCCCCATATGAGGCCCAGCGATACACCTACCGCGCCGGCTTTTTCAAAAAAACCGCCGGACTCGTTATAGGCTCCCTGCCCGTCATTTCGATAGATGTCGAAGGCGGTTCCCCACTGATGAAACGAACTGTAAGAGCTTCCCGGCGCATTGGTCACTATACTGCCCGGTTTTGTGCGGCCCTGTGCGTAAAGCGCATCCTGCTCTGCTCTGGTGCGCAGCGTCTCGCCTATTTTAACTGCCAGTCCCTGTTTTCTGCACTCTTCCACCATGCTGGCGGCCAATACCTGCAGACGGGGATGGCACAATGTGATATCTTTCATCTGATTATCTCCTTTCCTCATGTTTCCGGCCAAAGGGAGGCAGACGTCTTCCACTGTTGAAAGCCGCCCCTTCCATGCGCAAACATAAGCGTTTCTAAGATATCATATGACAGTTCGTGGACAGCCGTTCCCCGGCTCACATTCAGCGTTCGTCTCATACAAGTCTGTAACGGGGCCGCTCCTCTCCGAAGAGCCAGTATCTCAGCCAGTCATCCAGTACAATCCCGGCAAGGCTGATCCAGAGCCATAAGAAGGAAAACTGCGGGCAGATCTGCCCAAGGATGTTACCGGGCAGTCCGCTGTAATCCCAGATATTCCACCCCAGCCAGATGTTGACGATACACCCCGTAATCAATTCAAAATATGTAATGATTGCCGCCCCCAGAAGCATCTGCTTCCACAGGGGCAGCGTCCACGGAAGCAGTTCATTGATCAAACCAAGGCAGATAAAACAGACGCCGCCCAGTATGAACATGGTCCAGTGACTCCAGCCCCGCAGTAAAATCTCTATGATATTATATAGAAGGCCCCCTGTTACAAACAGGAGCAGATATTTGCCCGTTTGTTTCACCAGCATGCCTCTCCGCCTCAGACTCTTTATAAAGGATATGCTTCTTTCTGCCGTAAATTGCTATAGAAATTTCAGTTCCTGCTGATGGTATTCCTGTTTCGTCTCCAGCAGCACCGGGGTCTGTTTCAGCATTCCGCTGAACTTTGCGTCATCCAGTACCCAGTCTTTCATCTGATCCGGCTCGACGATGAGCGGCATCCGGTCATGGGTGCTGACCATCGACTGGTTGGCTTCCGTCGTTAAAACAGTAAATCTCTTTTCGTCTCCAAACACATTGTAAAAACCGGCCAGGAAGATCACCGGAGCGTCCTCCCTGTAAAATGTCACTTTCTCCTTTTTCCGGTTCCACTCATAGAACCAGGTACAGGGAATGATGATTCTCCGATGCAGAATGCTCTCGCGAAACATCTTCTTTTCCAGCACCGTTTCAGACCTGGCGTTAAAGATCACGCCCTTCCCCTGAAAATTAGGAAAGCCCCAGTGCTGCCATTCCAGCTTCATTTCCCGGTCCCCCGCCACCAGAACCGGCGCCTCATCTGTGGGATGAATATCCTTTCTCAACCGCTCCAGGCGAAGCTTGTCATTGACTGTTTCCACTAATTTTTCGATCTCCCGCGCCGTCTCGTCATCCACATAATATCGTCCGCACATATGATTCTCCCGTCCTTTTGCCCTGTTTTTACTGGTAGTATTCCATGTTTTCCTTAAAATACACTTCGAGGCCGCTGGTTGGGCCGCCACGCAGGATTGCCGCTTCATACGTGGTCTGGTCCTCCGAAACTGTATCGTATTTTTCCAAAAATAGTTTTCATCGTTTCCTGTTAATATATAAGTATGCTTTATATTTTATCAATTTTAATGCTTCAGTACACATCTGTCAAATGCAATGTCATACTATCCTTTCTGCCAGACTTAAACAATCATACAGAAAAGGCCCCGGCCGCTTTTAACAGCTCCGGAACCTTTTCTCACAACTTTTATTTATGAAACAGCGACGTAATCATATTCCAGATCCGCGTAAAGATACTGGCGATGCGGTGGAACACATTTCCCTCCGGGTGGTAGCTCTCATCCACCTCTGCAGTGGTGCTCTTATCCTTTTCCTTGATTTCACCGGTGCGCAGAATGATCTGCACGGTGCGCGGGGACGGGTTCTTCTCCGATGTCAGGGATACCGGCTTTGCGTCCATATCGATATTCAAAATGGTGGTATCCTTTGTCGTATACTCATCCCATTTATCGTCGATCAGCGTTTTGATGGTATCCTTTGCATTTTTAAGCACGTCTGTCTGGTCCAGTCCGTTTCCCATTCTATCCAGGGTTCCTGCCAGACCGTTTAGTGTCTTCTGGGTGCTGGCGTTTAAGGAATCACCCACCGTCTTCATCTGGTTTTCAAAGGAGGTGCAGAACACGGTCAGGGATTTTAAACTCCTGGCGGCGGTGTCTGTCATTTTCCCCAGATCCCTCAGAGTATCCAGCGTATCCTCATGATAGTAGTTGACCGTCTTGGTCAGGCTGTCTGCATCGGAAATGATATCGTCCAGCGTGTTGCACATACTGGCTGCCAGATGGGCCATATCCGCCGTATTCTGCAGCAATCCCACCGCATTTCCCTTCTGGGAGGCGGCTGCCTGCAAAAGGACCTCTGTCTGTCCGATCATGGTCTGTATATCCGTAATCAGCCCGGTGTTTCCCGCAGTGCCATGGAAGCCTTCGACGATCGCGCCAACCGCAGCGGCGATATTACCCGTGTTTGGCTGGGATGCAGTAGCGGTCTCATATAGTGCCTGAGACGCATATCTCATGAGCGCATCGATCTCATCGGTGGCCATACCAACCTCATTTCTTAAATAGGAAGCGACCTCATCCTCATCTCCCAGATTCACACCTGCGCTCTCCATCTCGCCGATTAAATCTTCCAGGCTGTCCTCACTGAAATATTCCGCTTTTTTACCGCTCAGCCCGCCGGTCGATGCGGCCAGTCCGGCAAGTGCAGGCGCCAGCGCACTCACACCGCCATCCAGCTTTGCCTGCGACTGTTTGAAGGTCTCTAAATCTGCCTTTGTCTTTTCCATCAGCTGCAGAAATGCCTGTGCTCCCAAATCCACCTGGGGGCTGTTTAACATGGAACTGATTCCCCGTAAATCATCTCTTAAATCCCGCATGGTGGCCTTCATGTCCTCCAGATCCGGCGACAGATCGTCGAGATGGCCGGTCAGCTCATTTACATGGGAATTCATGGTATCGAGGAATTTTTCTGCCTCCTTCATATGCCCGGAAAATGGTTCAAACTGCTGGGACAATTCATTTAGGCCAGCCAGAGCCTCGTCAGCGTCGGCGTATACCTTACCTTTGGAGTCTGCGAACAGCTGGCGGCTGTGATCGAGTCCGCGCAGGCCATCGGCCGTATCTTCCACACTCTTCTGCATGCCGTCAAATGTATCAAACACTGTGTCCAGGCTGTCGCTGATGGCATCCGCAGAGTCCTCAAGAGTCGTCTTCGCCTCACGCAGATCCCCCACCTTATCGAGCTGGGCTGCGGTCAGCGGAACAATGGTAAACACGACACCGCTGAAAGAGAAATCATTCGTTCCAATCCGGATAGAGTAGTGCTGCTCTTCTCCCGGAAGCGCGAAAAATATAACCGCGTTTAAATTGCCCATCGATTGGACCTGAGCGCCTTCCGCTTCCAGACTCAGGTTTTTATCCATATCCACAACGGTTCCAGCCATGAGAACCATGTTATTGCGGTAATAATCCGATACCTGCTTATTCGGTGTCAGATCCACATTCACTTCCACCAGGCCAGCCGCGCCGTAAAGCTCTTCCGCCTTCTTCTCCAGTCCGTTTAAGCGGTAGCTCACCTGGATATTCCAGGGGAGTTCTTCCCTGGTGGTATCCGTGCCGCCTTCAAAATAGAAGCGATCCTCCGAATTTTCCAGGTTGAAAGTAAGCTTACCCTCCGAGTCCGTCACCGGTTCGGCGTGATCTGTCATATTGGTAATTCTGTTGTACGTGCCGTAATCGACAATCTGGCTGCTTCCATTCGTGGTGTAGCTCTTTACGACACTGCTCTCTTTTATCTCCCCATAGGGGTCCATGGTGATATAAAGCGTCTCATCGCAGACCGGGGTGTCTGCCGCCGCTCCCGCCTCCATGGTCGGGCCGCATGCAAGCACTGCTGCTAAAACAAACGCTGAAATCCGTTTACTCTTCCTCATGGCTGTCATCTCCCTTTTCCTTCTGATCTGACTCTCCGGTCTGCGCTGGAGTTATGTTATCCTCTGGACTGCCTTTTCCTGCCGCGGGAGCTGGACGCTCTGCTGGTGTCAGGTTCTTCTCCGGCACCTCACTCTTCTTCGACGCCACATTCCTCGCCCCCGTCAGATTTTTAGCCGCCGCCAGACGTTTCCGCCTTCTCTCTTTCCGTGCATCTGCTTTCTCCTGCTGCCGCTTGATCTGCTTATCAAATGCGGACAAAAGGGCCGGAAGCAGGGACAGAACCAGTGTCACGCTCAAAAATGCCCCGCGCCCTACCAGACGCCCTACCTGGGAGATCGCCTGTATGGACGAAGTAAAGTACAAAAGGTATCCAACCACCATCAGAATACCGCCCGATGTCATGATGGACAGTGTGCTCTTGTTGACAGCGGCGACCGCAGCCTCCCGGCGGCCTTTTTCCTTACGAAATGCCAGATAGTTGTTTGTCATCAGAATCGAGTAATCGATGGTGGCCCCCAGCTGCAGGCAGCTGACGATAATGTAGCCGATATAGATCATGCTGTCCCCCATCACGTAGGGCAGCGTCATATTCAAATAGATGGCAACTTCGATGGGTACGATCACGAGAATCGGAACCAGGATCGACCGGAAGGTAATGAATACTACCAGCGCCACACCGGCCAGAGACAGCAGAGATACATGATTATAATCTTCCGTCAGAATATCCCTGATATCGATGGTTGTAGGCGTCATTCCAATTACGTAGGAATGATCGGGATAATACTTATGTACGACCTCCTCCAGTCTGGCACTGCACTCGAATGCATAGTCGCTCTCCTGCAGCGTATCCATGGAGATCAGCATTCTGGCGTAATCCTCATTGCGAAGCTGGCTGGTTAAATCCTCGGGAAGAAAGCTTTCCGGAATTCCGTTCGGCATGGTGCCCGACATGGAGATCACATAGTTGACGAAATCCAGATTCTCCAGTTCCTTCGCCAGTTCTTTTTCCGTCACACTGGAACCGTTCGGCACGATACAGATTGTCATATTGGACTTTTTAAACAGGCTGTTAATCTCCTGCGTGTCCTCATAGACCCGCGTTCCCGGCCCCGCGCCGATGGCGTCGTCTCCGTACAGGAACTTATTCATACTCTGGCCGAAATAACAGGGAACCGCTAACAGGGCCGCTAACAGGAACACCGGAACCCGGATCTTGTACATGGCCCGTGCAAATCCATCAAATGAGGCAATGAGCGGCTTATGCGCCGTCTTCACGATCTTGTCGTCAAACCGGAGAATAAGCGTCGGCATCAGCAGAAGTACGGTAAGAAGGCTGCATATGATGCCCTTTGCCAGGACGAATCCGACGTCCTTGCCAATGGTAAAACGCATAAATGCAATGACGATGAATCCTACGATCGTCGTCGCTCCGCTGGCGAGAATGGAACTGCAGGATTCCCTGATCGCCTCCACCATGGCCTCATGGATCTCCATGCCCCTGTTTTTCAGGGCCGTAAAGGTATGCAGCAGGAAAATGGAGTAGTCCATCGACACCGCCAGCTGCAGAATAGCCGCCGTGGAGAAAGTAAAGAAGGATATCGTTCCGAAGACGATGTTCGATCCCATATTCAAAACGATCGCCACGATCATCACGAAGATAAAGAGGAACGGCTCCATCCACGACGTGGTCGTCAGTGTCAGGATCAGCCATATGATAACGATTGACATGGCAATCGCCATGGTGATCTCCCTAGTGATCGAGGCCTCACGCTCCTTGCTGGACACTGCACTTCCGGCAAAACAGCCCCGGTCCTTTCCGACGATCCGGTAGATCTCTTCGATGGCCGCATTGGTGCGCGGTTCTCCGTCTTTATCTTCAAAGACGATGTCCATCAGAGCATTCCCATCTTTATAGTAATCATCGATTGCCAGCAGATCGACGCCGATGAACTCCGTCATGCTTTCATTAAGGAACGGCGCTCCCATATAGACGTCGGTCGAGACGTCGGAGCCCAGTACGAGGTCCACCCCATCGACCGCGGATATCTCTTCCCGGATGCGTTTCGCCTCCTGTAAAGATACGTCCTTAACCATGATCCGCGCCATGCCGGGGTAACCAAACTCCGCTTCCATCACATCCAGCGCCTGTTTGGTCGGTGCAAAATCCGGCAGATATTTGCTCAGATCATAATTCACCCCTACAAACGGGAAACAAATGGCACAGAGAATCGTGGTTACCAGGAAAACCTTCTCAATGATTTTCCCGTGATACACAATAAACCGAATCACCTGATTGAAAATATCGCTGTTTCTTTTCATTATTGCCCACCTTTTGATTATTGTACAATCATTGACTTTTGAACACATGTGTATTATAATTCACTTGTCGGTATATTTCAATAAGCAACGATTCGCTGCTTTGTACGTTAAGCATCACTTATTTGCATTTGTGTTTAATATTAATCGAAACTGATAAATTTTGTTTTTAAACAGGATTGTGAGGAGAAGAATATGGAATCACAGAAAGAGGACCGGAGAATCCGCAGGACCCAGAAAATGTTAAAAGACAGCCTGATTGAGCTGATGACCGAGAGAGATTTTAAAAATATTTCCGTCAAGGACATCACGGAACGGGCGGATCTAAACAGGGGAACCTTCTACAATCATTACACCGATACTTACGATCTGCTGCAGAAGATGGAATCCGACGTGCTGGCTGATTTTCAGGATATGATTGATAATTTCCTGTGCAGTCCAAAGAACGGATCGCTGATGCCCATCCTGCTGCCTGTAATACAATATATTGAAGAAAACGTAAAAATTGCCAGAATCCTGTTTGAAAACAGTGCGTCCAGTGATTTCGTCAACCGCTTCCACCAGCTCATTTCTGACAACGGAACCGCCGTTTTCAAGAAACAGTATCCCGGTATCGACGATGTGACACTCTCCTATTTCATCGAGTTCATCACTTTCGGCCTGACCGGGGTCCTGCGCTGCTGGATCAACAACGGCATGAAAGAGTCCAAAGAAATGATCGCGGAAATCGCAGATAAATCCGCCGTACAGGTGGCGCAGAATCTCTGGGGGCATTAAGCATTAGGGCATTAAGCATTAGGGCGTTAAGACAGGGTAAAAAAATTCACCCTTACACGAATACAAAAAAACAACAGAAAAAGGAGACACACATGGATAATACTCCTGTCATTGAAACCGAACGCCTGCGGCTGCGCCGATTTACAGAGCGTGATGCCGAAGCGCTGTTCACCATACTCAGCGATCCCGAAGTCAATCAGTTTCTGCCCATGTTCCCGCTGACATCGCTGGAGGAAGCCGGGCAGTATCTCAAAGAACACTATTTAAGTACTTACGAGCAGCCCAGCGGTTACCACTACGCGGTCTGCCTCAAAACAGATGATATCCCCATCGGATATATCAACGTCAGCGATGACGACAGCCACGACCTGGGTTACGGTCTGAAAAAAGAGTTCTGGAAGATGGGAATCATGACCGAGGCCTGCCGGGCGCTGATCCGGAAACTAAAAAACACAGATTTACCCTATATTACCGCCACTCATGACCGTGAGAATCCGGGAAGCGGCCGGGTCATGGAGAAGATCGGCATGATCTATCAGTACTCTTATGAGGAACAGTGGCAGCCCAAAGATATTCTGGTGATATTTCGGATGTACCAGCTTAATTTTAACGGAGACCAGGACTGCGTCTACAAAAAATACTGGAACAAGTATCCGGTCCACTTCATTGAGAAGCGGGAAGGCGGCCGCATGCCTGAGACATTGACAGTCAATCAGAAGGAATACCGGGTTATCCGCCTCCTTGGAAAGGGAAAAGGCGGCTACTCCTATCTCGTCACAGACGGCGCCCGTTCCTTCGTATTAAAGCAGATTCATCACGAGCCCTGCGCCTACTACCAGTTCGGCGACAAGCTGGAATCGGAGCTGCGGGATTATAAAAGGCTTCTCGACATCGGAATTCCGATTCCGGAACTGTACGATGTCGATCGGGAAAATGAACGGATTTTGAAAGAGTATATAGAGGGAAATACCATTTACGATCTGGTTCTGTGCGATCAGGTTAAGCCTTCTTATTTCCGCCAGATCGAGGACATGTGCGGCAGACTCTACCCGGCAAACACGAATATCGATTACTTTCCTGCCAATTTTGTGGTACAGAAAGACGCACTGTATTATATTGATTATGAGTGCAACGATTATATGGAAGAATGGAATTTTGAAAACTGGGGCATCCGTTACTGGAGCCGGACTAAGGAATTTCTGGAATACGAAGAGAGGATACAGTTTTCCCGGTAAGAAGCAGATTTTTATAAGCTGCTGTTTCACGACGGAAGCGAGCGGGAATTTGATTATATTCAGGTGTTTTCCCGTGGTGCAGTACATTTTGTGCATTGTGCCGAACAACTGCCTCCTAACGAAACAGCATGGAGCGACGATATCGATCGTCGCTCCATGCTGTTTATAATCTTTTAAATTCCTGCATCAGGCCCGCTTTATGAAACGCCGCTCATCAGCTCTTCAATATTTTTCATATCATGTTTATCCACATCACGCGGCTCATAGCCGGTATGAAAAATCTTTTGCCCTTTCACTGAGATGCACGGTATCTTTCTTCCATCTAAGACAGCACTGCCAAAATAATCGGCTTCAAATTCATACCAGCCGCCTTCTAAGTCGGCCTGTTTTGCTGTTCCGTCTTCCTTTAAAACGAATGGGTGAATATCGATATAGCTCAATTGGGGATGGTACAGCTCTATACGGACAGGGCTCCAGTCTGTTACTACTTCATACCCCTTTTCTTCCAGCTTCTGCCGTAATTTTTCGGTACACGCAGCATCGAAATCGATGTCCACATCCCTGTGTTCTCTCGTCTGCCTGCCAACAAGCGCATCTACGCCCCAGCCGCCATCCAGCCAGTAACGAATTCCCAGCTGTTCTATCATATCAAGGACTTCAAATAAATCTTCCTGCGTTACAGTTTCCTTTTTTGCCATTCCAGCACCTCGCTTTTCATTTTCATTCTATCGGTCTGTATCTCAAAAGCCCTTCTGCTGTCTCTCTCTTACCGATACTCCCATTCCGTCTCTTTCAGCAGTTCTTCATACCTAAAACAGTCCGGATGGTGGTCATTGATGATGCCGCAGGCCTGCAGATGTGAAAAGACCGTGATGGACCCCATATACTTAAAGCCCCGCTTTTTCAAATCTGTGCTCACCTGATCCGATAATTCGTTCCTCGCTACCGCCTCGCCTTCCTGGTGCCTGCGGTAAACGTACGTCTTATAATCCGTAAAGCCCCAAAGATACCGGTCAAAGCTGCCGAATTCCCCCACCACCTTCATAAATTGTCTGGCATTGTGTATGACTGCCGTAATTTTTCTTCTGGAACGGATCATGCCGGGGACGAGAAGGATTTCGGCGATCTCCTCCTCGCCAAACTCTGCAATCCGCTTAAAATCATAGTCACAGAAGCATTTCCTGAATATTTCCCTCTTCTGTATCATCATGTTCCAGTTAAGCCCGCACTGCATGACCTCCATAAGCATAAACTCAAAATGCTTTCTGTCATCATGAGACGGTACGCCCCATTCGCTGTCATGATACTGGATCATCGGTTCATTGATCAGGCACCAGCCGCATCTTGTCTCCTGTTCCATCTGTCTTATCCCCCATTTCTCTCCGTCTTAAGCCGGAACGCTCTTCCCTCGTATACTCGAACCGGATTTCCCCGCTCCAGTCTGGCATGTTCCATCCAGGCAAGGTTCTTTTCCCTTCGTCCGCTTTCCAGATTCATTTCCGCCAGAATTTCACACAGGCGGTTTAAGGCTATCTGCTTATTCATATGCTGGCTCCGGGCCTCCGTGGATACCACTGCGGTTCCTGTAGGAATGTGGATGGCGCGGACACCAGTCTCCACCTTATTCACATTCTGGCCGCCTTTTCCGCCGCTTCGGAAGGTCTCAAAACGGACCAGTTTCTCCTCCGTCACCCGGGGCACCGCCTCTAAAATACTCACATCCACATACCAGTTCTTCCGTTTATGCTCCGGACGGTACGGGCTCCTGCAAATCCACAGTACACTGCCCTCCAGGCTGGTAAAATCGTGTTCTGTCTCAAACACAATCGAGGAAAATCCCCCCCTTTTCTTTCCCTGTGTGAAGGAAAGCAGCCGGATATCGGGAGCCTCTTTCTTTAATTCCTCATAGAACAGGCCTGCCGCCAGTTCACATTCTGCCGGCCCCTGGCCGGAACTTATCTGTATTCTCATGCGCAGCCCCCTAACCCTTAAATGTGATAAGCGGCCGCAGCGTCGCAACAACAGTAATCAGTCCGTAATCCTCAAGGGAAGCGATCACCTGTTCCACATTTTTATAGGCCTCCGGCGCCTCGGCAAACAGTAAATTGGTATCATGGCAGACTACACGGCTCTTGAGCTTTGTGCTTCTGATGGAATCCCTGTCGTATTTCTGGTCTATCCTGCTCCTGCAGATACTTCTGGCCCATTTTCTGCCCGCGCCATGGGACACAGAGTCCAGGGAAACGGACGAGTCCGCAGCCGGTACACATACATAAGTCAGACTTCCCCTGGATCCCGGAATGACCACGGCTCCCTGCTTCGTCGATACACTTCCCTTCCGGTGAAGCCATCCATCCTCCGTCCGTTCCAGATAGTTATGACAGCTCTCCAAAAGCGGGGTTACATCCCTCTCCACACCCAGCCAGGCCAGCAGCTTTTTCGCAGTCACTATGCGATTCCTCCCGGCCCACAGAATCGCCGAGTCGTGTTCCTTCAAATAGTCCTCCGCCTCCTTCGAGCCTTCCGCCAGTCCTTCCGGCGAATAATACCGGTTTAATATCTCCTGCCCATATCCCCGGGAACCGCTGTGGATCAGTAACATAAGGCGTCCATGAAGCAGTCCCAGGCGATTGGCCTCCTCTTCTCTGTAAACGTGTTCCAGACACTGAAACTCTGCAAAATGGTTTCCTGTGCCGATGGTTCCCAAATCCCTGATGGGGCAAACTTCTTCATAAGGGTTGTCGCACGGAATATCGCTCAGCTCCCGAACCTGGTTAAGCCTCGATTCCCATTTATCCATACGGAATTTCTTCTGCTTCACTCCTGTGGAAAACAGACTCATCCCGCATCCGATATCATTGCCGATTAAATGGGGATAGAACCGCTCCCTGCTTAACACCGCCATTCCTACAGGAGTCTTTCCCGGATGCAGATCCGGCAGTCCTACCGTCTTCACCACACCCGGCAGATTCGCGACTCCATGAAGCTGGTCGATCGCCGCCTGTTCAATCCAGTTTTTACCGTTGCTGATCAATATGCAATTTTCTCTTTCCAAATCATAATCTCCTTTATGAGCCGACAGGACCATACGTCCCATTTCCCCAGAATCCCGAAAAATGGTACAAAAAAAACACGACAACAAGCCGTGCGCAGCAAAATAAAGCTATTATACGCCAGTCCCTGTCTATTCTATCGTTATCTTGTTTTCACCCTTTTCACTTCGTTTGCCAACATAACAACCACTCCTTTGCTCATAAAGGACTGTACGCCCTCTTTATTCTATGGATACTATAAAACGGATTTTCGGAAATGTCAATGACTATTTCCTTAATTTTTTTACTTAGGCTTACTGCTGGTTACCGTTTATTATCTGCACAGGAAATCCCGCACAGGTATTTGCGCAATGCAGTACTGGTACAGCATTCCTGAGTCGTTTCTGTGCGGGATCTGCGCGTTTTCGTCATGTATTCTTTACCAAATTTTTAATCTCCGGTATCGTCTTTCCGTTTTCCTTTAGCTTTCTGATTCGTTCTATCCGTTCCACAGTCTCGACCCGGAGATAGCGCCTTGTGAGATTCTCTTCCTCCTGCTCAAAAGGAAGCATGCCCTCTTCTGTATAATACTTCAGTGTACTGTACCGGCATCCGGTAAGCCTGGACAGCTCTCCGATCGACACATACTCAGAGCTGCTGATCTTTTCCATGCTTCTCTGTCTTGACATTCCATCACCTACCTGTAAACCGGAACCAGATTCGCCCCCTGTACCGGTATTTTGTAATAGACCCTTGTCATTGGGAATACGCGGTAATAATAGTTATCTACCTTTAAGAGCGTTTCTGAGCCATTCTTGACTTCTTCCACATAGTGGCCCTTTTCCGAGAGATAGGTCATCATCGCCAGACGCCTGTTCGCCACATTCGTTCCAAGAACAACGAAATCGATGAAAACAGCCTGCCTTCTGTCCAAAAATGGAAATAAAAGATTGACGCCCTCCATATACGGGTTTTTAAAGAAGTTCTTTTTTGCTCTCAGCAGCTTCTGCGACAGTTTTTCCGTCCACCGGTAAATGTCTGAATCCCAGACCACTCTGACAACCGGATCCTGCTCTGCCAGTTCAATCATACGGGCAGACAGTCTCTCCTGCTCTTGAACGGAAAATATATCATGGATACATCCGCTCTCGCGGAACAGCCACACCAGACATGCGCATTCCAGGGTCACCGCGCCGTCCTCCAGGATTTCAGCACGAACGCCCTCAACGATACGCTGGTATTCCGTTCCGTCGCTGCGGTAGGTTCTGAGGTCCATATTCATGCTGCTGTAGTTAATATCGCACGCCAGGATATCCGGTATCTCATCCAGGACGCCCTTGGCCTTCAATACTTCCGCCATCTCAGTCTCCCAACCGTGGGCTTCCTTCCTGCCGATGCCGCGAATCTCTTTAAATTCTGCTTCCAGTTCCTCTTTTACAGCCTCTAAATCCAGATTATCCGATAATATAAGCCTCTCCAGATGCTTTGCAGCCGCGATTCCGCGACAGACTGCACTCTTGGCCGTGGTTGTATGTATGGAATCCTGGCCATCCAGACCAACCAGAGCGTATTGCTGTGATAATGTATAGTCCTTCATAGGGTATCTCCTTTCAGCTTACTACTTACTACTTATTACTTACTACTTATGTTATACCATTTTATTGTCATGATTTCAATGCATACCGTTTTATATTTTTCTTACAAATATATGAACTATAACCACTATATAGAAAAAGTCGTCTGGCTGGATCGTTTTTGCGAAAAAACTTCACTTTACTTTCACGCAAAAAGGCCGTGATACGGGAACCAACTCTTCCGTATCACGGCCTGCTGCTCATTTCCTATTGCTGTTCTTGTTCTGCTATTACTTTTAATACCACTTACTCTTAATCTGCTTATATATTCCCTCTGCATCCAACTCATACTTATGAATCAGCTCCGCAGCCGGGCCGGACTCGCCGAATACGTCACGTACGCCGATCTTAAAGACCGGTACCGGAGCATTCTCGGACAGGGCGTCGCAGACAGCGCTTCCAAGTCCGCCTATGATGGAATGTTCTTCCACAGTCACCACGCGTCCTGTTTTCTTCGCGGATTTAACGATAAGCTCTTCGTCCAGAGGCTTAATGGTATGAATGTTGATCACTTCGGCGTCAATTCCGTCTGCTGCCAGAAGCTTTGCAGCTTCCAGTGCGTGGCCAACTTCCAGACCGGTAGCCACGATGGTCAAGTCGCTGCCCTCTTTTAAGACTACGCCCTTTCCGATCTTAAATTCATACTCCGGATTATCATTGATCACAGGCACAGCCAGACGGCCGAACCTCATATAAACCGGGCCCTCATACTCGGCCGCGGCCTTGACGGCGGCTCTCGCTTCCACGTCATCGGCCGGGCAGATCACTACCATGCCGGGGATCGTTCTCATCAGAGCGATGTCCTCGTTGCACTGATGTGTCGCGCCGTCCTCACCGACAGAGATTCCTGCATGAGTCGCACCAATCTTTACATTTAAATGCGGGTATCCGATGGAGTTTCTAACCTGTTCGAACGCTCTGCCGGCTGCGAACATGGCGAAGGTGCTTGCAAATGGAACCATGCCTGTTGCAGCAAGGCCGGCGGCAATGCCCATCATGTTGCATTCCGCAATACCACAGTCGATATGGCGTTCCGGAAATACCTTCTTGAAAACTCCCGTCTTTGTCGCGGCTGCCAGATCGGCATCCAGGACCACAATTTTGTCATTAAGCTTTCCCAGCTCCGCAAGAGCGCTGCCATAGCTTTCTCTCGTAGCGATCTTCTTTACGGATTGTTCTTTCATCTCTGGCATAACGCTTCACCTGCTTTCTCCAAATCTGCCATTGCTACCTGATATTGCTCATCGTTTGGAGCGGCACCATGCCAGGCTACAGCTCCTTCCATGAAGGAAACTCCCTTGCCCTTTAAGGTTTTTGCGATAATGGCGGTCGGCATTCCCTTTGTATTTCTTGCCTCTGCAAACGCCCGCTCGATCTGGGCAAAGTCATGGCCGTCGATGCAGATTACATGGAAATTAAATGCCTCGAATTTCTTATCAATAGGATAGGGGGAGCAAACCTCATCCACCGGGCCGTCGATCTGAAGTCCGTTGTTATCCACAATCACGACCAGATTATCCAGCTTTCTGTGACCTGCGAACATCGCAGCTTCCCAGACCTGTCCTTCCTCGATCTCCCCGTCGCCAAGGAGTGTATAAACACGGTAATCTTTCTTCTGCAGTTTCGCAGAGAGTGCCATTCCGACCGCAGCGGAGATTCCCTGTCCCAGAGAACCGCTGGACATATCCACGCCTGGAATATGCTTTCTGTCCGGATGTCCCTGTAAATAGGAACCGGTATGACGCAGTGTCTTCAAATCCTCTACCGGAAAGAATCCACGGTGTGCCAGTGTGGAGTAGTATCCGGGCGCCACATGGCCCTTCGATAATACAAAACGGTCACGGTCGTCCTTTAAAGGCTGTTCCGGATCGATGTTCATTTCTTTATAATAGAGCCAGGTAAATAAGTCCGCTGCCGACAGTGATCCGCCCGGATGGCCGGACTTTGCACTGTGAACCGCCGTCACGATGCCTTTTCGTATCTCATTGGCTGTTTTTTCTAGTTCCAGATAGTCGCTCAATCCCGTGTCCTCCTCTTACTCTCCGAATACTGCCTTATAATCAGCCTGGAATTTTGCGATTCCCTGATCTGTCAGCGGATGCTTTGTCATCTGCTCAATTACGCTGTAAGGAACGGTAGCGATATCGGCTCCGGCAAGGGCACAGTCAATGACATGGATGGGATTGCGGACACTTGCTGCAATGATCTCGGTTGTGATTCCCGCCACGTTGAACATTTCTGCAATGGTTTCGATTAAATCGATGCCCGGCATGGAAATATCATCAAGACGTCCTAAGAATGGAGATACATAGGCCGCACCGGCTCTGGCTGCCAGCAATGCCTGGTTCGCGCTGAATACGAGCGTTACGTTTGTCTTAATGCCTTCCGCGGTCAGCACCTTAACGGCCTTTAAGCCTTCTACTGTCATCGGAATTTTAACTACCATGTTCGGATGGATCGCAGCAATCTCACGTCCCTCTTTAATCATGCCTTCTGCGTCTGTCGTGGTAGCCTTCACTTCGCCGCTGATCGGTCCGTCTACGATGGAAGCGATCTCTCTGATAACCTCGTTAAAGTCTCTTCCTTCTTTTGCAATCAGAGATGGGTTTGTGGTTACTCCACAGATAACTCCCATATCATTTGCCTTTCTGATATCCTCCACTTTCGCTGTGTCAACAAAAAATTTCATCGCTGTTCTCCTCTTCTTTTTTTATTTTTGAATTAATTTCTTCCTTCGGTTTATGTATTAATTCAATTAATTAATATTTCTAGTTAAACAATACCACATTTTGGGAAAATGTCAACAGGAAATAAAAAAACATGCGGCGATTTGTTAACGTCGTTTTTTAATATCTGATACCAAAGACAGGTACTACACAATAAATCACAGTATGGATCCGCTGCAATTGAATGGATCTCTTTGTTAATACTAATAAAATATTACGTCTGATACTTCAGCACCACACGCACCCGAAAGCTGTCCTCCGAGCGGCTGATGGACACGCGGCCCTCGTACCGCGACGCTGCCTCCCTGATATGGGGCAGCCCGAAACCATGCGCTGTTTTATCTGCTTTGCCTGTAGCTCCCTCTGCCGGTGCGGCAGCTTCCTTACCACCGTAAGCGGCGGCGTTAGTACAGATTATCTCCAGCAAATCATCTGTCTGATCTATTTGCAGATGAATCCACCGCTCCTCCGGCGAGAGCTCACAGCAGCTCTCCCGCGCATTGTCCAGCAGGTTCATGAGTATCATCGTCAGATCATCATCCGCCACGGGAAGTGTCTTCGGCAGATCGCAAAGCTCCAGTTCCACGTATATTCCCGCCTGGTCCGCCTGGATTAAATGCGTAGTCAGAAGCGCGTCAATCAACGTATTAGCCGTATACTCCCGGGAATTCAAGTGACTCATGGTTTCCGTAAGACCGTTTAAATAGGCCGCCAACTGACCTAAGTCCCCTGTGTCGAGATAGTGGCGGATAAGCGTCAGACGGTGACGGCTTTCATGAAGAAGCTTTCTGGTATTTCTCACATACTCCTGCTGAGACGCCGCCTGCTCTGCCCTGGCCTCAAGCTGGATCTCAGCCAGCGCCTGTTTTGAACGAAGTTCTACGCTTTCTTTGTACAGATGTATCGTATCATACCACAGAATACCGGCCATCAGCACAAGGATGAACAGACCTGCAAATTCCACAAACCAGCCGGTATACACCGGTTCATAGACGGGCAGAAGCTTTCCCATTACCAGAAAACTGGCCAGAATACAGCTTCCTCCCATCATGGGGCCCGCATACTGCCTTTTCCGGCACAGAGACCAGATACCCGTCACAAGCAGCCAGGCAGCCGTCAGCCATTTCCAGGCAGCAAGAAGGTGCGAATAGTTCATATAAGACGCAGCTCTTGATACAGGAACCAGCGGCTGAATCAGTATGGATATCTGTACCGCTATTCCCACGGTACACAGCGGCCATACTGCCCTTTTTGGCAGGCGGCAGATCCTGCCCTGAATCCAGATAATCAGCAGAAATATTCCGTAATAGCAGAATCTCTCCAGAAGATACCATGCATCTCCTGTAAGACGCAGCGCCTGAAACACCGGCCAGGCGGTACAGCCCGCCACACAGAGACAGAGTACTGCCACGGCTCCATACGGCCTGCGAAAATGGCAGCCCAGCCCCAACAGCAGACACAAAACTGCCATAGCGACAGCAACCGCCATCACGCCGCCGTGGATCAAAAGCCTCGCCGAGAAAACCGCCTCCACCCGCTCAGGGCTCCCGAAAGCCGGCGGATAGACCATACCACTGTAAAAATGAGACTCATCCGCCACCGCTGCTACAATCTCAATCCGGTCTTTTGCCCGAAATGTAACCAGGCTGCCGGCCGGCTCCGGTCTCTCCCCGTCCGCAGATATATCAAATGGATTCCATGCTTCCGAAGCATTTTTTGTGCCTTCCTTACCAGCGGCAGGAAACTTATCTTCTTTTGCAGCGCCGCCTCTGTCTGCATCTGTCTGATCGAATCTTACACTCTGCATCAGACGGCCGTTAATCCACAGGTTCCATTCGGAATAGATCTGGGTCAGCTCCAGAGCATATTCCCGTTCTTTTGAATCTGTGACTATTTCCATGCGGTAGATCCCAGTCCCGTGCGGGTCAGCATCAGGATCCCCCAGATCGAAGCCGCCATACTGCCCCAGATAGAGGCTGCAGTCCGGCATTTGGCCGGGTGATAGCGTCCTTCCGCGGTAAAACTCCCAGCCTTCCACCAGGTAAAAAAACGGTTCGTCTTCATACCAGTCCATATTCAGGTTTATAACGCCTTTTCCCGCAGCCGGACGAGGATACGTATATTTATTATCATAACGGTAACACCAGAGGGATACCAGGATGCCAAGCAATGTGACCCCGGTCAGAAAGAGCGGTAATGCTATCTTCTTTTTATTCCATTTTATCTCTCTTCCCTTTTCCAAACCTGCAGGAAACAAACATTGCACCTCCCCCTGTCAATACGACACCTGCTGCCAGAAACAGAAGACCCCGGACGCCTTCTTCCCGTACCGCTCCAGCACTCCGGTTATCGGTATCTGTGCTGTCCGCCTCCATGATCTCCCCGGTCTCCTGTCCGGCGGCGGTTTCTTCAAGGATTTGAATGGCTTCCTTTTTTCTGTATCGAATGCTGCTTCCAGCTTCGCCATGCTCTCTGTTTCTATCAGCCGTGTTGTCTGTATTTTCACTGTTTTTTGTAACACTGATATTTTCCGTGTTATCTATATTTTCCGTTACATCGGTATTTCCTGTAACATCTGTATTTCCCGCTACATCGGTATTTTCTGTAAAACATGTATTTTCTGTTTCGCCTGTACTGCCACTATCGCCCGTGTTCCCCGTACCACCTGCACCGTTTATAGTTTCGTCATCCCCTTCACTTCCCCCAGTTATCTGGTCCGTACTGTTCCCGGGCGGCGGAATAATCTCCCCCCTGGGCGGATCTTCTCCCTGGTCATTGCGGTCGTCATGATCCCTGTCCCCGCCTCCATTTACGGAATCAAAGGCCGGCCGATACATCAAAACATTGGATACCCCCTCCATGGGGCCGCTTATCACAGTCATGCGGAACCAGTAGCACTTCTCAATATCCAGCTCCCCCAGTACCGCCTTCTTCGTCTCCAGTTTGTATTCTTTAAATTCCGATGCCGGCTGCCACGAATCCCCGCCATCTGTGGAATACTCGATCATAATCTGACTGACATCCTGTATTTCATTAAAAAACTCCAGACTTACATAGGCTCCCATCTCTCTGGCGCACTCTAAAAATGGTTTATCCTGATCGACAATGTGAATCGGCACCTTCTGCACCGGCAGTTCAATAGGAAACCAATCCGGAACCACAGGTGACAGACGGGCAGAATACCTGCCTGATTCTGATAAGTCAGACGGCAGCCCCGACCAGACGGCCGGAGCGTGATAGGTGAAGCTCTCAAAAGAGTCATCTGAAGCGATCAGACTAAAATTCAAACCACCCCTGTATATCTTAAGCTCCTCCAGCACTTTCCTGCTGCTGCCCGTCTCAATGCAGACGCCGTTCTCTTCCAGCCGGTCAAAGCTATACGCTTTTCTCTCAATGACCGCTGCCCTGGAAGGCATGGGATGAACTCTGCTGCCGTCTGCGGTAACCGGACCTTCCCCGGCTACGGCCTCCCCCTCCGCCTCTACCGAGCACAGCTTAAGGATAAGGGGCGCCCCGCACAGTATTCCCACCGACGCGTCTCCTTTTGCCTGAATTGCGGCGGAAAAAAGCTCCAGCGGCTCCTCTCCGGCATATACGATCGCGGCCGCCTTCTCCCCCTCTGCCGAGATTACCGTTTCCCATAGATCTAATTCGCTTCCGCGTTCCAGTTTTAAAGCTATGGTTTCCCTGCCCTTCGCTTCTATCCGAACTCCCTGGCGGACATCTAAAAAGCCCTCTACATGAATCAGCGGCCGGCCGGCGCCATTTCCACGCAGTGTGATCGAACCGCCGAAACCGGCGCAGCTGCCCTCTGGAATAAACAGGTTAAAATCACCCATCACAACCGTTACCGGCTGGATCGCCTCCACCCAATACTCCCCTTCCCACACAATATCAGACAGAAGCACAATGGGATTTCCGCTTCCCTCTTCGATGGCCCGGATCAGTTCTTCCCTGCTGCTGACTCCGTTCTTCTTATGGGCAATAGAAGGCGTGGCAGTATTATCTTCAGACGCCGTACCATTGGAAGGAGACGCAGGTTCTGCGGTTTGCCCTGCAGCCGTGCCGATTGGTTCCTCCGCCGCCATTGCCGCGCCGGCTCCTCCCGCTGCCTGAGACACCAGGCAGCGGGAGGCTGCAAGAGCCAGAGCAAATACCATTATGGCAGACGCTATAGCCGTCATCTTCACCTCAATCGTCCCCCTCATTGGAGACCACCAGACGGTAGCCTTTATTTTTAAATCCTTCAATGACAATCGGACAGCAGTTGTAAGTCTGTCTCATCTTTGACCGTATGTTGGAAATATGGACAAAAACGGTCCGCACATCCTCATTGGACTCCATTCCCCATATCTCCCCATACAGTTCTGCCGCTCCGGTATACCGGTTTCTGTTGCGCATCAGGAATTCCAAAAGCCGGTATTCCTTTGGCTTCAGCATCAGATCCCATTCATTAATATAAGCCCGCTGTGTTTTCGCATCCAGGAACAGACAACAGCCTTCCGCCGTCATCCTGCTTCCGGCCATCATCTCCAGGCGGCGCAGACTGGCCTCGATTCTGGCCTGCAGCTCCTCCACCCGGTAAGGCTTTACCATGTAGTCATCCCCGCCTGCCCGCAGTCCCTTAACGATCTGTTCACTTTCTCCCAGGCCGCTTAGGAACAGGATCGGCAACGATGACGCTGCTTCCCGTATCTCTCTGCACAGATCCACTCCCGAACCATCCGGAAGCATAATATCGAGCACCAGTAAATCCGGCTTAAAGAGCTCCAGCTTTTTCCTGGCCTCATCGAGGCATCCGGCAGTTTCCACACTGTATCCGGACTTTTCCAGTTCCGTTCTGTTATAGGCAGCAATTTCCTCAGAATCTTCCACCAGCAAAATACGATATTTTTTCACAACTGCATTCTCCCCCACTTTCAATATCTCTATAACCGGATTTCCATCCCTTCCTTTGCACACGAAGCGCGGGGCAGAACCTTCTTTAACTTGTTTTCCAGCGTCCTCAAATCTTCATCGCAGTACTCCCACGCGTAATGGGACAGCCAGACTTCCCTTACATTGCACTGTGCGGCAAGTCCGGCCCACTGCGGCCAGGCAGAATGGCCCCAGCCGCGGTGGACTTCATAATCCTCCTGGCTGTACTGTGCGTCGCAGATCAGCAAATCGGCGTCTGCCGCAAAGGACAGAAGTTCGCGCTCCGTTTCCTGGTCCAGTTCACAGTCCAGGGCGTACACGATCTTTTTTCCGTTTATAAAAATTCCGTATGACACGGTTTGATCCGGATGGTTCGCCTTCACAGCCCTCACGGAAATATCGCCCGGCAGTTCAATACCCGTACCGGCCATAATTCCCCGGCTTCCCGCGTACGCCGGACAGTCCCGCAGCCGTACCGGCCAGTAAGGCGGTCCAAACACGGTTTCCAACTGTTCCTCCAGTATTCCTCCGGTCCGTCCTCCCCCGTAGATCCATACCCGGTACTCAGGCCGGTAAATCGGTTTAAAGGAAGGAAGGCCGATGATATGATCGAGATGAAGATGACCGAACAGCAGGCAGATATCTTTCCTTAACTCCGTCCTTCTCCCGATTAGCGCATCGCCAAAGGGAACGATCCCGCTTCCCGCATCCAGAATCAAAATTACGCTCTCTGTCTCTATTACAAAACAGGAGGTATTGCCCCCATACTCCATTCGGTTGGTGTGAGGAGCCGCACAGGAGCCTCTGCTCCCCCAACAGGTCACATTTACATATTTTTCCATCGCTGTCACTCCCAGAGTATATAAAACAGGAATCTCCTGATGAAAATCCTGTAAAAATTTACAGTTGCAGGCTGCATCTTTCTCATTTAAAATAATAGGTATCAAATTCCGCCGCATCCGGTTACGCTTATTTTATCATTTTTTCCCGTTTGGATAAGCGTGACTTCCGAAAACGTCGTTTTTACTTCCTAAAAAGACATGATTGATTCGTAAACCACACCAATAAAAAAGGTATTCCCAAGCCTTGCCAACACGAAAAAAGGAGAGAACCCACATGATACGTCTTGCCGTCTGTGATGACGATCCCATATTCTTATCCCAGGCGGGAGAATTGGCCCGGTGCTTTCTTGATACGCAGAAGATCCCCGCATCGGTAAGCTGCTATCCGGACGCCGAAAGCCTTTTGGAGGCTCGTGCCCACTGTGATATATACTTATTGGATATCCTCATGCCTGGGCTGGACGGCATCGCTCTTGCGAAAGAGCTGGAGAGAAGGGATCAGGATTTCTGCGTGATTTACTTAACGACATCGGAGGAATATGCCCTGGAGGCATTTTCCGTGGATGCGCTGCAATACCTTGTCAAGCCGGTAACAGAGCCGGCCCTTTTCGGAGCGCTTCAAAAGGCCCTTGCCCTCCTGAACGGCAGGAAAACGGATCTGCCGCCTCTTCTCGTCTCCACGCCGGATGGGGAAACGGCGATTGCTCTGTCGTCTCTCTGTTACGTGGAGCATCTGGACAAAGTGCTTTACTTTCATCGGACAGACGGAACCGTACTTCGCTCTTCGACCGGATCAATGAAGATTTCTGATCTCACTGGAAAGCTTTCCGGCCGCCAGAATTTCCTGAGTCCTCACCGGGGGTATCTGGTAAATATGGTCTATATCCGCACCTTCTCCGCCTCTGGAATCCGCATGGAAAACGGGGAAGTAATTCCGGTGGCCCGGGCCGGAGGCAGCGCAGTGCGTCGGCAGTACATGGATTATCTGCTTGGTCAAAAGGGAGGCGGGTTATGTTAAATGCATTTCTTCAATCGGCGCTGACTCTGCCGATCATGTGTTACCTGATGTGTTCTATGCTGGAGCTGCGGTATTCTTTAAAAAAGTCGGCAGCCGTGATGGTTCTTTTCATGGCTTTTATCACGCTCTGCGATGTGCTGTTAGCTTCCGGAAGCTTAAGCTATGCGGAGATTGTAGACTATTACCTGCTCACAACCACGCTGCCGGCGCTGATCTGCTTTTTTATTCTCTCGAAAAACCGGGGATTTTACTTCTTTTTCGCTTATTTAACAGCCTGCATCTTTGCTCAGATTTCCAATATTCTGGCTGCGATGGGAAGCTGGTTTCTTACAGGCGGAAGTGACACTGCGGCGCTGGTTATCCGTATCTTCTGTCTGCTCGGCATGGCCTGTATTGTGCGGAGGACTCTGCGCGGACCGTTTTTATTCGCCTCTCATTATTACACGAAGAAATGGGCCGTCTATATCGTGCTGCCGCTGCTTTTAATGGCCGGACAGGGCCTCTACACGGCCAGACCGGAACCGGCGGACACCAGCGGTATGGTTAAGCTGCCCTATCTGTCCTGGATCTGCCCTTCCGAGTTCGGCTATACCACATTTTTTCTCCTCGCGGTGCTGGCGGGATACCTTTTAATCGGCCGCACTTTTTATGAGGAACACAGATTCTATGTGGAGCGGCAGCAGCAGGAGTCCTTCCGGTTTCAGGCGGCGGCTCTCGCCAAACGGTGCGACACCTATCGCAGGGCGCAGGAGAACACCCGAAGGCTCCGCCACGATATCCGCCACCACATCCAGATTCTCTCCGGTTTGCTGGCGGATGACAGAACAGAAGAGGCAAAGGACTATTTGGCACGTCTTTCTGATACGGCGGACGATTTAACCATCCGCCAGTACTGCAAAAATCCGGTGGTAAACTCTGTGCTGTCCGTGTTTGATGAACAGGCGCAGGCAGACGGGATCTCCACTGATTTTCAGGTGGAATTCCCGGAGAAAACGCCGGTCGACCCGCTGGAGCTTGGCGTAGTTCTGTCAAATGCCCTGGAAAACGCAATCCACGCCTGCCGGGAAGTAAGCCAGACAGACCGCAAGGTGAAGCTTGTCTTCCGTTATTTCGGGGACCGGCTGATCTTTCAGGTGACGAATCCCTACGCCGGAGATATTGTCTTTGATAAGAACGGAATCCCCATCACAAGGAAGGCCGGCCATGGAGACGGCTGCCAGAGCATCGCGGCATTTACAAAGAAATACCATTCCATCGTGGACTATCGGGCAGAAAACGGAATGTTTACCCTCTGCATCCTGGTAGATGACCTGTCTCAAGATACCGGACGGCAACCTTTATAGTCTCCAAATAAACAGGCAGAAAGCCGGCCTTCTCCACTGGAGAGGCCGGCCACATAATGTTATTTTCCCGGTATACCCCTGGATCTGTCTTTCGTCTCCGTTTTGGATGTCTCCCGGTGGCCGCTGATCCCCCGCTCTCCGCTGAGTTTCGGGTGACTCTGTAATGGTTTCGGGGCGGAAGCGCTCTTCCACGCCGCCTGCTTTCCTCCCTTCTCCAATTCGGACAGGGATATCCCCTTTTTAGCCGCCGCTTCCTTTTCTTCTCTTTTTCCGGCGGCCGGCGTATCTTTTGCGGATTCATTGAATTTCGCCAGCTTTTCGTTGAGACGCCGCTCACGCTCCCGCGTTAACGGTTCCCGTCCAGCCAGATTTTTCTCCATTTTGTCGATCATATCCGCTCTTGTCCGGATTCGGCCCGGTCCCCAGTCCAGCAGCCGGTGAAGCCTTCCATGCTCCGCCTGCTTCTCCAGCCTGTCGTATGCGTGAAGATCCGGGTGTACCGGTGTCGTCACGGCCGTCAGCTTACCGGCTGCGTCCCTGTCGATATTTACCACGTCAATATGGGATTTTCCGCTCATGACAGCCCCCATAATCTCCGCTTTCATCATTCTCTCCTGCTCTGCATCAGGCAGGCCCTTATACTTTTCTCCGAACAGCTCAGCGGCACTTTTTCCGTTGATGTGAATCAGATCAAACTGATTGGCCCCGGCCGCCTCCAGCCGTTCCTGATAGTCGCCGTCATTGTAGATGGCTCCCAGCGAGGAGTTAAACATATCGACTGCGTTCATCTTTATTTCCGGGGACACGTTTCCTGCTGCCAGCTGCTTATCCAGCCCATATAGGTTTGCCTGGTCCGGCGACAGGGAGAAAGTGATTTTCCTGTCCGGCGCACCGTGTTCCAGACCGGTTACGTAATTGTCGTACCGCTGGGCTGCGACACTGGCGGCTTTTGCGTTATCCGTGCTGGAGAGTATGGGATAAGGGACGACGCTGTCCAGCGTCTGATTAAAGCCGTTAAGCATCAGAACCTGTGTCATATACATGGTGGCTCCAACGGTGGCATACCGGTGCTTCATTTCAACCGCTTCCCGCGCCGCCGGACTCTGGTACCGGTCTGCGGCATAGTCCGGATTCTCCCTCAATTTCATGGGAATCGCCTGACCCCGGCGGAAATCCTCCACCAGCTTCATGAAATCCCGCTCGCTTCCGGTCAGCTTCCCCGGCTCCCTGCGCTCCCCATCCCTGCCGCTCATACAGCTCAAATCCAGTTTTCTGGGATCATAGGCATCCGCCTTGTTAAAAAGTTGGTCCAGGCTTTTCTTTTTTCGTTCCGGATCGCCGCTTTCCAGATCCAGAATAAATTCGCGTACGTAAGCCTTTTCTTCCTCCGGCGTTTTTCCCGGTTCTAAGTGTATCATCTCCGTTAAGTCACGCCGGTCGGATTTTCCCTCCGGATGGGGAATGGTCTGCTCAAATTCATCCAGATACCGTTCCAGCCTGATCTCAGACTCCCGGTACTGCCTCAACGCTGTCTTTAACTCGTCAGAAAATTCAAACAGTTGAAAATCATACTTATGATCCATTGCATTCCTCCTGTCTCTGGTTTCGCAAAGCTGATGACGGGGTCGCCCCGGGAATTCTATCCTCCGGCAAAGCCGCTGTTGACGGGGTCGCCATGCCCATTTGACGCTGCTGCTTTTCTTCCGCCTTCTTTTCCGCACCGGTAAACACGTCAATTGCCCATCCGTCCTCAGTCTCCACTCCATTAAGAATTCCCTCCGGCAGATTTTCCATATCATACACATGGGATTCTCCATTGACGTTCAGTTCCAGGCTGCCTGTTCCTGTAACAAACCGGGCAGAACCATCGTCTGTCCTTAAAACATCAGCTGCCAGATACAATTCGCTGCTGCTTAAGTTCACTGCGGCTGCGCCGCCGGCCCCGTACACCGTTCCCCCAAGAAGGCGGATCCGGCTTTCTGATTCTCCTGTGATTCCATATCCGTCCGCACCCGCCGATACGGTGCCGCCCGTCATCTCAATCCGGCTCGCCCTCGCAATGATACCGCGTTCATAGGTTCCGCCGGATATCCTTAAGTCAACAGAGTCTAAACAGACCTCCCCGCCCACAGTCATCGTTTCATCCAGCAGGTACAGGGACTGTCCTTCTCCTGTCTGATCCTCTGTGCTGTCTCCGGAACCGGACGGCGACCGGTAAATAGTGAGCTGATCCTCTATCTCAATCCGACCGCCCTGACTGGTAAATTCCCCATCTTCCAGGCTCAGCATTCCGCCTACACGGATTGCTCCTGTGTTTTCCAGTTTTCCCCGGATCACCAGATCATGGTCCACCTCCAGCGTATTGGAGCTCCGGTTATAGAGAACGCCCTCACAGTAAAGGCTTCCTCTGGCCTTTAAAGCTCCGTCTACGGTAAGCGTTGTTCCCGGTTCCATGCGGAGCAGCACCGCTTCGCTTATCTCCAGTACGCCTCCGGCCGGAACCGTAATATTACTGTCACCCGGCAGCTCTGTCCCGTCATCTCCCGGACGGTATGGGATATTTATGATTACATCTGAATCCTGAAGCAGCTCGTTCAAACGGCTGGCCGGGACGATCTGATCCAGAATAACCGTATTCCTTACGGAATCTGTCCCTTCCTCCTGGCCGCTGCCCGAATCGCCTCCCCCGGAATCCCCATATACGTAATCCCGGTACGTTTTCTGACGGCTTTCTTCTGCTTCCTTCACTCTCTTAAGCTGCTTGGCAGCCTCAGCCTCATCTTCCGCCAGCCGTTCTGCGGCATGATCTGCCATCCACTGCGTATCCCAGCCAGCCGCCTCAAGCCTGGCGGCCAGCGCTGGATCGTCTGCAGCCTCGGTCAGAATGTATCCCGGGATATCCGTGACGTCAAATGTATTCAGAAGTATGACCGGTGGGAGCGCACTCCCGTTTTCACTCCCTGCTGCACTTCCCTCTGCGCCTTCCGCCATAACCACGGCGCACTGGCCCGCAGAAATTTCCATGCGCTCCGCATCCCCTGTTACGCTGTTTCTGCCCAGCACCGATGCGCTTCCCTCCAGCATGTAAACCATGGTGGTGTACTCGTCTATCACCTTCACATACAGTACGGTGCCCCGTATTCCCGTTATCATCGTGGAGGTCCTGATCTGAAGCGTCTCATCCGCCTCCAGCGGCTGTTTTACGTCACAGAAAAGACTTCCCTTGTTTAACAGAAGCTCCAGCTTTTTTCCCTGCTTCCTGACCTGAGCGCTGCTTAAGGCGTCGAGCTTTGCAGCTTTTTCACTGTCCAGGGAGATTCCCGCATAGCTCTTTTCCCCGGTCTTCACGGTATAGCCGCTGTGAAGCTTCATTTCCTCCAGAATACCCAGTTCTTTCCCGCCTGCGGTTACTGTCACCTCGCCTTCAGTTCCCGCGAGCCGCATAGTGGATGCGCTTACACTGTCCTTTTTTGTCCCACCGGCTCCCGAAGCTGCAGTCTCGGCAAACGCCAGACTGGCAGAATTGCGGATGGCGGCAGATGAAATAAGCGGCCCGATTACCATGGCGGCGGCCAGAACAGCCGCTGTCCTTCTCATTTTCTTACCAGTCATGTGTCTTATCCTCCTCCATGATTCCCTCCAGACGGAGCACCTCGAAGCCCTCCGCTTTTCCCTTAAGTTTTATCCCGCCGCCCAGAGAGACGGCGGTAATCCGTCCCTTAAGTGCATTGGCAACGGCTCTCGAGATGTAGATCTCGCCTCCCGGAGCTTTGGATTCCAGCCTGGAAGCCGTATTGACCGTGTCGCCGATGGCCGTGTAGTCCATGCGGGTGCTTGCCCCGATGTTGCCTACGACCGCAGGTCCCGCATGAATCCCGATTCCGAAGGAAACCGTTCTTCCAAACCGTTCCTCCAGCTCCCTGCTCAATTCTTTTGCTCCCTCCGCCATGTCGAGCGCCGCTTTCACCGCATTCATAACGTAGTCCTCCTGCGGCAGAGGCGCCCCCCAGAAGGCCATAGCCGCATCCCCGATAAATTTATCCAGCGTTCCGTTCCATTTCATGATGCAGGAAGCGGTCAGAGTCAGGTAGCGGTTCAGGATCTCCACCACCTGCGGCGGGGTTAATACCTCCGACATGGCGGTAAACCCCCGTATATCCACGAAAAGGACTGCAATCTCGCATAGTCTGCCGCCCAGCTCCATCTTTTCCATTCCCTGCCTGACAATCTCGTCGACAATCTCCGGCGCCACGTACCGCTTAAAGGTGGACATCACCCTGCGTTTTTCTGACGAGGCCCGGACGTAATTGGCTGCCACTGATGCGATAAAAAACAGGGACGCCCCTATGGGAAGATAGGATACATGCAGCACGATTTTACATTCCCAGGCCGCTTTGGCCAGAATCAGAAAACCGCCTGTCACTGCCAGCCAGACCGCGGCGGCAGGTATGACCTTTCTTCCCCGGAACCAGACAGCCAGTCCTGACAGGATGAAAAAGAGAAGCGCCAGCTGGACGCCTTCTCCTGCCTCTCTCTTATAATCCGATTCCAGAAGGCAGTGGATGGCGTTGGCCTGGATTTCCACTCCGTACATGGGTACCGCGTGATCGGACGCCGTCATGTAGTTATCTGCCAGTCCGGCGGCATACGGCCCCACCAGGACGATCTTTCCTGAAAAATACTCTGCGGGCACGGTTTCCGACAGCAAGTCGGCCACAGAGATATACTCGCAGTAATCTCCCGGCCTGCCGGAGAATTTTAAATACCAGAATCCCCTGGAATCGACAGGCGGTTCTTCCACCCGGATTCCCTTCCCCTCCCATTCCCGGTATTTCCGGGCGATAGCCAGGGCAAAGGAGGGAATCAGACGGCCGTCGGGAGACTCCACATAAAGAAGGCCATGGCGCACAATCCCATCCCTGTCATACATGGCGTTGATATGGCCCTGTCCGGTGACGCGAAAAAGCGCGTCGTAGGACTGGTCAAAGGACTTAACTGAAAAATTGTCAAGGTAAAGCGTTCCATCCCCGCTCTCCGACATCTGAGAACCGAACGTGGCGGCTGCGGCCGTCACCACATTGCCCCAGCCCCCGGCGGCTTCGGCCAGCCTTTCATCCCCGGCCTCCCCCGTCTCGCCGGAAAAGAGTACGTCAAGGCCGATGACGGCGGGCTTTTCCTCCGGCTGGTTTAAGTATTCCACCACCCGGGCCATCACGCCGCGCCCCCATGTCTGAAAGGGTCCGATCGTCTGTAGCGCTTCCTCGTCGATTCCCACGATAACGATTCTCTCATCCGTGGCCTCCGGTCTTTGGTAAAAGGAATCCGATAGGGCCATATCTGTCTGATAGAAGACGCCAAAGCCTGCGGCCGCGGTAAATACCGCGGCCGCCAGCACCCATGGCAGGTACGGTTTATACCATTTTTTCATCGCATATCTCCTCACCGGGGCAGAATGTATATTTTCCTCATAAAGCTGTCGCAGATGTACAGGCTCTCATCCTTTACCAGCAGTCCCGCAGGGGATACCATAGATGAATCCTGCCCTCCAAGAGTCGTGACGACTCCCCCGTCTGTACCCGGGTCCAGTTTTCTCACCACTCCATTTCCCGTATCCGACACGTACAGAGTGCCGTCCGGGGCGGCGGCCAGCTGTACCGGGGTCTGAAAGGAGGCCTCGCTGTATGAGCCGTTTAAATAACCGGCGGTTCCGTTTCCTGCCAGGACGGTGACTTCTCCATCCTGGATCTTCACGATCCTGTGATTGCCGGTGTCCGCCGCATAGAGGGCGCCGCCGTAATACACAAGGCCGGTAGGGCCGCTCAGCCCCCTGGCACAGGTCGATACCTGTCCGTTCGGTGTCATGACGCGGATTGCGTCATTTCCCGTGTCGGCAATATAGAGATTTCCTTCCGGGTCCGCGGCCAAACCGGAAGGCATGGAAAATAATGCGTGATTCGCCATCTGATCCAGAAAGCCTTCCTGCCCGGCGCCTGCCAGCGTCTTTGCTCCCTCCGGCGTCAAGTAACGCACCACATGATTTTCACTGTCCGATACGGCGTATCCATCCCGGTACGGAATGATGTCCCACGGGCTCTTCATCTCCATCGAGGACAACCGGCCATCCGCGTATCCGCCCGCCGGTTCCCCATAGAGTCCCTCCGGGCCGGAAGCTCCGGCATAGCGCAGAGTCTTTCCCTCTTTCTCCAGCCAGATTGCCTTATGGTATTGGTCGGCAATCATAAGACCGCCGTCTGCCGCTTCAGCAATCCCAAAGGGGAACGCGGCCGCCGTCTCTTTCCTGGCGTCCGGACCATATTTTGCACCAGCCACCGGGGCTGACGCCGCTTTCGCTTCTGCCGCCGCACCCCATCCGGCGCTCAAAGCCGCCAGAACGATTCCCGCTGCCGCCGCACAGGCGGCTATGCTTCTGATTCTCTTTTTCACGTTTTCACTCCTTTTTTCTCCCGGCCCGCGGCAGATAGGAAAGCAGCTTTTCCAGGGAAAGCGGATACTTCCGCAGACACAGGGCAGCCGCACAGATTCCCACAGTCCCGTAACAGACAACCAGCACAGGCGAAGCAAATACCACCGCCGATACCTCCGGACTCCTGTTGGCAAGCCAGATCGGAAGCGAGGTCACATTGTAGCCAAAATGCAGGGCGACCGCATATGCGATATTCTCCTCCTCAATGGATATGTGGCTCATTAACAGCCCCATAAACAGGGCGTATAGAATCCAAAGAGGCGTGCCATGGCAGACTGCGAACAGAATCGTGGACGCCAGGACGGCCGTCTTGAGATTGTCATACCCCTCCAGCATCCGGTTCAGCACGTAGCCGCGGAAAACCAGTTCCTCGACTACAGGAGCCAGAATGATCATGGAAACCACCGTAAACACCGTATCCAGCCTGTCATATACCTGTGAAGAAAGCTCATGGTAAGGTCCTTTCAAAAACTGCGGGAGCGGAACCACGGTCAAAACAGCGGACATAAACAGGGAAAAACCGATCCCTGTTACAGTCAGAAGCGCAAACTTTCTCCAATTAATCTGCTTCCAGTACAGGTTCGTCTCATCCCAGATGGTTACCTCCCTCTTTTTGCAGCCTCGCCAGAGGAGGTAAAAGGTCAGGAGAATTCCCATAGTCCGGCTGAACTGGCCGTTATTCCACCGAAAGGACTCCGGGTCCATCGTTTTCCCCATAAAAAGTGCCACAACACAGGAAAACAGTGCCGGAACCACCAGATAGAGGAGGAGGGGCTGGCAGGCATGGGCCGTCACCGTAATTCCCCTCCATATTTTCTCCTGCCGGGTTAAAGTCTCATCTTTCATCGCTTTTCTCCGAATCTTACGTAATATTATCCTGCCTCCGCTACGCTATATAAAAAACCCCCGCAAAACCGGTTACTTCGAAAATCTCCAGAATCTGCGGGCGGACTCCGGTAAAGAGAAGCTCTTTTCCCGTCTGGTTCGCCTTCTTCTGCGCGGATGCCAGCGCCCTCAGCCCCACCGAGCTGATATAGGTGGTATCCTCCATGTTGATAGTGATCGTCTCTTCATCCGTCTCCAAAAGCGCTTTCAGCTCAGCGTCTAACTCTCCCGCCTGAGCCATGCTGATCTTGACCGCTGTTTTCAGTTCTGTCATAACAACCTCGATTCCGCCGCCTTACACGGCTTTTAGTCATGAATGGATTTTCTTTCTTACGGTAAGGATATTACAGCCATCCCTGTATACATATTCTACCTCGTCCGCAAATTTCTTGACCATATAGATCCCCAGACCTCCGATGGGCCTCTCGTCAAAGGGAATAGTCAGATCAGGGTCCCTCTTCTTTACTGGGTCAAAGGGGATTCCCCAGTCCTTAAACTGCATTGTGAACTCTCCGGATCCCTGCTCCAGACAGCAGCCAAGAGACAGCTCGCCGCCCTCCTTTTCATAGGCGTAGCTGGCGATATTGGTGAATATCTCCTCCAGCGAGATCTCCAGCTCCGTCATGACCTCTGGCGGACACTCCCCTTCCCTTAAGTACCTGTCCAGCTCCTCAATCAGGCCGTCCATATAATCCAGGCTCGCCGGCACGGTCCGCAAAAGTATTTTCCTTGCCGGGGCTGTAAGACAGAGCATCGTAATATCATCCGTCTGGCCTGCGTTTCCCACAAACCTTTCCAGATCCCCGTAAACTCCGCCGGAAAATCTCTCTGCGTCCATTTCCAGCAGGCGCCGGTTTAACGTCTCGCAGAGCCTGTCATCCCCGAACATGGCCTCCGTCTCGTCTTCCGCCTCCGTCACCCCGTCGGTATATAAAAAAAGCCACGACCCTCTCTTAAATTCCACCGTCTGTTCCCGATACTTCTGTTCCTCCCATAAACCGAACACCAGATCCGAACAGCAGGCCAGCTGCTTGAATGGACCATTCTCCTGCGCCAGATACGGCCGGTTATGGCCGGCGTTTACAAAGGTCATGACTTCCCGTTCCATGTCAATGATTCCCACGAATGCGGTGACAAACATTTCCTCGGGATTGTCCTCGCACAGACGGTTATTGACGCGGTACATCAGTTCAGGAAGAGCCATGTCAAGCATCCCGTAATTCTTGATGTGGGTCTTCGCCATGGCCATGAACATGGCTGCCGGCACTCCTTTTCCCGACACGTCGGCCATTACCACGCAGGCCCGGCGCTCCGAGATCAGGAACACGTCGTAGAAATCTCCCCCGACCTCCTTGGCCGGTTTCATGAACGCTGAAATCCGCACTCCCAGTTTTTTCTCGATTTCCGTAAAATCATGGCGCAGAAGCCCGGTCTGTATCCGCGCCGCGATCTCCAGCTCCGAATGGAGACGGGCCTGCTCCTCCACCAGACCGGTGGTCTTTTTATATGCCAGATTCAATAGCGCGCCGTAGAGCTTTTTATTCTCTCTGGCTGCCTCCTCAAACTGATCCTTCGACAGGTGGGCGCAGACTACCTCTGTCACCGCTTTTACCGTGGCGCCCCTCGGTTCATCCCGGATGAGGGCCATCTCCCCCACGATACTTCCGGACGTCATTGGAACGTTGATCGGTTTTCCGCCGCTGTCCAGGACATCGGCTTTCCCCTCTAAAATGAGATACATCCCGTCATCTCCCGGCTCCCCGCAGCGCATCAGCTCTTCCCCCGGCCGGAAGGAGACCTCCTCCATAGCTGACAGAAGCTGACGGCCGCCTTCCGTCAGCTTCCCATCTTCACCGGAAGAAAATATCGCGCGAACCGCTTCCATCTCAATCAGCTTCTCTGTCTCCATACGATCTCCTTAAGAATGGGGGCGGATAAAGTATTTGCCGTATCCGTCGCCCGCTTCAAACTTCACCTCGCAGTCCCCCACAGCCACATATGCAGTCCGGGAGACGCCATACGTGTTCTGGTCCTGCCAGCTGCTCACAATCGCCTCCGCCAGCTGATCCGGCGAGGAGCTGACGGATGAAAGGAGCGCCGTAAAAACCGCATAGTCGTAGGTGGCTGCCCGTTTTTCGTCTATGCTGTCCGGCTCCAGCCGGACACGGATGTCCAGCCGGTAGCCATTCGTCCCATAGTCCTTATAAAGTCCCAAGTACGTTGTTCTGCTCTTTCCCGCCTCTGTCTGCCGCTCCCGGTATTCCACTCCGTCATTCTCAATGGCCAGAAGGCGTTCCTTCCCGAATGCGGCTTCAAGCTTCCCCTTCAGTGATGCGAGCGCGTCTTTGGAGGCCGTCCACCCGTTACCGGAGACTCCCGCCGGGACAAACCTGGCAGGAACGGAAAATGTCACTCCCAGAATTTCTTTTTTCACCTCATACCAGGCGCCATTTTCGTCCACACGGTATCCATCCGGGGTCACTTCCCCCATGGCGCAGTGGCCGTCCTCGTATAAGTAATAGTATTTTCCCGAAACCTCAATCCAGCCTGTCTTGAAAGCCCCGTCAGCACCGCAGTAATACCACCGGCTGTCTGCCCCCAGAACCCAGGAGCCTTCCGTCTGCATCTGGTCTGGTCCCGCTCCACAGGCCGCTGCCGGTGAAAGGAGGCTGAGGGCCAGACACAGGACCGGTATCTTAAGCATACTGCCAAATCCTTTTGCAAACATCATTTACACCCTCTCTCTTTCTGAGCTTTCCCGAAGATTCTCCTACCGGCTCATGCCCGGCGCTTTCTTTTCTTCTTTTTTCTTCGGTTCCTGCTTCTTCTTTGACTCGGCTTTTTTCTTTGCTGCCTCCTCTTTCTTCTTTGCGGCCGCCTCCTGCTTCTTTGATACCCCTTTTTTCCCCATCTCCGGATTCTCTTTATCAAAGTTTTTTTTCACGGCCTTAAACTCCCTGCCCGACAGCTTTGTCAGAGGAATCTCTTTTCTTCCCACTACATTATTTAACGGCGCCTTACCTTCAATATAACCTTTGACTTCTTTATTTAAATCATTCAAATCCTTAACCAGGTTCATGGCTTTTTTGCTGTCTCCCGGTATCTGCTTCGCATTGCTGTTTAATTCGTACCGCGCGCACGCTTTTGTAAGCTCCTGATGCACCGACGCGACCTCCGGTGACTGCATATCTGCATTGCTGCCAGTGATATATACCATCTTGCCAAGAGAGGACACAACATTTTTATAATCCGCTGACGGGTTCTGCGGCGCGGCTTTGCTCATTTTCTCATACTGATCTCTGTACCTGCGTGCAGTGTCCCCTTTCACCGCGTTCCAGTCCGGTTTGGGAGTAAAATTCTTGCTTTTTTCTACGATCTCCTTAAACTCAGGATCGTCCTCCAGCTGTATTTCTTTCGAATTCTCTAAATTAACCTCATGTGCATGGGCAAAATTTACGCCTTTTTTTTCAGAGCCGGGCTTATCGAAAAAACGAATCGGCGCAATTTTCCCCCACATGACCGGGTCTCTTCCGTATATCTCCTGCGCCTTATTCGAAGCTTCACTGTTTCGCTCCAGATTGACGCCTTGATGATCCTGTATCATATTGAACCGTTCTTTTCCTCTGTCCGTCTTCCGCTCGCCCTCATGGCTCTTTAAATACGTTTCACACGACTTGTTCAGCATTTCCTGAGCTGCCAGCATCTGCGGGGAAATTGCGCTGAAATCCTGATCCTGCAGCGCCACAACCTGCCTTAATGCCTCATATACATCTTTGTACTCCTTTGACGACCGGTGAAATACACTCTTCATTCCCGTCATGTCAGCTAATGCGCTGGAATATCTTTCCTCATATTTGTTCATGCCTCATTTCTCCTTTTCCTTATTTTCTCATTCCTCGCTTGGCGTTTCCATCGGTACCTTATGGATTGGCGCACTTTTTTTAATCTCATTTACGTCAAATGTATAGACTCTGGCCATGGCAATATCCATGGATTCATAGACCGTATCTGTCCGGTCAAAGCCGATGGCCGCCACCTTATTCTCTGAAACAGGCCATGCCTGGTAGATGGGCCAGTCGGATATCTGCCAGACGGTTCCCGGCGTTCCTGCGCCGCCGCTGTTTATGAAGTCCACTGGCTGATACAGCTGCATTCCATTGTGAAACGAGGTAAACAAAAATAATTCCGCCCCCGGTGTGCCCATCACAACAACATTCTCGCCGGTATAAATGCTGGGATTATCCAGTAACTCATATTCAGAAAAATCAAACTGCGCCGCATCCTGGCTGCCAACCTTCTTCATCTCCTCAAGCAGCATCTCATCCTTTTTTCCTGTCCGGTATCTGGAAGCCAGATCAGCAGCGTTAAGCACCGCAGTCTGGTAATCGTATCGGGAACGATTGCCGGCCGATTTTAAATAGATCCGGTTATAGGCGAGATCGGACGCCATTACACAGGCTCCAGAATATACGGTATTTAAAAGACAGATATCATAGTCAGAACCGTCCTCAGATGCCGGAAAGGTAAGGGTGTCCTCTTCTTTGGGCCTCTCGGGGTCGATCCCCAGAATGCACTTGTTTTCGACACTGTATCCAAACAGGAAGGAACCATCCCATTTAACCGGACTTTTTATTATATCGGTTCCAATTGAAGGGGCCTTCACTGCATATACGTTAATAAAAGCGCCTTCCTCAAGTGTAAACTTTTGCTTCCAGTTGGCCTCCACGGAATCTGATGCTGTTTTCATGACTTTCGTTGTATACTCGTTCCCTTCGGAATCGGTCTCCGTAATGGTTTCCGAATATATATAGATGCGTTCCACCGTCTTTGCCGCCATAAGCTGGCTTTTTACCTCTCCAATCAGATCATATTGGGCCGGGGGGGAATCTTTAACAAAAATAACATTTTCCAGAGTTTCTCCCACACTGAGCGACTCTAAGCGTTTCACGCTGTCCGCATCCGGGTGTGTAGTTGGCACTCCTGTCTCACTATCAGTAAAGACCTCTTTGTCTGTGTCAACCCACTGCTTTAAATAGCCTTCATTTGTAATCATTTCCCCGCGCAGCGTTCCCAGATAGAAATCTCCCCACCGGTCAGGATACAGGGAAAGCACTTCCTCCCAGTCCTCCTGTGGGTCTCTTAAGCCCCCCCTCGCAGCCAGCTGTCTATAATATCTCTGCTGATTATCCCAGTTTAAATTATCCCGGCAAATCATCTGCGTCCCAGTGTCGACGGTAAGATATAGATAACTGAATAAGTAGGAATCCATGGTAATATCCTGTTCCGCGTCCTCAGCCTGCATATAGTCTTCTTTGATTAACGTAACAGGGATATAAAAACCATAGTCCCCATCCGTTATCACATCGGTTACCTCTGCATCATAGTACTCCCCTCCCACATCGAACACCTTATGGATGGTATCCAGCATATTTTTACCGCCGGCATCGTCAGTAAAGGAGAACAGCTTCTTCCCCTGGTTGTCGAGCAGAATCAGATTACCGTCCTCGTAGACACAAATCCTGTACTCTCTTCCCCTCTTAAACAGCTGGGCATGGAACGCCATATTCCCGGTATCATCCGCGTCCGCCTTTATCTTCCGCTCCAGCAGCAGTTTAGCCTCGTGATTCTTGTAATTGTATCTGGCTACCGCATGAATCTGTGTATCGCTGTCCTCAGGCTGTGTTACGTAGGAATAGTAAAAGGTCCCGTTTATCAGCCCCAGTACATGAAACTGCTTCAGCGAATCCCGGTCCGCCGGATGCCCCTCGGGGAACCAGAAAGCACGCGGTCCGCTTACACCATCAAATCTGGCATCACGCGCACCCTCTATTTTCTCGTTTAAGCTGTCTTTCGACAGCTGCGATTCCAGAACCACGGTTTCCTCCGGGATATCGTCTATCGTCAGGATATCCTCCGAGACCTCTCCCTCATTATAGACCGGAACATCAGTAAGCCCTTCCAAATCCTTCCCGCTGTTGCATCCTGTGAAAAAAACAGTAAGCGAACAGAGAATGAGAATACGGAACAGCTTTCCGGCACTTATTATCCTTTTCACAAGACGAAACCTCCTTCCGGCAAGTGAGCAGTCCCGAATACTCACTTGAATCCATCTGCGCAGCTGATGATCCGCTGCCTGAACACAGAAAGATTCCGGGACTGCTCTTAATTTTAGATACGATGCAATCAGCTGAGCGTAATATTGCTTTCCATCCAGGTTGTCATAACTCCCATTCCAAGCTTTAATGCAACAATCAGAACAAAGATGAGCACGAAACCGATGAGGGCGTTCTTTAAACTGTTTTTCGCCTTTTCCCTCTCCTGAGGCTCCTCTGCTTTCGCCAGTTTAGCCCCGAGAATAATGCAGTATATGCTGCCCAGCGCTCCCACAACAGCCAGCGCGGGATTGACCGCCATTGACAGCAGACTGACGATAGGGTCTACTACCTGCATAAATGGATTGCCCGCACCTCCCGATGCCATTAAAAACCAGTTAGTATACATGTTGTATTCTCCTCGTATAATAAGTTTGTAAGCAAGAAAAGTGGCTTACAGACTTATTCTTTTTTATGGTATAGAGGTAAGGACATCTAAGAGGGATGCCCCTCTCCTTATTCCCATCTATACAGTCAACA
>OIES01000060.1_pt1 | contig 63566 bp, 54 predicted proteins | sample 1581811 | NCBI WGS metagenome assembly OIES01 (sample SAMN03281021, study PRJEB24777) | human gut metagenome | isolation source: fecal sample PR177 from 1 month old male Malay infant, vaginal delivered... | reverse complement strand
CTATTGAACGTTCTATGAAAACTCTGAAAACATTTTATTCATATTTCATTCATAATGTGACATTAAATGACCGTTACTTTTAGCTTGGTACTTTTCTTATTATAAGTCTCCACGATGATATGAGTGATACCCTTTTTCTTTGCCCGTACCAGACCTTTCCCGTTTACGGAAGCCACCGCTTTTCGCTCTGAGGTATATGTAATCTTATTGCTTTGGGACTTTGAAGATATGATTGGTTTAATCTGGTAAGTTTTACCTCTCTTCAGCCTGATGGACTTTTTATTTAACTTTATTTTTGCCGGCGCTTTTTTTACTTTCACGGTACATTGGTCTGTCTTCCCGCTGCCTGTGGTTACGGTAATCGTTGCACTGCCGGATTTCTTTGCGGTAATTTTACCGGATGAGTTCACCGTTGCCACTCTTTTATTGGATGTGGTATATTTAATGGAATCCGTACATCCGCTGGGTTTTACAGAAATCTTCAGCGTATAGGTTTCTTTTACACCCAGAGTTATCTTCGACGTATTCAGACGTATCTGCTCTGCTTCCATAAATGAATAATTCAGATCACAATACCCTTTGTCTGTATTTGCTCCCGGCACTTTTCCTTTGTCTGTATACTGCCACATATCATATGATCCGGAAAATGCCGGCTTTTTAATTCCATAACTGCCTACCCATATTTTAATCCCGGAAAGCTTGAACCAGTCAAAATCATTGGTTAAGCGGTAATCAGAGGAATAGATCATTGGCGTATAGCCTGCCTTTTTGATTTTATCGCAGAATGCTTTTGCAATCGCCGTGGTATTCTTTTTCCCCTTCTTAAACGTACCGTTTTGTTCTATATCATAGACTACCGGATACTCCAGCTTTCTTCCTCTTAAAATCTTCAGGCAGTAATCTGCTTCTTTTTTTGCCCCCGCCACGGTAGTGGTACAGCAAAAGTGGTAGATGCCGCGCTTAATTCCTGCATTTCCCGCACCATTGTAATTTGCTTCAAACTGCTGGTCCAGATCCTCTTCGTAAGTACCTGTCTGAGCGCCGTCTCCGGTCTTCAGCATAGCAAAAGAGTAGCCCTGCTGCTTCACGCTGTTCCAGTTTACGTCCCCGTTATAAAAGGATACATCAATCCCTCTGATATTGGATACAGCCGCCTTTGCCGTCAAAGGCAGCAGACATGTAAGCGACAGCACAATCAGGGATTTTACAAGGTATCTATGTATTTTTTTCATAATGTTCCTCCTCGTTAGTCTGCATGTCCCATGATCTTTATAATATAATGGTATAATGAATTATTATCTGGGTCATGCTTAAATATTACACTTGTAGTTTTTTATCCTCATGATTATGATAACCTTTATTTTCCATTCTGTCTATAGTAAATTTTTACAAATCTAAGCGGAGCTCTCCTGGTGTTTTCCCCGTAACCTGCTTAAAGATATAATAAAAACTCTGGGGGTTGTTAAATCCGGTGCCATATATAATATCGTGAATTTTTATGTTGGGATCTTTCAGCATTTCCTTTGCTTTCTCTATACGAATCTCATTTAAATAGGTATTGGGGCTTTTTCCGGTCTCTTCTTTAAATACCCGGCTTAAATGCACTTTATGCAGTCCGAATTCATCTGCAATATCTTCAATCCCCATATCCGTTTCATAATTCTGCTGCATATATTCAATTATCTTTCTTACCCTGGGGCTATAGGTAATCTGATGTTCCAGAAGATAAATCATCCGGTTAAATTTCTCCACGAACCAGCTGTGTATCTGGGCAACCGTTTCCAGCTCTTCCACTTCCTGCAGGGATATTGTCTCCTGTCCGAATACCTCTCTATATGGGATCTTATGATTGGAACAAAGCAGGGTAAGCAGTCCCAGCAAAAGGGTATTAATATGATGAAGATAATGACACTGCATCATTCCCGGAAGATCCTTTTTATAAATGCGGTCCATATTTTCCATTACATGAGCATAATTTTTAGACTCAAAATCTTTGCGTATCGTTTCAAATCTCTGATTGATCAAATCTACTTTCACACTCTGCTCATTATTACGGACAGCCTCATAATAGAGAATTTTTCCTTTTCCCAAAAATACACTGAAATTCAGTGCGTCCCGCGCTTCCTTCGTCCTGACTGCAATTTCTGCTGAGCAGTAAAAAGTCTGGCTTACCCCCAGGGTTAACTTCCCACCCAGGTACTTTTCCACACTTCCTTTCACATTCTGCAAAATATTGTAACGGATATTCATCGTTTCCAGCAGACTGTGGCTGGAACAAAAAGAGGCAAACACCAGGAATTTTCCACTGCCGTCATAGCATGCCAGCCCCCCTGCAGCACCGGAAAGCGCCGTATAGATCAGATCCCGTATGTCCTCTTCCACCGCATTCTTATTATATTTAAAATCATCTACGGATAAACATGCTATAAAACAGCTCCGCTGTTTTTCCTGAAAATACTTATCCATCTGATCTGTGTCTTTCACTCTCCCCTGGGCAATGTTACGAAAACAGTTCTCATCCTCCTGAATCTCATGTGACCTTATTTTCTCTTCCTTTTCTTTGCTGTACTCCTCTTCCTCATGAATTACATTTTTTAAAGTGGCATAAAGTTCGTTGCTGGTATAAGTATCTTTGATCAGATAGTCTTTGGCTCCCAGCTTCATAGCCTGCTTTGCATAGGAAAAGCTTTCATGACAGCTTAAAATCACGAATTTCTGGCTGGGATTTACCCCTTTTACTTTTCTGATTAATTCAATACCATCCATAACGGGCATCTGGATATCCGTAATAATCAAATCCGGTTTGGTCTTCTCAAACATCTCAAAGGCCTCCTGTCCGTCCAGTGCCTCCCCTATAATCCGAAATCCTGCCTTCTCCCAGTCCAGTGCCATTTTAAGCAGTTCTCTTGCCGGCTTTTCATCATCTACAATCATAACTTTGTACATAGTGCATCCTCCATCAGAATGTATTCTATCATGGCCCGGCATAAACGTTCCCACACACTGCGGTGTATGTTCGAACAGCTCACTTGGTATATGGTATTTTAAATGAGATAAAAGTTCCATATTCTCTGGAACTCAGTATCTGAAGATGGCTTTCTTCCCCATAATAGATCACCAGGCGTTCATTTACATTTGCAAGTCCGATATTATTATATCCCCTGCTGCTTCCTTTTTTTATTTCCAGGATATTTTTCAGCTTTTCTTCTTCAATTCCCACCCCGGTATCACTCACCGAAACATACAGATAGCGCTGATCTGCTTCAAATGATATGGCGATTTCACCGCCTCTTTTAGGTACAATTCCGTGAAACAGGGAATTTTCAACCAGCGGCTGCAAAATCAGCTTGGGAAGCAGGGCGTATTCCGCATTTTGAAAGGCATAGCAATGTATGATGATGTCTACATCATACCGATGCCTCTGGATGTTCAAATAATTTTGAATATTATTAATTTCTTCTGCAACCGTAATCAGGTCATTTCCCTGAGACATGCTTGCCCTTAGCAGGGTATTAAAGGAAGTGATTGTCTCCGACAGCTCCATATTCCCTTCTTTTTGCGCCATATATTTCAAGGTGTTCAGCGTGTTATGTATAAAATGCGGGTTAATCTGGGATTCCAGAAGATCCAGCTGGGACTTGACCATCGTAAGTTCTATTTTCTGCTTCTGATCCTGTTCTTCCAGAATCTTTTCCTGGAGATTTTTAATATTCTCCGACATGGTGTTGAATCCATCCACCAGCTGCGCCACCTCATCGCTGGAAACAGCCTCTACCTTTTGGGGCCAGATGCCGTTTCCAAGCAATGCCATGGATTTATTAATGCTCCGGATTGGGTTGGTAACTTTATGGGAAATATAGAAGCTGACAATCACCACAATGAGCAGCATAACAGTTGCAATTGCAGCGATCAAAACGTTCACCTCCCGGATGTGGTTTAAGACATCCTGATAATCAACCAGGCCCACCAGACGCCAGTAGGGGTAATTTGCAATCAGCTTGCTGTACATCAGATATTTTCTGCCATCCACAGTTACCATGCTTCCCCGGTTTTCAGAATTTTCCAGCGCCTTAACTCTATCCGCACCTTTCGCCATGCCGGTAAGCGGTTCCCCATTCCGATAAATAGTAACATTATTTTCATTTACTACATAGGATGTTCCAAAGGTTTCTCTGCATATACTGTCAATATCCGCAAAGATTCCCGATCTTTTTAGATTCAGAACAACATACCCCAGTGCCTCATAATTTTCCGTGTCATAATACTGTCCATAGTAGGTCAGTGTACTGAGCTGGTCATATCCGGGGTTTTCGATCTGCAAAGGAAATGTATTCGGCGTGGTAAAGTAACCAAGCATCTTTTTATCGCAGAAATACTGAAAATCCGGATTGTCAGATACCAGAATATCGTAGGGCTTGTTCACATACCAGGGATCCAGAATCTTTTTCTCACTGCTCACGGCATAACAGGATACTATAGAAGAATCCTTCTGGCGGTACTTCTCAAACTCCCGCCGCAATGTCGTCTCATCCTCCATATCCAGGGAACCTTCTTTTTTTGCCTTTTCCATCAGGCTGTATATAATCTCATTATTAACCATGCTGAACTGCAGGTTCCGTACCTTATTGATACTGCTGTCCAAATGGTTGGATACCAGGTCAAACTTCTGATTAATCACCAGATTCATTTCTTCGATCCATCTGGTTGTAAATATGGTACTGACGCTTACGGCAAGGATAATCAGAGAGATAAGAATGACGGCTGAATAATACAGCGTCATTCGAATGCTTAAATGCTTGATCTTTAGTCTTTTCACGGATCTGGTCTCCTTTGCGTTAGATCTTTACATCGGTTAAATCTCCGCCTGATCATACACTTCCATCTGTAAGATATTTTTCCTGGTTCTGAAACACCTGCAGCATTGCCATGATATTTTCCGGAGGCACATCAAAAGCCACTGCGTGGGTGGGCGCTGCGATATATCCTCCACCGTTCTTCATGATCTTCATTATACGCACCGTTTCCGCCTGAACCTGCTCCGGCGACGCCTGAACCAGAAGCTGCTGCGTTGATATCCCGCCCCAAAAGGTCAGCTTATCTCCATAATCTCTTTTTACTGCTTCTATATCGTAGATCTCCGGCTGAAACGTCTGATAACAGTTCAGTCCTATTTCTACCAGATCGCCCAGAATTTCACTGCAGTCTCCGCAGGAATGCTGGAATACGTATTTGCCTTTGCTGTGAACACGGTCATACATCCGCTTCATTCTTGGTTTGATAAACTGCCGCCAATGGTCCGGTCCCATGATCATTCCTTTTTGCTGTCCCCAGTCATCCCCGAAATAAACTCCATCAATGTCGTATTCCAGCGCAATGTCAATCAGATGCAGATTGTATTCACAAATCTGATCATACAGTTCTTCCAGGCTTTCCGGGTCCATCAGCATTCGCATCAACACATTTTCCATCCCCATCAGGCTCCAGGACCGTTCAAACATAGAGAATCCGAATCCAGCCATACAAAATCTATCCTCTTTTGTCTCTACCAAATGCTGATACTCTGCTCTCAGACGCGCTTCATCTACGGTTTGAAAGGTATATTGGATATCTTCCTCCGGGTCGGGAAACATGGGTATATCCACCATTCCGATGTCCTTGTCTGCACCAGACCTGTTCCATTCCACACCGAAATCATCAATAAAATGTTCCGGCTTGTCTTCCCGTTCTGTAGGCCAGCCCCAGTATTGTATATAATGCAGATGCAGTCCCCAGTTTTTCTCAAAATCTTTCTCTCCCAGATAAGCAGCCATATTGTCTGCTTCCTGTTCCGTAAACTCTGCAAAATACGGTACGATATCCGTTTCCTGATGATTTAGTGCTGCAAGTACTCTCTCTTTTCTAGTCATCTTAATTCCCCCATAAACATGTCATCCTTTTTATTTTGCATCAGCTCCCATGATTTCCTCATAGTTTGATGCATCAACCATAACAGCACCAAGAGGATACACACCAAACTCTTCTCCCTCTTTGGTATACTCTGTAAACGGTACCTTGGAATCATCCTTTGCCCAATTAACAGCTGCTTCGGCGATTACCTGACCATCTTCCGATGCCATAAAATATCCGGCTGATTTAAAACAGGAGTAGTCCTTTTTGAATTCATCCTTTGCCAGATATGCTCCCAGTCCGCTGACAGCTGCATTCTGATCCTTGCCTGCCTGTTCCATTGCCCGGGTTGCTCCCTGCGCCCCTTCATCATTCGGTGCGGTTACCACCCAGTTTTTTACATCCGGATTAGCTGTGATCGTAGCTGCCGTTACATCAAATGCCTTCTCAGATGTTCCGTCATAATCTGCCTTGATGATTTTATCCGCTGCAAATTTTCCTGCTTTTTCCTTAAATGCGTCTTCCGCTCCGTCGGAACGTGGTTTACAGGAAGATACGGTTTCCATAGTCAGGCAGAGATAAGCGGTGTCCGGATCTTCTTCCAGTTTATTGTCAATCACATACTGTCCCATCCATTCACCCTGGCTCCTGCCAACGGTATATGCATCTAACTCCAGTGCCGGCGCAATATGTTTGCCGTCTTCATCAATTAATCCATCTGCATCTGCGAATAATTTAATTCCTGCTTCTTTGCAGCGGTCTACTGTTGCCTGGCTTAATTTCTGGTCTGGTGGACATACAATTAATACATCCACTTTCTGGGCAATCATATTGTCCACTGCGGTCAGATATTTCTCAGGATTCATAGAAGTATCGGCGAGCAGAACTTCTTTTGCCCCTAATTCTTTTGCCTGTTTCTGCAATTCATCCGTCACCTGAATAAACCACTGCTGGGAAAGGTCTTTGCAGATATATCCCATCACCGGTGCCTCCCCTGATGCAGTATCATCTCCCGTGTTGTCTGCTGATCCTGCCTCTGTTGAATCTGCTGCATTGCCTGTGTTTCCCTCTGCCGCTCCATTTGCTTTTGTCTCTGTCTTTGTCTCTGCTTTCGCACCTGCCTTTTCGGAGCTGCAGCCTGCTAGTAAGGATACTGTCATTGCCATTGCCAGTAAAGCACCAATACATTTTCTTTTCATTTCAACTACCTCCATTTTCTTTTATACTATTCTTTTCTTTAACTACATTCTGTTATTTTAGTCTGTCACTTCATTCTGCAATTAAGGCTGTCATTTCCTCTTTTTATTTCTCACAAAGTCAAACGAAAGTGCCGCTACCAGCAGCAGCCCGCGTGCTACGATCTGCCAGAAGGACTGTACATTTAGCATCAGCAGTCCGTTATTGAAGCCCTGCATTATCAAAAGTCCGATTAAAGCCCCGCCCAGACCTCCGATGCCGCCGCTCATAGTAATACCGCCCAGTACTGCAGCCGTAACCGCATCAAACTCCAATCCTTCACTTGCCGTAGGCTGTCCGGAACTCATACGGGATGCCAGAATACATCCGCCAAGTGCTGCCAGTGCAGATGTTAGCATATACAGTTTCATTTTCACCTTCGTTGCATTGATTCCCGCCAGTCTGGAAGCTGCAGCATTACCGCCCACCATATAAACACTGCGCCCAAACTTCGTTCTGGCAAGTACTACGCCAAACAGTATGAACAGCGCCAGGAATATAATTACCGGAATGGGTATTCCTGCAACCCTGCCTACACCCAGTTTTAGAAAATGGCTGTCCGTGATAAATACTGCTTTACCACCGCAGATAATATGTGCAAGCCCCCTGAAGATAGACATAGATGCCAGCGTAGCAATAAACGGCTCCAGTTTTAACTTATTTACAAGCGTTGCGTTGACCATTCCAATCACCATTCCTGCAATGATTACAATGGGTAATGCCAGCCACATACTGATTCCCGCCGAAAGAAGCAGGGAAACCAGCACTCCTGAAAATGCTGCCACCGAACCCGGGGATAAATCCACCTGGCCTCCGATCAGCAGATATCCTTCTCCTATTGTAACAAGTCCTACAATAGAAGACGAGATAAATATATTAATGATATTGTCTGTGGAAAAGTATTTATTTCCGGTAAGAATTGAAAAAACGATAATCATGATAACCAAGGCAAGAATCAATCCTGATTTTTCCGATTGAACTGCTTTTTTTAACATATCCATCGGCACTGACTTTGCCGGCACCGGTTCAGCTTTGATACTTCCTGTTGTATTTCCTGATCTACTTTCTTTTTTATTTACTGCCTGATTCACTGTCATTCCCTCCTAACATATCTTTCATAGCCAGACTCAAAACCATTTCATCTGTAGCTTCTTCCCGCATTACTTCTCCTGTAATGTGTCCCTGGCACATCACGATGATCCGGTCGCAAAGTCCAAGCACTTCCGGCAGCTCGGAAGAGACTACAATTACGGCAATTCCTTTCTTCGCCAGATCACAGGTCATCTTATATATTTCAGATTTGGAACCCACATCAATCCCCTTGGTAGGTTCGTCTAAGATCAGTACCTTAGGATTTGCTGCAAGCCATCTTGCCAGGATCACCTTTTGCTGATTGCCTCCGGACAGTTCCTTTATCTTCTTATCTATGGAATGGGTTTTCACATTGAACTCCCGTACTCCGTCTCTGGCAATCTGTTTTTCCTTTTTACCGTCAATGAAGCCGAACCTGCTGATTCTGTTTAATATTGCAACGCTGATGTTGTCCTCAATGCTGCGCTCTCCAATAATCCCCTGGTCTTTTCTGTCTTCCGGGCACAGCGCTATCCCTTTTGCAATCGCATCTTCCGGTGCTTTTGGCTCTATATTTTCTCCATCCAGCCAAATTGAACCGCTATGTATGGCATCTGCTCCAAAGACTGCCCGCATAGTCTCCGTTCTGCCTGCACCTACCAGCCCGGCAAATCCAAGAATTTCTCCTTTCCTTACCTGGAAACTAACATCCTTAATATAATCATTCGTCAGATGCTCCGCTTTTAACATCACCCCGCCTACATTTTGGTTCCGCTCCAGATCCGTAAAGATATCACCCAGATTCCTTCCCACCATAAGCCGGACGATTTCTTTCTCTGTGGTTTCCTTCGTATTTAAGGTGTCCACGTATTTGCCGTCCTTCATAATAATCAGCTTATCCGTTATCTGAAAGATTTCCTTCATCCGGTGGGAGACATACAGAATAATAATGCCTTTTTTTCTCAGTTTATCAATGATATGGAACAGGGTATCAATTTCTGCATCTGACAGGCTGGCGGTAGGTTCATCAAAAGCCAGAATCTTGGGATTCCTGCGGTATGATTTCATGATCTCTACCATCTGCTGATAGGCTACCGACAGATCTTTAACCCGGTCAGATGGTTTGATCGGCAGTTTAAATTCATCAATGATCTGTGCCGCATCATGGTAAAGTTGTTTGAAATCTACCCAGCCTCCTTTTTTTCCCGGAATATCCTCCATAAAAATATTCTCCGCAACCGTCAGATAAGGAATAATCTGCCTTTCCTGATAGATAATCCCTACCCCTGCTGCGATTGCCTCCTGAGGTGTCTTAAAATGCCGTGCCGCCCCATCAATTAAATATTCTCCTCCGTCAGGCTGGTAATCACCATTCAGCACCTTAAGCAGCGTACTTTTTCCCGCTCCGTTTTCTCCCACAAGCGCCACTACTTCTCCGCCGTTTGCCCGAAAGCTTATATTGTCAAGTGCTCTGACACCGGGAAATTCTTTTATAATGTTTTTAAATTCCACCGTACTTGCCACAGTCCGTCCTCCTTTTCCTGAAATATTTTAACTTGCCTGTATCTTATCATTTTCAAAGAACGAACTTATCAAGATAATTAACTTTTTCATCAAAAAAAGAAACATAAATGTAAAAACATTAAAAAACACCGTATCTTCCATCTTTCATGAAAGGTACGGTGCTTCTATATTTACTGTGCTATTTATTTCCGGCATCATTTTCCGGTACTTCACATTTTTTGTCTCCAATACACTCCGCCATCTGCCGTACTGCCCGGTACACGATTTTCTTAACATCCGTAATGCTTTTCTGATCGTGTATCAGATAGATCGGATCATCTTCTGTCTGGAACAGCTCGTTCAGGCACATGCCAAGTGGATAAATCCCCTTGATACATACCACAATTAATTCGGTACATATCTTTTTATTTATGGACAATGAATTTTTCTTTTGTTCGGAAAATTCCTCATAGATCAAATCCAATACGTTTTCCGCTTCGTCTGCATCCCCGGATTTCAGGGCATTCAGAAGCTGGCGTTCCCGTTTTATAGGTGAATGGTATTGTTCATCCTCAAACATCAGATTACTGATCGACACTATATTGTGATTTTCTTCTAAAGTTGTAAAAACCAATGCATTCTTTGCCTGGTTTGCGCAGCCATATACACTTTCCAGTCCTTTTTGTATCTCACTGATACCAATGGTACAGGACAGCTGGAACTCCTTCTCTAGACGGTCTGAAACCATCTTTGTCACTTTTTTCATATTTTCATTTAAGATAATATACAAAAGGTTATCTGCAAGATAACTGATCACCAGCATAATTTCCCCGGGCAGATAATTCACCGCAGCCGCATCGAAATGATATTTTCGAAAACACTCTTCTATCATACGAACAATGGGATCTGACAGGGCCTCCTGCTCCTCTACCCGAATTAAAATCACCTGGTATTTGGTGCGCTCGCCATGCCCCGTCAGCTTCCGGTAATCCTGTATGACTTCATCCTGGACAGGGATCTGCATAATCAGCTGCTGAAAAAGCCCGATGGTCAGCATATCCTGATCCTGGTGCGGTTCCTGGCACATTTCCTTTACCCATTCCATACGTCGTTTGCTCTCTTCAATCCGGCAGGATACCCGTTTCACAGCTTCCAGTATCTGCTCTTCCGTTACCGGCTTTGGAAGATATTCCTTTACTCCATACCGGATCGCTTCCTGGGCATTCTCAAATTCATTATATCCGCTTAAAACAATAAACTTCGTATCTATTCCCATACCGACCGCTTTTTCCATCATTTCCAGTCCATCCATTATGGGCATGTCTATGCTGGTAATTACAATATCCGGCATTTCTTTTTGGATGATATCCAGGCCTTGTTTTCCATTTTCTGCTGTTCCAACAAGATTGACTCCACACTGTTCCCAGGGCAATGACTTCTCAAGCCATTCAAGAACAGATTGTTCATCATCTATCAAAGCCATTTTTATCATTATACATACTCCTATCTCATAACAACTAACAATTTACCTCATCCATAATACCAAAGATGACAGAAAAATGCAAAAACATTCTTCAGCCCACCCAAAAATTAATCTTGTCTTCACTATATGATATCTTACATCCTCTTTCCCCGAAAAAAGCATCCAAAGCCTGATACATATCCTTATACTGCAGTTCCCCGCTTTCATTTCCAAGGGGTTCTATCCAAAAGGACTGTTTGCCGCAGGCGTCCCTTATATGTAATTTAAATGCCAATTCCTTTTCTTTCAGCATTTGATTGCAGTCTATGATATCCTGTATTGCGATAATTTTCATCCTTACACCTCTTACTTTTATTACACTGCTTTTGATTCATTACTTTTGATTAATTGATTTTCAGCCAGTTGAAATTCACACCATTCCGATAGTGCACAATTCCCACACATAGGCTTCCTGGCTTTGCATACCGCACGCCCGTGACGGATAAGCTGTATATTGATCCTGATCCAGTGATCCTTTGGCAGCACTTCCTGTAATTCCAGTTCCACTTTCAGCGGATCCGAATGATGCGCCCAGCCAAGTTTGTTCGATATCCGGTTCACATGGGTATCCACCGTGATCTCAGGGACACCATATGCATCTGACATAAAAAGATTGGCGGTCTTTCTTCCTACCCCTGCCAGCTTCATTAAATCCTCACGGTTATCCGGAACCTGTCCGTTGTACTCTGCCACCAGCTGCTGACAGCATTTTTTCATATTTTTAGCCTTACTGTGGTAAAGCCCGATGGTCTTAATCATTCCTTCCAGCTCCTCAATCTCAGCCTCGGCCATCTCTTCCACTTTCTGATATCTGTCATAAAGTGCCGGAAGTACCAAATCTACCTGGGCATCGGTACTCTGGGCGCTCATCATAATCGCCAGAAGCAGCTGCCAGGGCTCTCTGTGAAGAAATCCATCCTTATCCACTCCATACATATCATCCAGTTTATCTAATATTTTATTTACCTGTATTTTTTTCATTATAACCCCGTCAACGCTTCTTTAAATACTTTTTCCACATTTTCTTTGGTTGGAACTCCTTCATGCACCTTTTTATCCCCCACATAAAAGGTGGGAACATACCAGTAATCCATAGATTCTGCAAGCTCTGTTTCCACTGATTCATCTGCGATTCTGACCTCTGCCTTACCATACTCCGGATGCTCTGTTTTCAGTTCCTCCATAAGTGCCAGTGCCTTATGGCAATGCGGGCAGTCTTTTAAAATCATCATTAATACTTTTTGCATGGCAGTCTCCTTTTCATCTGTTTTCTTTCACTATACCATAAAGTGACCTTTTTCGCCATATTCACTTGATGGAAAATGTTATGCTGCGTATTGCTCTTTATTTCCGTTATCGTACTTGCGGTTGTAAGTGCGGCATTCATTGCATCCCCGAAAAACTCATGCTATAATTAAAAATAATAATTTCCGGAGGTGCTTATGAAACAGGTTGAAATCGCAACTGCTATTATAATGAAGGATCACAAAATCCTGACTACCCGCAGAGGTTACGGGCAGTTTATAAATCTCTGGGAGTTTCCCGGCGGGAAAATTGAGTCCGGCGAAACCACCGAAGAAGCACTGATCCGGGAACTACAGGAGGAATTAGCCGTGGAAGTAATTCCTGAAAAACTGTTTATGACAACAGAATACGACTATCCTGATTTTCATCTGACTATGCACTGCTATCTATGCAGTATAAAAAAAGGCACCATTACGCTCCTGGAGCATAATGGTGCAAAATGGCTGGATAAAGATCATCTGGATACCGTGGAATGGCTGCCGGCTAATCACCCCGTTATTAATGGACTGAGGGAAATGCTTTCCCTCTGATCTCTTTCATTTCAGGCAATAAAAAACACCAGCCCCAAGGCTCATACGTCCAAAAAGCTAGTGTTTAGTGCGCCTTCAGGGGCTCGAACCCTGGACACCCTGATTAAGAGTCAGGTGCTCTACCAGCTGAGCTAAAAGCGCTTGTCGATATTTTGTTTATGCTGAGGTAATTCCTCAACGCAAGGGATATTATATTATATAATTTCCAGAATTGCAAGTATTTTTTTATAAAAATATAAGAAATATTTTTTTGTATTCCCTTGAATGATTACTGCAAACCATTTATAATGAATATAAACTAGGGAAAAATACGCGTAAAGCGACAATTTTTTTTATAGAAATTATTAAAGAAATTTGAGGTGCACAGGTAATATGGACAATGAAAAGTCAACAAAGCATCAGCAGGCTTCACAAGAATATAACAAACATACACTGCTAAGAAGGAAGCACAGAAAGAACACCGATGATATTGCCGCTTCGGCGGATCAGGATGCGGAATCAGATGCTGGTTTGCATGATTTTATAGCAGATGAATCACAGCAAAGTGACCAAACACAACAGTCGGAACCGGGAAACCGAAATAGTACCTCAACGAAAAACGAATGTAATTGTACTGCACCCCATGAACCTTACGATCCGGAAAACCCGAACAGAAAGTTTCATGCCAGTAACCGCTATTTCACCATATGTGTTTACGCAATTGCGGTTATATTTTTTGGTGCCATTATCGTCAAGATCTTTGTTTCACTGGACGGTACGTTAAAATTTCTAAAGGATGTCACAAACATTCTGATGCCGTTTTTCGTCGGAGCATTAATTGCATTCATTTTGAATCCGGCTGTGAAAAAGGTATATGAGTTCTACCACAAGATCTGCAGGATCAGCAACAAGTCGGTATGCAAGGGTTTATCCATTGCTACTACATACATTCTGCTTCTGGGACTGATAATTGTCACGCTGCTTTTTGTAGTACCCCAGATCGTAGAAAGTATTACAGAATTAGTAAATTACGTTCCCACAACGGTTGATAATGTGTACCACTTCTTTGATAACCTGGAGGAACATTTCCCGAACCTGGATGTGGAGGTAATCAGAAAAGCGATCAATGATGCCATTCCAAATTTCATTACCTATTTAAAAGATTTTGCCACTAATCTTGTTCCGGCGCTTTATACCGTATCCGTTTCTATTTTACAATGGATTTTAAATGTGGTTATCGCGATTATCGTATCGATTTATATGCTTTCAGACAAGAAACCGCTGTTGAATTCCATAAAGGGAATTATCTACGCATTTGTTCCGGTTAAGCATATCAGTTCAACCATTGATACGCTGAAAACCTGTAACCAGCTGTTCAGCAGTTTTATTATTGGTAAGGCGATAGACTCTCTGATCATTGGTCTGCTCTGCTTCGTTATCATGAGCCTTTGCCAGCTGCCCTACGCGGTTCTGATCAGTGCCATTGTAGGCGTGACCAACATGATTCCTTATTTCGGACCATTTATCGGAGCCGTGCCGGGTGTGTTGATCATGTTATTGGTAAGTCCGATTAAAGCCCTGATCTTCGCTATCCTGATCCTGGTACTGCAGCAGTTTGACGGTTTGATTCTGGGTCCCAAGATACTTGGAGATTCGACTGGTCTGAAACCACTGTGGATTATCTTTGCCATAACCATAGGCGGAAGTATTGCAGGTGTTCTGGGTATGTTCCTGGGCGTTCCTGTCATCGCTGTATTACGGTATCTTCTGAACCGTTTTCTGCAGTACCGCCTTGAAAAAAGGAACTTTAGGAACAGCCACGATTTTAATATTGAATAAAGATTATGATAAGCATACGAGGATAAAAGAAGGAGTAATCCGCCATACGGCAGATTACCCCTTCTTTTTATCCTCACCCTTTAATTTACTGCTCACCTCATCAACAGACTTTTTAATTGCCAGCAGCTGGCGGTCCATTGTTGTTTTATCATTGAAGAATCTTTCCACTTTTTGTTTCAGGCTTTTATTCTTGATCATGCCTTCTCACCCATCATAAGCATTTACTATAGTATATTCCCGTCCATTAATCCTGTGCAGGTTTATTCTTCACTCTGGATACGATCATCTTATGAATGGGGTTACCAAGTGCCGAGAACTTTTCTTCATATTCTGTCATGACGTTCCCCTCTGACAATACTGCATCATGATGCAGATCAAACGTACATGCATCCAGGTTCCATCCTGCAGGTTCCACTTCCTCCAATGCAAAATCAAACAGCCCTCTGTTGTCTGTTTTAAATTCCACGGTTCCCTCCGGCACCAGAATTTTGTCATATCGGCTCAAAAACTCTCTGGAAGGGAGTCTCCTCTTTGCATGCCGATCCTTTGGCCAGGGATCCGAGAAATTCAAGTAGATGCGTTCCACTTCATTTTCCCCAAAGATTTCCGGCAGTTCTCTGGCATCTATACACATGAAAAATAAATTCTGAAGTTCAGTCATAGTTTCTCTTTTTTCTAATGCCCTGAGAAGAACACTGGAATACCTTTCGATTCCCACATAATTTATTTCAGGATGATCGAATGCCAACTGGGTAATAAACCTCCCCTTCCCCATTCCAACTTCTATATGAATTGGGTGATCATTGCCAAATGCTTGTTTCCATGCGCCTCTCACCGTTTTACCATCTTGGATTACATAACTGCTTTTTGCTATAATTTCATCTGCTCTGGGAATATTTCTCAATCTCATAATTTCTCTGCATGAAATTCATGCTTCTCCTTACATTATTATTTTTTTCTGTAGTTTTCAAAATAGTCTTTTGTAAACATTTCACAGTTGTCAAGCCTTCTAAGAAGCACTTTTACTGTATAGCCAAGAATGATTGTAACACAAAACTTAATAATATACAAAAAATAAATTATATTTTTTTTAATTTTGGTAATTTTATTATAGATTTTTTTTGAAAATGGTGTATGATTATATAATGAATAATGAATAGATAGGAGGGCATGAATTATGGATATGGTTGTGAACCGATTATCTGAAATCGAGGCAGCATCTGTCAGGATTATCGATGAAGCAAACGCTCAGAAAAAAGAGCTGGACGATGAGCTGCATGATGAATTACAGAAATATGATGCCGAAGTAGATGCAGATACCGAACAAAAGCTCAAGCAGCTGCAAGCAGATCTTCAAAAGGAAATGGAAAAAGACCTTGCCAAGTTAAAGACTGAGACTCAGCGTTTGGTAACGAATCTGGAAGCTGATTATAATGTAAATCACAAAAAGTTAGCTGCCGAGGTATTAAAAAAACTAGTAGAGGGGTAATCATATGGGAAACCTGTTAGCTTACAGCGGGACCACCACCAAAATACGTGCAATCAGAAGCCGTCTGTTTACAGAGGATAACTACCGTGAACTGGCTTCTATGGCAACTGTCACCGATGCCCTTAGCTTTATAAAGAAGCATCCCGGTTATCACGATTTGTTTGCGCACGCGGATGAAGCGTCTCTGCATCGTAACGACATTGAAAAAACACTGCAGAATGCCGTATATGTGGATTTCCAGAAAATCTACCGTTTTGCCACCGTGTATCAGCGTAAATTCCTGGATATGTACTTCAAGCGATATGAAGTCGCTATATTGAAGAGTTGTCTGAGAATGGTATTCGACCGCCGTGGCCTGGAACTGGATTTAACGATTTTCAAAGATTTCTTCGAAAAGCACTCTGACATTGACATCACCAAATTATCAAACTGTACCACCCTGGAAGATCTGGTTACAAATTTAAAAGGAAGCATGTTCTATGATTGTCTGAACAGGCTGTCCAATGTTCCCAACCCCACACTTTGGGATTACGGCATGGCATTGGATTTGTTCTATTTTAAGAAGTTCTGGAAAGAGAAAGACAAACTTTTGAAAAAGGATGCCTTAAAAAGTGTAACCGCAGCCTATGGTACCAAGATGGACTTACTTAATATAGAATGGATTTTCCGTTCTAAGAAATACTATAACATGTCAGGTCCTCAGATTTATGCATTACTGATCCCTGTTCAGTATAAACTGAAAAAGGCAGATATCCATGAACTGGTAGAAGCACCCACAATGGATGAATTCGATACCGCTCTTAAGAAGACTTATTATGGAAAGCATTATGAAGGCTATGGCGTAAAAACAATTGAACCCATGTACAATAAAATACGTATGAAGGTTCAGAGGGGAAACGCTGAAAAAGACCCATATTCAGTAGCAACCATCATCTCCTATCTCTATGAGAAAGAGCATGAAATTGACAAACTTACAACGGCTTTAGAGTGTGTCCGTTACGGCATCGATCCAAACGAGACACTAGACTATATTCTTTAAAGCAGAGGAGGTGTAACTTGTGATTGTCAAAATGAAATTTTTAAGTATTACGGGTCCCAAGGCGGATATTGACCGCGTGGTAAACGAATACTTGTCCAAATATGAAATTCATTTGGAGAACGCCTTATCTGATTTAAAAACGGTTGAACATTTAAGGCCATTTATGGAAATTAATCCATATCGTGAATGGCTCCTGAAAGCAAATGAATATGCTGAGCTTGTAAAAGATCCGCATTTTACTACAACCAAACATATCACGCTGGAAAAGGCACTGGATGTTGTGAATGAGCTGGATACCAAAATCGGTGATATCCGGACGAAGCGAAATGAACTGGATGCCAAAAGGGAATCCTTACGAGCTTCCATTCAGAAAATCGAGCCATTCTTAGAATTTCAGTACAACATACATGCCGTATTGGAATTTAAATTTATCAAGTACCGCTTTGGTAAAATCGCTCATGATTACTATACGAAATTAGAGAGATATGTCTACGATGATTTCGATACCGTATTCTACAAATGCCACACAGATGAAGATTATGTGTGGGGCGTCTACTTTGTACCTGCCTCCCAGGCATCCAAAATAGATGCGGTGTACTCTTCCATGCATTTCGAACGTATTTATCTCCCGGATGAATATGCCGGAACGCCAAAAGAGGCATATGACGACCTGAAAGCAGATATTGATAAGTATAGCAGCGAAATTGCCGCCTGTAATGAATCCATCAGCCGTGCCCTTACCGAACACAAGGAACTGCTGCTTCTTGCTCAGGCGAAGTTACAGGCATTGTCCACCAACTTTGATGTCCGCAAGCTTGCAGCCTGCACCAAGGAATCAAAACAGATATTCTACATCTTATGTGGATGGATGTCTGAGGAAGATGCAAGATCTTTCCAGCAGGATATCTCGGAGGATGAAAATCTATACTGCATTGTAGAGGATGATAATAACAATATTGTGAATTCTCCCCCTACCAAATTGAAGAATCCCAAGTTGTTCCGGCCATTTGAAATGTTTGTACGCATGTATGGGCTGCCGGCTTATAACGAAATTGACCCTACGATATTCGTAGGCCTCACCTACGCCTTTATCTTTGGCGCCATGTTCGGAGATGTAGGCCAGGGATTATTGCTTTTAATCGGCGGATTTTTATTGTACCGCTTCAAAAAACTGGATCTGGCAGCGATCATCAGCTGTGCCGGATTTTTTTCTACGATATTCGGGTTCCTGTTCGGCAGTTTATTCGGGTTTGAAGATGTTCTTGAACCCATATGGCTCCGTCCGGTAAACCACATGTCGACGATACCTTTTATCGGCAATTTAAATACGGTATTTATCGTGGCAATTGCTTTTGGTATGTTCCTGATTATCGTAACAATGATCTTTCATATTATTAATGGTATTAAAGCAAAAGATGCTGAAAACACCTGGTTTGATACAAACGGCCTTGCAGGGCTGGTATTCTACGGGGCAATCGTTGCAGTCATCGTGCTTTTCATGACAGGAAACACCTTACCGGCAGGTATCGTATTAGTCGTTATGTTTGTCATTCCGCTAATTCTGATTGCTTTAAAAGAGCCTCTCTCCAAACTGGTAGAGAAAAAGGCTGACTTTTTGCCAAAAGAAAAAGGAATGTTTATTGTTCAAACCATATTTGAAATGTTTGAAGTGCTTTTAAGCTACTTCTCAAATACACTTTCCTTCGTCCGTATCGGCGCATTTGCCGTCAGCCACGGAGCTATGATGGAAGTTGTACTTATGCTTGCCGGCGCAGAAAACGGCGGTTCCCCCAACTGGCTGGTTATCATTCTCGGTAACCTGATCGTTTGCGGTATGGAAGGTTTGATCGTTGGTATCCAGGTACTGCGTCTTGAATATTATGAAATGTTCAGCCGTTTCTACAAGGGCACCGGACGTGAATTCAAACCATTTTCAAAAAAAGATAAGGCCGCCTAAGAAAGACGCCAATCAAAATTAAATCAAAAATTGCTAAAGCAGTTTTTTGAATATAAAAACATTTTTTATTTTAGGAGGATAATATAATGACAACATTAACATCAATCGTATTAGTAATCGCATTGGTTATCAGCATCATCGTACCTTTTGGAGCATTTTTAATTGGAGAGAGAAATAAAGGCAGATATAAAACTTCTTTGGGCATCAACTGCTTCTTCTTCTTTGGAACTATGGTTCTCGGTGCTATCCTGGCATTCGGCGGAGACGGATCAACTGCTATGGCTGCAGAAGCTACAGGTGAAGCTCTTCCAGGCTTATCCGTAGGACTTGGTTACCTGGCTGCTGCTTTAGTAACCGGATTATCCTGTATCGGTGGTGGTATTGCCGTTGCTAGTGCTGCTAGTGCTGCCCTTGGTGCAATCAGTGAAGACCAGAGTATCCTTGGTAAATCACTTATCTTCGTAGGTCTTGCAGAAGGTGTGTGCCTCTATGGTCTGATCATTTCCTTCATGATCTTAGGTAAATTATAATTTTATGAAGATGTATTTAATCAGTGATAATGTAGATACTTATACCGGTATGAGACTAGCAGGAGTGGAAGGATGCGTAGTTCATGAGAAACCTGAATTAAGGGAAGCCCTGGAACGCACGGTTGCCAATAAAGAAATTGGCATCATCCTGCTGACCGAGAAATTCGGCAGAGAATTCCCGGAAATAATTGACGATGTAAAGTTAAACCGAAGACTTCCACTTATCATTGAAATACCGGATAGGCATGGTACGGGACGTAAGCCGGACTTTATCACTTCTTACGTAAATGAAGCAATTGGAATAAAATTGTAAAGAGGGTGAAGATTTTGACAACCGAAGAAAAATTAAAACATTTCGAAGAATCTTCCTTAGAAAATGCCAGAGAACAGGCAACTCAGATTATATCAGAACATAAAACTGCTCTTGAAAAAATCAAAACTGAGCACGTAACTGCTAAAAAACGGCAGGCTGCCCTTCAGATAAAAACTGAGACAGAAAGCTTAAAACGAGCAAACAATATGGCTCTTTCAAAGGAACAGCTTCAGATAAAAAGAGAAATAACCAAAAAGCATAATGAGTTAAAAGAAAAGCTTTTTGTAGAAGTTAAGGCAATGCTGGAAGATTATATGTCTTCTCCTGCCTACGACAAATTATTAGTTAATCAGATTCATGAAATAAAAGAACTGGCTGGAGATGGAAGCGTTATCATTTATATTGACCCTGCCGATTCTTCCAAGCAGTTAAGTCTGGGCGCCGCAACGAATGAACAGGTATCCTTATCCGAATATTCGTTTATGGGCGGCACAAGAGCAGTTCTTGCCGACCGGCATATTTTAATTGATAATTCCTTTGCAACAAAATTAGAAGAGGCAAAGGCAGAATTTACATTTGACGGAGGTATGACCCATGACTAGAACAGGCATTATCTATGGTATCAACGGACCTGTTGTCTACTTAAAAGGCAACACCGGCTTTAAAATGGCTGAGATGGTTTATGTTGGTAAGGAAAAATTAGTTGGTGAGGTCATCAGCTTAACAACAGATACCACCACCGTGCAGGTATACGAAGAAACAACCGGCATGAAACCGGGGGAAGAAGTAATCGCTACCGGCGATGCTATCTCCGTAACACTGGCACCAGGTATCTTAAATAATATTTTTGATGGTATTGAACGTCCTCTTAGTGAGATCGCGAAAAACTCCGGTAAATATATTAACCGTGGTGTAAGTGTTGACTCTCTGGATACTTCCAAGCTGTGGGACGTACATATCACAGTAAAACCGGGCGATACCGTCTGCGGCGGTACTATTATCGCTGAAGTACCGGAAACTCCTGCTATCACACACAAAGCAATGGTTCCTCCAAATATGAAAGGTACCATTTTAGACGTTGCGAATGACGGACAATATACCATTAATGACCCAATTGTTACCATCCAGCTGCCTGATGGCACAGAAAGAAAATTAACCTTAGCGCAGAAATGGCCGATTCGTGTTCCCAGACCTACTGAAAAACGTTACGCAGCAAGCAAGCCGCTGATTACAGGACAGCGTATCATTGATTCCATGTTCCCAATCGCAAAAGGCGGTACCGCTGCAGTTCCCGGAGGTTTCGGAACCGGTAAAACCATGACACAGCATCAGATTGCAAAATGGTCCAACGCCGACATTATCATCTACATCGGCTGCGGTGAACGTGGAAACGAGATGACACAGGTTCTGGAAGAATTCTCCGAACTGGTTGACCCCAGAAGCGGCAATCCATTGATGGACAGAACGACTCTGATTGCCAATACATCCAACATGCCTGTTGCTGCCCGTGAAGCTTCTATATACACCGGCATTACACTGGCTGAGTATTATCGTGATATGGGTTATGATGTTGCCATCATGGCTGATTCCACTTCCCGCTGGGCAGAAGCTCTTCGTGAATTATCCGGACGTCTGGAAGAAATGCCTGCTGAGGAAGGTTTCCCGGCATATCTGGCATCCAGATTATCTGCTTTCTATGAAAGAGCCGGACTTATGCAGAACTTAAATGGAACAGAAGGAAGCGTATCTATCATCGGAGCTGTATCTCCTCAGGGTGGTGATTTCTCCGAACCAGTTACACAAAATACCAAACGTTTCGTAAGATGTTTCTGGGGACTTGATAAATCCCTTGCCTATGCAAGACATTTCCCCGCTATCCAGTGGCTTACCAGCTACAGTGAATATTTAACAGACCTGGGTCCATGGTACAAAGACAATGTAGATCCGAACTTTGTGGATTACCGAAATCAGATCATGGCTATTCTGAACCAGGAAAGCAGTTTAATGGAAATCGTTAAGCTGATCGGCGGTGATGTACTGCCGGATGACCAGAAGCTTACCCTGGAAATCGCAAGGGTAATCCGTCTTGGTTTCTTACAGCAAAATGCATTCCACAAAGATGATACCTGTGTTCCGATGACCAAACAGTTCAAAATGATGGGAATTATTCTTTACCTGAATAGAAAAGCAAAAGCCCTGGTTACTATGGGTATGCCAATGTCCATCTTAAAAGAAAGCAGCATTTTCGATAAAATTGTTTCTATTAAATATGATGTTCCAAACGATCAATTGGAAAAATTCGACGATTACACAAGAGAAATCGACGAATTCTACAATGAAGTTTTAGCTAAAAATGCATAGGAGGGTTAATCATGTCAATTGAATATTTAGGACTTAGTCAGATCAACGGCCCCCTTATTGTATTAGAAGGAGTCCAGAATGCTTCTTTCGAAGAAATCGTAGAGATTACGGTAGAAGGAACTGAAAAGAAGCTGGGCCGTATCGTAGAGCTATATGAAGACAAAGCAATCATTCAGGTATTTGAAGGAAATGAGAACATGTCCCTGAAAAATACCCACACAAAATTAACCGGACATCCGATGGAGATCGCATTATCTCCGGAAATCCTGGGACGTACTTTTAACGGTATCGGCCAGCCTATTGACGACCTGGGTGAAATTACCGGTGAAGTAAAATTAAATGTAAACGGTCTGCCCCTTAACCCGGTAACCCGTGAATACCCACGTAACTATATCCGTACCGGTGTTTCTGCAATCGACGGGCTGACCACACTGATCCGTGGACAGAAGCTTCCCATCTTCTCCGGTAACGGTCTGCCTCATGACAGACTTGCAGCACAGATCGTAAAGCAGGCTTCTCTGGGTGATAACTCAGATGAAAAATTCGCAATCGTCTTTGCCGCTATGGGTGTTAAATATGACGTAGCCGAGTTCTTCCGCAAAACCTTTGAGGAAAGCGGCGTTTCCGACCACGTTGTAATGTACCTAAACCTGGCTAACGACCCGGTTGTAGAACGACTGATCACACCGAAGGTAGCACTTACTGCTGCGGAATATCTGGCTTTTGAAAAAGGCATGCATATCCTGGTTATTTTAACGGATATGACCTCCTTTGCAGAAGCAATGCGTGAGGTTTCCTCATCAAAGGGTGAAATCCCCAGTAGAAAAGGGTTCCCTGGTTACTTATACAGTGAACTGGCTACTATTTATGAAAGAGCCGGAATTGTACAGGGCATCAGCGGTTCTGTAACCCAGATTCCGATTCTGACCATGCCAAATGATGATATTACACATCCGATTCCTGACCTTACGGGATATATCACCGAAGGACAGATCGTATTGGACCGTGAATTACATGGTCAGGCAATTTATCCGCCAATTAACGTGCTCCCATCCCTTTCCCGTCTGATGAAGGATGGTATCGGAGCCGGATATACCAGAGAAGATCATCAGGACGTTGCCAACCAGCTTTTCTCCTGCTACGCAAAGGTTGGAGATGCCAGAGCACTGGCAAGCGTTATCGGTGAAGATGAACTCTCTCCTCTGGATAAAATCTATTTGAAATTTGGTAAAGCTTTTGAACAGGAATTTGTTGGCCAGGGCGAAAACGAAAACCGTTCCATCATCGATACTCTGGAAAAAGGCTGGGAACTTCTTGGAATGCTTCCTAGAGAAGAACTTGACCGTATCGATACTAAGGTTCTTGATAAATACTACAAACCTGCCGAGTCAGAGGTGATTTAATGAATCCAAATACATTTCCTACGAAGGGTAACTTAATATTAGCCAAAAACTCTCTGGCTCTTGCAAAACAGGGCTTCGATCTGATGGATAAGAAGAGAAATATCCTGATCAAAGAGATTATGGGGCTGATTGACCAGGCGCAGGATATTCAATCACAGATTGATGAAACATTCCGTACCGCCTATGCTGCTCTCCAAAGAGCAAATATAGAGCACGGTATCAACTACGTACAGGAGATTTCATTCTCCGTACCGGTTGAGAATTCCATTCGTATAAAAACGCGTAGCGTTATGGGAACTGAAATTCCGCTTGTGGAATCAGATCCTATTGTAAATGAACCGACATACGCCTATTATACGACGAAACGGTCACTGGATGAGGCAAAGGTTTCCTTCGAGAAAGTAAAGGAACTGACGATCAGACTTTCCATGATCGAGAATTCAGCATACCGGCTTGCAACCAATATCAAGAAAACTCAAAAACGTGCCAATGCTTTGAAAAACATTACAATCCCTACTTATACAGACCTCACAAAGAGTATTCAAAATGCATTGGAAGAAAAAGAACGTGAAGAATTTACAAGACTGAAAGTTATAAAACGTATGCATTCCAAATAGCTCTAAATATGACAAAAATTACTTCGTCATAGCATACAAAATCTGGTGTCCATATCTGTGCAACATCCATAGATATGGACTTTTCTTTTGCTTTTTTATGAATAAATGTTGACATTTCCTTCCAGATGGGCTACTATTTTAAATGAAGTGTAATATTTTTGTAAAGTATTTACACATACTCGCAATAATTAAAAGAGTGAAAATAGAAAATGAAAATATCAAAGGAGTATAGTGATGAAGAAAAAAATTCTTGTCGTGCTTTCCCTGGTAGGTATATTAACTGCTTCTATGCCTGCACCTGATGTTCAGGCGGCCTGGAAAGTGACGGATCAGGGACGACAGTACACAACGAATTCTACACTTGGCTATGCAACTGGCTTTAAGAAGATAAAAGGAAATTGGTACTATTTTGATAAACAGGGCATCATGAAAACCGGGTGGGTTTATGCAGACCGCCAATGGTACTATTTAAAGTACGATGGTAGAATGGCTAAAAATACGTGGATTGGTAATTTCTATGTAACGGCTGACGGTTCCATGGCTCGTAATACTACGGTAAACGGAGTAGCGTTTGACGCATATGGCAATAAAGTATTATCCTCCGGCGGAGATTCCGGTACAGGCTCAAGCTCAAAGAAGAAGAAAAACGGCTGGTATCAGTCCATTAGTGAAAAGACCTGGTACTATTATAATGACCAGGGTAAGAAAGCCCAGGGCTGGCTTACACTGCCCAACGGAAAATACTACCTGGATCCTGATACAGGAGCGATGGAAACCGGATTTACAAAGATCGGCAGATCCTCATACTATTTCAATAAATCAACCGGCAAATTACAAACAGGATGGTATAAAGTAGGCCGCAAGCGCTACTATTCCTCTAAATCCGGTATTGTAAAGAAGAACCGCTGGCTGAGTAAAAAAACAATGTACGCCGGAAAAAAAGGCTCTATGTTAACCGGATGGGCAACGATTAAGGGTGAACGCTATTATTTCAGCCCTTCAACCGCCAAGAAAGTGACGGGCTGGCAGAACTTAGACGGCAAATGGTACTACTTTGATAAAAATGGCGTTATGGCTAAAAATAAATGGGTGACCTACGGACCGACTAAAAAGAAATGTTACCTTCAGAGTGATGGCAGCATGGCTTCCGACCAATGGATAGGAAAATACCATGTAACAGCAAGCGGATACCGCGATGGACAAACCCGCAGCAGAGGCCTTTTTTATGAAAATGGAAAAACCTATTATAACGATAAAAAATATAATAAGGTATCCGGCTGGGTAACGACTGACAGCAAGCGATATTATTTCGGCAGTGATTATGCCGCAGTAAAAGGCTGGCAGACAATTGATAATAAGCGCTTTTATTTTGATTTAAATGGTGTCATGCAAACAGGCTTAATAGATATTGGAACCCATACATACTATTTTAATACCGACGGTTCCATGGTTTCATCAACTACAATTATGATTAACGGCATCGCATATTCATTTGATGCAGACGGTGCATATATTGATCCGGATATCCCGGCAGATGCTACAAAAGGCGAGCAGATCGCCGCTTATGCCAAGAAATTTCGCGGTAACCCATATGCATGGGGCGGCACCAGCCTGACAAATGGCGCGGATTGTTCCGGTTTCACGATGAGTGTCATGAAACACTTTGGCATTTCCATTCCACGAGTTGCAGAAGACCAGGCAAATGGTTATTCACCTTGGGGCGGTATCTATAATAAAGGAAAATCCGTGATACCCGATGAGAGACATCTTCTTCCGGGAGATCTGGTATTCTATTACAGCCCGGTAGGGCATGTGGGAATCTATATTGGCAATGGACAGATCATTCATGCCAGCAATGCAACAGACGGTATTATTATATCTAAATTTGACTATACGAAACCAGTTTCGGCAATGCGTTACTGGGCATAGTTTAGTAGTAATTCTAAATACAAAAAAATCTGAACCAACTGTAAATGTAAACAGTTGGTTCTTTTTTATTCTACAATAATTGTCTCAAGTTTCGTTATCTCTGCTTAAACACGCTGACAGCCTCATTCAGGTACATTTACTTTTCATTGGGTAAAGAATACTTTGTTCATTGGTAAACTGGTTAAATGAGCCAAATAAAAGCTTACAAGATTATAAGACCAGAGCGAACGTTTTCACTACACACAGACTACAAGTAATCCAGCACTTTATTAACCAAAATCAATTAAACCTGCAGCTTATCAAACATTAAATTAGGATTTAACCGGGAAATGATAAAACGGACTACACCACACCCCCGGAGTCTCATGTTGAGAAAACCAGCTTTTTTGCATATCATTAGAATCTGTTCATCCAATTCACCTAAAAGAAAAAGATCTTCACCAACTTCTATGTCACCACAGCTCATCACCTGCACATTCAATATTATCTCCAATAATTAATACACAATTAGTTCTATTATCTGAAAATGGCAATCATCTTTATTTTTTCAAAACCATATTATGACGATAAAAAAGTCAATACCCAATCGGATCTTTTTCCACACAAAAATACGAATTATCACATTTTACAAAACGTTTGTTCCTAAAAAATACTATGTAAACCACTGAAAATTCGATCTTTTATGTGGATAATGTGCATAACTTAGTGTATAACTCCATTTTGCCACTATTTCCGACATTTTTAATGTGGATAACTCGACACAGTTATACACACGATTTTTACACCATTTTCCAAGTTTCGACAAATTTTGTGCATCTTGTATATCCCCTGAATTGTGAGGAATTTTTCGAATTGTACTAAATTTTTTAAGCCATTACATTTCTGTTTCCGAGGAGCTTTCTATCTATGAAAAAACCTCCACTCTTTCGAGTGAAGGCTTTGTTCTGATTTATTTTATTGATAAGAATTAATCTAAGTAACTTCTGGCGCTGCATGGCTGTCTGTAACCCATGTCAGAAACAATGATTCCTGTTGTGGAACTACTAGCATGTACTACCTGATTGTTGCCAATGTACATAGATACATGTCCGATTCCGCCATCGCCATTGTAGAATAACAAGTCACCCGGCTGAATGCTTCCAAGATCTACTGCTCTTCCGCTGCCAGCCTGAGATGCTGCAACTCGCGGTATGCTGATTCCAAAGTTCGCCATAACCGACTGTGTAAATCCGGAACAGTCAGCACCGTTTGTTAAGCTTGTACCACCCCAAACATATGGGTTTCCAACAAACTGTAATGCAAAGCTTACAACGCTCTGTCTAAGTCCGGAAGCACTTGATGACTGTCCTGCATCAGGAGCTTCTGTAGATCCACCTGATGAATCGCCAAATTGCTGTTCCTGGTTATCTGCTGTATTTCCGCCAGACTGACTTCCTTCAGTCTGTTGCTGCTGCTGTTGTTGCTGTGCTGCTGCATCTGCTGCTGCCTGTGCATCTGCCGCTGCTTTTGCCTGCGCATCCGCCTGAGCCTGTGCATCTGCTGCTGCCTGTGCTGCCGCTTCCGCCTGAGCCTGTGCATCTGCTGCCGCCTGCTCTGCTGCTGCCTGGTCAGCTGCTTCCTGAGCTTTCGCTGCTGCATCGGCTGCTTCCTGTTCTGCCGCTGCCTGCTGTGCTGCTAAAGCATCTGCTGCGGACTGTGCGTCTGCTGCTTCCTGTGCTGCCTGATTTGCTGCTGCCTGTTCCTGAGAATCTAAGTACTCTAACCAAGCTTTATCTTGTGCTGCCTGTTCAGCTGCTGCTGCTGCCGCCGCTGCTTCGTCAGCTTTTCTTGCTTCTTCAACTGCTGCCAGATAAGCCGCTTCCTCTGCTGCTACTCTTGCTTCTTCTTCTTCTTTTGATTCCGCTTCAACGAACTTTGTATCACACTCTACATAATCTTTTGCTACATATCCTACCACATCAGAATCAACTGCAACTTTTACCCAGTCTCCCAGGTCTTCCTCTACCTGCAATTTTTCTGCGTCTCCAACGAGTGTGACAACATCAGAATCTGTATTAGGATCCTGGCGTACCATTAATGTTGTTGTATTAACAGTAGCAACCTCTTCCCCTACCTCTTTTGCAAGTTCTTCAGCCTGAGCTCCGGTAGCAAAAAAATCTTTGCTTACATAACCTGTTACAGAACCTGATTTAATTAAGTACCAGTCACCTTCCTGGCCGAGAATTTCAGCTGCAGAATTGTTGTAGAGCTTACCAAGTACTTTTCCGTCTTCGGTACTTGCTGCATCTCTGATATTTACATATGCATCATCATTTACCTGGGCAATAGCCAGTCCATCGTATTTACTTGGCTCTGCCGGGGCAGTGTTCTCAGTTGACTGATTGGATTCGCTTTTTTCTTCTACCTTAGCCTGTAAACCTGCTAATGGTACATCAACGCCAGCTGCCATGGTTAATATCCCAGTACTTCCAAATGTTATAGATGCTGCCATCATACAGGCTGCAATCTTCATCATCCTTTTCTTCATTATTTATCCTCGACCTCCGATATATCTTATCTTTCAATTATTATTTATTACGAAATTATTAAAATTATTACATTGCTATCATAACAAATATTACATGATTTGTCAATGCCGATAATATTTTTTTTAATTCTGTAATGAAATAATGAAAGCCTTACGCTCTGTTTATGCGTATATAAGATAGTTTTGTACGGAAGTTACAGCATTTGCCCCATCTGCTGCGGCTGTAATAATTTGACGTAACATTTTCGTCCGAATATCCCCTGCTGCAAAAATTCCTTTCTTATTTGTAACACAATCTTCATTAGCTACTATATATCCATTCTTATCTGTCTCCACAATATTCTGAAATACTTCCGAATTAGGCAGGATTCCAACTGCTATAAACACACCGTCCACAACAATTTTATCCTCTTTTTCCGTATTTACATTTTTAACTGCTACAGATTCCACATGATCTTCCCCATTAATGCCTTCTACCACAGAATCCCAGATAACTTCTACATTGTCACATACAAACAGCTTTTCCTGTAAAATTTTAGCTGCGCGCAATTCATCTCTCCTGTGGATCAGATATACTTTCTCACAAACTCTTGCCAGAAAGATTGCATCCTCTACCGCAACATCACCACCGCCTACAACAGCAACCGTCTTATTCTTAAAAAATGCACCGTCACAGGTAGCGCAATAAGATACCCCCATTCCAGCCAGCTCTTCCTCACCCGGAACATTCAGTTTGCGGTGTCTTGCACCGGCAGCCAAAATGACCGTTTTTCCAACAAATTCACCCTGATCCGTAACTATTTTTCGATCTGTTCCTTCTATTATAATGTCACTTACTTCCGCCGTAACAAATTCTGCCCCTAAAGCATCCGCATGTTCCCTGAATTTTGTTGCCATATCAAATCCGTTAATCCCCGGCAGACCCGGATAATTATCCACTTCATACGTGTTGATTACCTGACCTCCGCTAACATAATTCTTTTCAATAATCAGACATTCCAATTTTGCTCTTTCCGCATAGATCGCCGCCGACAAACCCGCCGGTCCTGATCCAATAATAATTGTATCATATTTTTTTCCCATTATTTCCAGCTCCTTTTTGTATTTACAGTATTCACTTTAATATTAGTATTATACCGCAGATCCCTGAAATATGTCACCCTTTACTTGTTTTCAATCTAAACAAAGCAGAGATACGGTATTTTCGGCTTATTTTGCGATAATATGATCAATAAAACATTTGACAAATGCACAATAATCATATACAATAAAATTAGTAACCGTTATCATTATTATAAGGAGGTGAATTATGGCTACTCTAAAATACAGTAAACAACGGGAATCTATTATAGAGTTCTTAGCAACCAGAAAAGACCACCCCACTGCCGACACTGTATATATTAACATCAGGGAGCAATTTCCAAAGATCAGTCTGGGGACGGTATATCGTAACCTTGCCCTGTTATCCGATCTGGGAGAAATCACAAAAATCGTAACGGGAGATGGCGCAGACCGCTTTGACTATAATACCAACCCACACAATCATTTTGTCTGCACGAAATGCCACAGTGTGATTGATTTAGAAATGGACAATATTGATGAGATTGTAGATGTCGCACAAAAGAATTTTTCCGGTAAAATAGACAGCTATATTACGCATTTTATGGGCGTTTGTCCGGATTGCATTAAAAAATCATAATTTTTCAAAAAAGGCTTGACTTCGAGTCAGAGTTATGATAAATTAATATCAGTAATCGTTACTGATTTCTAAAATTCAAAATACAAACTTATTATTCGCCGGTCCGGTACTCTAACAGCCGGATCGGTACCAAAATATTTATATAAGAAAAGGAGATTGAAAAATGGCTAAATTTGTATGTAATGTATGTGGTTATGTTCATGAAGGAGATTCTGCACCGGAGGTATGTCCAATCTGTAAAGCACCTGCAAGCAAATTCACAAAGCAGGAAGAAGGAATGAGCTGGGCTGCTGAACATGTTGTTGGTATTGCAAAAGGTGTTTCTGAAGATATCTTAGCAGATTTAAGAGCAAACTTTGAAGGAGAATGTTCTGAAGTAGGTATGTACCTGGCTATGTCCAGAGTTGCTCACAGAGAGGGCTATCCTGAAATCGGTTTATACTGGGAAAAAGCTGCTCATGAAGAAGCAGAACATGCTGCAAAATTTGCTGAATTACTCGGTGAAGTTGTAACGGACAGCACAAAGAAGAACCTGGAAATGAGAGTTGCTGCTGAAAACGGCGCTACTGCAGGTAAATTTGATCTTGCAAAACGTGCGAAAGCTGCTGATCTGGATGCTATCCATGATACTGTACATGAAATGGCAAAAGACGAAGCTCGTCACGGCAAAGCTTTCAAAGGTTTATTAGAAAGATATTTTGGTTAATTAAACCACTTTCCTTTCATATCAAAGCAAGTGTATCTGGTAACGGATATACTTGCTTTTTTTATTAACGATCAAATATTTAGAAGAATAAATAAGTTGATGATCAACTATGTCATAGAGCACGTTTGAAAATTCATTCCTGCCATCTGCATAAAAATTATTTTAAAAACTTATAAGAAACGATTGACAAATGAATAGATATGTAGTATATTAATATCAGTAACAATTACTATTATTAAATATCAATCAGGAATTCAATTCCTTAAACTAAATTATAAAAATGAAAAGGAGATTTTAAAATGGCTAAATTTGTATGTAATGTATGTGGTTATGTTCATGAAGGAGATTCTGCACCGGAGGTATGTCCAATCTGTAAAGCACCTGCAAGCAAGTTTACGAAGCAGGATGGCAGCATGAGCTGGGCTGCTGAACATGTTATTGGTATTGCACAGGGTGTTTCTGAAGATATCTTAGCAGACTTAAGAGCAAACTTCGAAGGAGAATGTTCTGAAGTAGGTATGTACTTGGCTATGTCCAGAGTTGCTCACAGAGAGGGCTATCCTGAAATCGGTTTATACTGGGAAAAGGCTGCTTATGAAGAGGCAGAACATGCTTCCAAATTTGCAGAACTGCTTGGTGAGGTTGTAACGGACAGCACAAAGAAGAACCTGGAAATGAGAGTTGCTGCAGAAAATGGGGCTACTGCAGGCAAGTTTGATCTGGCAAAACGTGCGAAAGCCGCTGATCTGGATGCTATCCATGATACTGTACATGAAATGGCAAAAGATGAAGCCCGCCACGGTAAAGCTTTTAAAGGTTTATTAGAAAGATATTTTGGTTAATTATTCCTTCTCCTAAAGAAGCAGGTATCGGAAATTCCGACACCTGCTTCTTTTTACTTTAACCTTTAGCCGTTGATACCAGCAACCCGGCCTTACCCAGCGCCGGCCTCAGCAAGCTGTATAATATAACTACCAGGAAGGTAGATACAACCGCATTTACAAATGTTGTAGCAGTGCTCCATTTAGCTAAAACAGAAGCCATCTCCTGAGGCTGCCCCAGTATGATCTGTTTATAGAAATAGCCCACCAGGGGATCAAATATTACGTTAAATCCTAAGCCGCATACAGATGCAATGATACTCCATTTCATAATATATCTCTTGTCATTGCTTTCACCGATTTTTGCAATCTTGTGTGCCACCAGACCGGTTATCAGCCCTATGCAGAACTTTAATACAAAAGTCTTGGGTGCGCCGACAATGTAAATGGGATCCATTAAATCCGCTATCGTCATACCTACTGCCCCGGCAAGACCGCCGTATCCTCCGCCCAGCAGCAATGCAGCCAGTACACAGAATGCGTTCCCGATATGGATGGAAGTAGCATCTCCTCCCGGCATTGGTATTTTTATTTGAAAAAATGTAAATGATACGAAACACAATGCCGCTAACAGCGCCGTCTGTGCAAGCTTCATAACTGTCTGACTATGATTTTTCTGTTGCATGATATTCCCTCTCCTCATTTTGAATTTGGGAATATCATAGCACTATACTGGTCATGTTAAAACAGCCAGTTTCGTATTTTTTATCCATGCCAGTTTACTTCTGGTTTGCAGGTTCTACATTTACCATTTTACCTTTGATTTTCGCATGATCCATTGCAATCAATACTTCTTTCGCACGGTCTGTAGGAACTTCTACAAAAGTATATTTATCAAACATATCAATACTTCCTACTAATTTACCAGGCATACCGGACTCTCCTGCAATGGCACCCAGAATGTCTCCAGGACGTACACCCTGCTTTTTACCAATATTGATAAACAGACGTACCATGCCTTCTTCTGCACCTGTATTGCCGAAGTCCATACCTTTTTCTTCTTCCATGGTTTCTTCATTTCCCATGGAAAGCTTCAGGAATGCTGCGGCAATGTCCATAGCGGTGTAATCTTCCTCATTCAGGTGGTTTTCCAGCATATCGATCACGTCTCTTAAGTCTTCATTATTAATAATCTGATTGACATTTTCCAGTATCTTCTCTACCTTGATGGCAGTTACGTCATCCAGTGACGGAATTGGCTGAGCATAGATCTTTGTCTTACAGTATCTCTGAATATCTTTCAGCTTATATACTTCTTTACCCACAACAAATGAGAAAGCTTTTCCGACTCTTCCGGCACGTCCTGTTCTTCCGATACGGTGTACATAAAACTCATCGTCCTGAGGGATGTCATAATTAAAGACTGCCTCTACATCATCTACATCAATTCCTCTGGCTGCAACATCTGTTGCGATCAAAATCTCTGTTTTTCCATTACGGAAGCCGTTCATGACACGGTCACGCTGTGTCTGCTTCAGATCACCGTGAAGACCTTCGGCAAAATATCCTCTGCCCTGGAGCGCTGTCGTCAGTTCATCTACTTTTCTCTTCGTATTACAGAATACAAGGGAACGTTTCGGATTATACATATCTAATAGTCTGGATAATACTTCTTCCTTGTTTTTCTGTTTTACTTCATAATAATATTGATCTATATTTTTAACGGTAAGTTCTTTTTTTACTACCTTTATCAGTTCCGCATCTTTTTTCTGATATTGGTTGGTGATATCCATAATTGGTTTTGGCATTGTTGCCGAGAAAAGTACGGTCTGTCTTTCTTCCGGTATCTCTTTTAATACGGTTTCAATATCTTCCCTGAATCCCATATTTAACATTTCATCTGCTTCATCCAGTACAATTGTATGCACCTGATCAAATTTAATTGTTTTTCTTCTCATATGGTCCATTACACGACCTGGTGTTCCTATAATCAGCTGTACGCCGCTTTTCAGAGAACGTATCTGTTTCACGATATCCTGTCCGCCGTAAACAGGAAGTACTTTTATCCCATGCATGAATTTTGACAATTTACGTATTTCTTCCGCCACCTGAATTGCCAATTCTCTGGTAGGACATAAGATGATCCCCTGAAGTTTCTTATTCTTAGGATCAATCTTTTCCAGAAGTGGAATTCCAAATGCTGCTGTCTTACCAGTTCCTGTCTGCGCCTGGCCAATGGCATCTTTTCCATCCATAAGTACCGGAATCGCTTTTGCCTGGATCGGACTCGCTGCTTCAAATCCCATTTCTGTTACTGCCTTTAGTATCTGGTCACTAAGACCAAGTTCATCAAATCTAACTGTTTCCATGTATTCGTGTTTCCTTTCTATTTGCCTGTTTTCCCAGGCTGCCTTTATATCTGCACTTCCCACACGTCGCTTCGTGCCATGAAATCGCATAAAGAAAGCCCTGTAACATGACTCTTATGTACAGGGCCTTAACCTCAATATTTTACATTGTTGCTATACTGACACGATATTACGAAACTTATCGTACCATAGTTTCGGTTCCCTTGTCAAGGGCGGAACCATAATTTATCCCCGGGTATACGCCAGGATAACATGAAATATTTTCCAGTTCGGATGAATACCAGCTGCTTTATTTCACACCTTATCCCTGAAGCTGCAGGAGTTTGCCTTTCAGCTCCCCTTCTAATCTCTGCATTTCTGCCTCTGCTTCCATACGCTTCTGGTGTCCCTCTGTCTGGATACGCATTACTTCATCTAACGTAGAAATCAGTGACTCATTGGTAGTCTTTAAGGTCTCAATATCTACAATTCCACGTTCGGACTCTTTCGCGGTTTCCACAGTAGCCATCTTCAGCGTCTGTGCATTTTTCTTCAGCAGCTCATTTGTCATATCCGTCACTTCTCTCTGTGCCTTTGCAGCATCTGCTGAATGGGCAACACCCAGAGCCAGTACCATCTGACTTTTCCACAGTGGTATGGTATTCACGATAGTGGACTGTATTTTTTCAACCATCAGGGTATCATTTCCCTGTACGAGGCGGATCTGCGGAGCTGTCTGGAGTGAAATCATTCTGGTTAACTCCAGATCATGAAGCTTCTTTTCGAAACGGTTACAAAGGGAGTCCAGGTCTTTTGCAGCCTGTGCATCTTCCGGCAGTCCGGAATTATTCGCTTTTTGCACTAAAGCCGGAAGTTCCTCAGCACGGATTTTAGCCAGCTTCTTCTTTCCAGCCAGAATATACATGGACAATTCTTTAAAATAAGACTGGTTAAGCCCGTACATCTTGTCCAGCACTGCTATATCTTTTAACATCTGTACCTGGTGGCTTTCCAGCGCTTCACAGATACGGTTGATATTTACTTCTGCCTTGTCGTATTTGGCTTTCATTGCTGTGATCTTATTGCTGCTCTTCTTGAAGAAACCAAGAAATCCCTTTTCCTGTTCTTCCACCTCAAAACTTTTTAATTCCGTTACTACTCCGGAAAGCATTTCCCCTACTTCCCCAAGATCTTTAGTCTTAACATTATCAAGGGCTGCTTCAGAGAAATCAGCCATCTTCTTCTGTGCTCCTGCACCATACTGTAATATAGCATTAGAATCTGTCAGGTTGATCTGTTCCGAAAAGCTGTTAACCATACTTCTTTCTTCCGGTGAAAGCATACTTTCATCAAATTCCGGTTTCTTCGGCTCTTCTACCACTGCCTGTACTGTCTGTGCAGCCTGAAGCTGGTTATCAGTCTTTTCTGACTGGAATGGGTCCAGCGTTAAGGCAGGCGCCGGTGCCGATGCAAAGTCTTTGAATTCATCACTCATGTCTTAATCCTCTTTTCTGTAAAATTTAACATTCCGACAAGCTGCGGCACAGCCGGGAGTAATCAGATCCTTCCGGTGTCCGCGGATGCTCACTTATATTAGAACTTTAATTTTATTTCATCATTGTTTTCCGGATCCAGTTCCTTTTTAACAGCTTTTTCCCTTGCCTTTTTAAAATCCTGTCCCGTCAGACCTTCCTGTGCAAACATTGTCTGGAGAACTGAAATATCGGAAGAGATATCCCAGGATGTATCCTGGAAGAATCCGTCTAAAAGCTTCTCAAATGCCATATTAATCGTATCCAGGGTATCCTCGATTTCCCGCTTGGAGGTGAGAATATTTTCCCCCTGTACCGGCTGCCTGTCTAATTCTTCATAGGCATCCAACAGCTTTACAGTGGTAGGAAGATAATATTCCATGAACTTTCGCAGATCCGGGATATGTTCCGGATGCTGTTCCACACGCTCAAATATTTTAGTGGTGATCACTTCCATCCTGGAAATCTTCTCAGATACTTCTACACCAGGAATTGCATCGTTGCTCTTTTTAATTTTATCCAGATAGCTCTGACCCTCTTCCACTACTTTTCGAACGTCTTCCGGTACTGAACCATCTTCCATTTTTGCCTTCTGTTCCTTTTTGACTGTCTCCGCATTCTGAATTCTGCTCCGCTCTTCCCGCTGACGGATTTCCATCTGATGCTGAGCTTCCATATATTGATTATAGACCTGGTCTGTGATCATGAGACAGCTCTCCTGGGCATCAATGTGGCCCTGGCAGAACATATTCTTACGAATCATTTCTCTCAGATCTTTGACGGTATAATTAACCGGCTTTCCAACTGCATCTGCCAGTTCTTTGACGGAACAGTATTCACGTCCCCGGAGCTGGCGTACATAGAGCTTGAACCGTTTTAATCTGCCAAGAATCTTGCTTCCCCGCCATGCCATAATAATACTGGCAATCAAAAACGGAAAAATAACCCCGATTGCGATAGCCGCACCGCCTTCTATGCCCCCGGTAATCATACTTACCAATGCAATGATAAAGGTTGACAGACCAAGGCTTCCGGCTAAAATATACCCTACGATTGTCAGAGAATAGCCTGCACCTTTCATCCCGCCGTTTCGGGATATGAGCTCATTTTTAACTCCTTTTGCCGGAACATCGTGAAAATTATTTCTTTGTCTGTCCCGGTTTCTGTTTTTCCTGGAATCCCAGGGATTCTGCGGCTCCGAATAAGGATGTCCAAAATTTCCGATGTTTCCCATATTGCCGCGATTGAACCTTTGATTTGCCTGATTCAGGCTTTGGTTAGCATTATCTATCGCACTGTTTACTGAATTTCTAATTGAATCGTTCAATTGTCTGAAATTCTGCGAATCGATCGCAGACTGCACTGTATTCTTTATTTGGTCGCCCAGATTCGACCAGTCCTGGTTACCCATGATATCCTCCTGCCTTATCAATAAAAACAATATTTTACCTGATTTGCTTAAGATAAATTATAAATGATAATCCATAAAAAAACAATCTATTTCCTTTAATAGTACTTGATTTTAGAAGCATAGCAGATATTTTTGACTTATATATTAGAAAATCCTTAATTTTTTAAGAAATTTACCAAAACAGGGTTGCTTTTTTCTTTTCCAGGGTATAATATATCAATAACGAAACGTAGTTTTTATTACTACATGTCGAAATATCATTTCCAGTAAATACTATATTGATGACATATAATCTTGAGGAGGTATTATTATGAATCAAACTGCAGCAATAACCCCGCGAAAATTCCGGTTAAAAGATCCCGGAAGTGCAATCACACATTTTATCGGTATGGTAATGGCAATTTTTGCTGCTATGCCGCTGTTAATTAAGACTGCGGTGATGCAGCCGGACCGGACACATATTGTATCCCTGTCTATATTTATTATCAGTATGATTATGCTTTATGCAGCCAGTTCCACTTATCATTCCCTGGATCTGACAGAACGCACTAACCGCATCCTGCGGAAACTGGACCACTGCATGATCTTTATACTGATCGCCGGTACTTATACGCCAATCTGCATGATCGTTTTAAACGGTCCCACAGGCAATCTCTTATGTACCATCGTGTGGAGCATTGCAATTGTAGGCATCATCATTAAAATGTGCTGGATTACCTGTCCAAAATGGTTTTCCTCCATCATTTATATCGGAATGGGATGGGTATGTGTGCTTGCATTTACCCAGATTACAAAAGCTCTTCCGGCTGCCGCATTCGGATGGCTGCTTGCAGGCGGTATTATTTATACTGTCGGTGGAATTATATATGCCCTTAAACTCCCGATTTTTGATTCTAAACATAAAAACTTCGGATTACATGAAATCTTTCATTTGTTTGTAATGGGCGGAAGCATTTGTCATTTCATTCTTATGTACGTATATGTAGCTGGAATGGCAATTTAAAGACCAGAACGTGTTGGATTATTTTTGTAATGATGTTCTACAGCCGGCTGTCCTCGGAACTCTGCTGAGTGTTCCTGAGGGCAGCCTTTTTATGTAATGAATTATGATGTTACCTGTCCATCATCCAAACGTCTGTTCATAAGCTTCAGCTTGTCCTTTTTCGGAAGCTTTTTTATCTCATATTCTCTTTTCATAGCTTCCTGCCTGGTTGCAAATGTCTCACAATAGGCTAACACTACCGGCCGCCTTCCTTTCGTATATTTAGCACCTTTTCCACTGTTATGGTCATCAATCCTTTTCTCCAGATTGTTTGTCCAACCGGTATAGTAGGTGTCATCGCTGCATTTTAATATATACGTATAATTCATTTTACCTTCATCCTTTAATGTCTATGTAAAGCGCACATACAAGAACCTCATACATGCGCTTATTATAAAAAGCAATCGACGAAAAAGTACTTCACCCATATCAAATACGACAGTTTGCATTTGGAAATTGTAACGCCAAGTAAGAAAGATTCGATTGCGTATCCGCAGGTGTAACTTTATTCGGCACAGTGGAGTTCTTATCCGCTGTACTAATATAGTATACTCTCTTCTCTTAAAAATGTGCAAGGATTTTAAAAGGCCTTAAATTTTCTTTCCCTCCCGATACCTTTCATGACATTGGCTGTCACTGCCGTATCGAAAAATCTGAAAATTCAAGACCTGGTTATCTATCCTTTGCTCACTGTTATTTTTCGTTAGTATACCGCCTGTTTTATTCCAGATACAGGAACGGATCTACCGGTGTACCATCTTTTTTCATTTCAAAGAAGAGGTTGCTTCCTTCTTCGCAGTAATACTTCGTAGGTTCACTTACATAACCAATGATGGAGCCTGTCTCCACTACATCTCCTACTGCTACCGGAACTTCCTTTAACTGTCCGTAAACTAATTCATAGTTATTGCCGATATTCATAGTAATGGTCGTTCCTGTTTCTTCATTTACATCGATGGACTTAACAATACCCTTTGCGGCTGCCAGAACTTGTCCGTTTACTTCGCTGCCGATAATCAGTGCCGGGTTATATTTGTAAACATTTAATGTCTTAAAATATACGGTAGAATCCATACTGTAGTCAATTAATACGGTTCCTGCTACCGGCCAGGTCAATGTGCTGTTATCTCCAAAATCAACGGTAGGTTCTATTTTAGCCTGAATGTTTGTTGAGTTTGCATCTACGCTGTCTTCTGACTCTTTTGCTGTATTTGCATCAGCACTTGTTTTTGCTTCATTTTCAGCCAGATATGCGGGATCTACATCCATATCATTTGCTAATGTAGGTTTCGAAGCATCTGATTCTGTCTGATTTTTAGAATCACCGGAAGTGGCATTTTTATTACCGTTTTCTTTTGTGCTGCCCTCTGACTGTGTTGATTTATCTGTTGTAATCGGATCCGATGGTTCGGGATCTTTTGGCTCTTCATTCAAATCTACCAGATTCTGTTCTTCTTCTTTTGCATTTTGAGACAGTTCCATTGTATAATAGGAAGCTGCTGCTACTCCTCCCACCAGGCACAGACTCAATGCCACAATGGTTCCTTTTTTCTTAAAAAACTTTACAACATCTTTTTTCTGCATATTCTTCACCTCGTACTATTGATCAATTATGTTCAACAATAGCATTGCCAGTTTATGAAAGAATATACAATGTTTGAAAAATCGATTTAAGAATTTACGGCATTGGATTCTGTCTCCGTGGTGTTCTGTTTTTCATTTATTTCGATGGTTACATTTTTAAAATAATATTGCAATATCTCATCATATGGTTTCCCGGATTCCGCCATTCTCTCTGCACCGTATTGGCTCATCCCCACACCATGTCCCAATCCTTTTGTAGTGATCCGTATTCCTTTTTCTACCTGCTCCATTGTAAAGCAGCTGGAATTTAGATTCAGGAATTTCCGGAATTCCTCACCGGGAATCTCGGTGTCACCAATGCGGATTTTTGTTATATATCCTGCATCATCGTTGCTTTCAATCTCTATATTATCCCAGAGATTATTTTTATTTAATTCGTCATTTCCTGTCTGTTCGTTACCGGATGACTCCGGCTGCGCCTGTGACTCTGAAACACCCTCAGATTGTGCCTGTGTTTCAGCTGCACTTTCTGTCTGTCCCTGGGTTTCAGCTGCACCTTCCGACTGTGCCTGGGGTTGTGCAGCGCTTTCTGTCTGCGCCTGTGTTTCTTTTGGCGCATTTGGTTCTGCTGCTTCCGTTAATATCTCGGTTTCCACTCCTGACAGCCCTCCGGATAAAGCATCCGCACCCTGATCTGCATTCCAGGCTGTAGTGACGTTCTCTCTTCCTTCTGCTTTTACATTTAGTGCCGTTTCCTGCTGATTATCCTCATCTATTCTGCTTTCTTTGGCTTCTGTACCTGCCTCTGTCTGCCCTGTAGTATCTGCACCTTTATCCGGGTCCTGCTTTGTTGATTCCCCGGTGCTGTTATCATTTCCCTGGGATTCTGCCGGCTGATCTGTGGAAACCTCGGTTCCTTCCGGGTAATACGCTTTCATATCCGGATACTGCTCTCTGCATATCCGCAATATTTCATCCGGATCGTACACTTCTGCATGGAGATAACGCTCTGCCTCTACATCCTGTGCGCTCTGTACCGATGCCAGATAAGGATAATTCTGGCTTCCCAGAACGACATTGCCATCTCTTGTTCTTCCGGCACTGATGGCATGATAGGATGCCAGGATTAAATTTCCGTCATAGGTGAGAACCTGTCCGCTTGTTTCCCTGGATGCCCTGCTGAATTTATCCCGTATTCCCAGTTCCTCCATTTGATCCACGGTTAAGTACTTGTCTTTCAAAAGTTCTGTTGGGTGATCCTCCAGCATTTTACATAAATTTGTTCTCGCCACCACCATTTGGGCTTTGATTGCCTCTGTCTGATAAGCGGATGGAATCTGCAAGGCTGTAACGCCCATTACATAGTCTTCAAAATTAACTTCACGTACTTTCCCGTCTACTTCTACCGAAATAAAGGAATGATCATCTCCTCTGTCCAAATAGGTTTGTCTTATCTTACCGGACATAAGAACCGTAATAACATAAGGCAATAAGAGTACCAGTAAAATTAATGCTAGAATATTTTTTATTTTTTCCTTCATGGCGCACCTTCCTTGTCTTATGTATATTACCAGATTTCTATTTTATGCATAAATCAGGGAATTTTTTTCATTATCTGTTCCATATTCCACTTATAGCCATGCTGTGCGCAACTTATCAAAAATGAAAAAGCAAAAAGCCCGGCATACTTATCTTATTGCAGGTAATCCGGCCATCTGCCGGATTGCCCGCAATAAAATTAAATATACCAGGCTTTTTCTATTAAAATATAGATTTTGATGAAATGCAGTTTTTTACTCGATCACTACTTTATCCAAATGCCAGATTTCATCCACATACTGCTGGATCGTTCTGTCTGAAGTGAACTTGCCGCTGCTTGCCACATTCAGAATTGCCATTTTCGCCCAACGCGCTTCGTCGCGGTATGCTTCTTCCACTTTTTTCTGTGCCTGTGCATAGGACTTAAAGTCAGCCAGAATAAAGTAGGTGTCTGCCCTGTCGCTGCTGTTGGTATTTAACAGGGAATTGTAGATTTCACGGAAACGTTCCGGGTCATCCTTTGCATATTCCCCATTGATCAGCTGCATCAGTACCCTGCGGATGTCCTGATCATTGTTAAAGTAATCCATTGGGTGATAGCCGCCATTATTCTCAAAATTGATTACTTCGTCCGCACTAAGTCCGAAGATAAATGCGTTCTCTTCTCCAACTTCTTCTACGATTTCCACATTTGCCCCGTCCATGGTGCCAAGGGTAGGTGCTCCGTTTAACATAAATTTCATGTTACCGGTACCGGATGCTTCTTTACTCGCTGTTGAAATCTGCTCTGATACATCCGATGCTGCGAAGATCCATTCCGCATTGGATACACGATAGTCTTCAATAAATACTACTTTCAGTTTGCCTTTGATGGATCTGTCGTTATTTACAACATCTGCCACTGCATTGATCAGCTTAATCGTAAGCTTCGCACGGCGGTAGCCTGCTGCTGCCTTGGCGCCGAAGATAAATGTCCTGGGATAGAAATCCATTTCCGGATGGTCTTTAATCGTATTGTATAAATGCATGACATGCAGAATGTTCATCAGCTGGCGTTTGTATTCATGAAGCCTCTTAACCTGTACATCGTAAATGGAACGGGGATCTATTTCCACACCGTTGTGCTCTAAGATATATTTGGCAAGGCGTACCTTATTCTGGTACTTGATGTTCATAAATTCCTGCTGTGCTTTTTTATCCTCTGCATAGATCTTTAATTTCGCAATCTGCGGCAGGTCTGTAATCCACTCGTTACCAATGTGGGCAGTCACCCAATTAGCCAGCAGTGGATTCGCATGCAGAAGGAATCGCCTCTGAGTAATACCATTGGTCTTATTGTTGAATTTCTGCGGCATCATTTCATAGAAGTCCCTTAACTCCTGCTTTTTCAGAATTTCGGTATGAAGCTGTGCCACACCGTTAACAGAATAACCGGCTACGATAGCAAGATGTGCCATCTTCACCTGTCCGTCATGTATGATTGCCATCTTGTTGACTTTATTCTGGTCACCCGGATATTTTCTGCCAACCTCAATCAGGAATCTGCGGTTGATTTCTTCAATAATCTGGTAAATACGGGGAAGCAGTCTGGAAAACAGCTCAATTGGCCATTTTTCCAGAGCTTCCGCCATAATCGTATGGTTCGTGTATGCACAGGTCTTCGTTGTTACTTCCCATGCTTCATCCCATTCCAGGTTTTCTTCATCCACCAGGATGCGCATTAATTCTGCAACTGCCACTGTTGGATGAGTATCATTTAACTGGAATGTAACTTTTTCGTAGAATTTCCTCATATCGGAATGTTTTTTCTTATATTTCTCTATTGCTGCCTGAACGCTGGCGGAAATAAAGAAGTACTGCTGTTTTAAACGAAGCTCTTTGCCGGCATAATGATTATCATTTGGATAAAGAACTTCAACAATGTTCCGCGCCAGGTTTTCCTGCTCAACTGCCTTCTGGTAGTCTCCCTTGTCAAAGGAATCCAGCTGGAAATCGTTAATAGCTTCCGCATCCCAGACACGCAGCGTATTCACGATGCGGTTGTCATATCCCACAATGGGAATATCAAAAGGAATGGCGCGCACAGACTGGCAGCCTTCCTGGATGAAGCGGTTTCTTCTGGTCGCTTCATCATATTGCACACGTACATATCCGCCAAATTTAACTTCTTTGGCATATTCCGGACGGCGCAGCTCGAAAGGATTGCCGTCCTTTAACCAGTTATCCGGCACTTCTATCTGATAACCGTTTTCAATTTTCTGTTTAAACATCCCGTAACGGTAACGGATACCGCAGCCATAGGAAGAATATCCAAGAGTTGCAAGTGAATCCAGGAAACATGCCGCAAGACGTCCCAGGCCACCATTACCAAGTGCTGCATCCGGCTCTTCATCCTCGATTACGTTTAGATCAAATCCGATTTCCTCCAGTGCTTCTTTCACATCGTTATACTCTGTGAGATTAATCAGATTATTGCCCAGGGCACGCCCCATCAGGAACTCCATAGACATATAATACACCGTTTTCGGGTCGTCTATTTCATACTGCTTCTGGGTTGCAAGCCAGTTATCTATAATTGTATCTTTAATCGTATAGGACACAGCCTGAAATACCTGCTGTTTTGTCGCTTCCTCAATCGTCTTGCGATATAAGGTTTTTACATTAGCCTTAACATCGTTAATAAATGCTTCCTTGTCAAATTTTTTACTCATGAACCATCCTCCTGTTTTCTGGTATATTACACCTTCTCCACGCCCATGGTTACTGTCTCCCCGTTGATGTTCCATTCCTTTACATAGCCGTTTGCAGAGCCTGTCACAATATCATCTGCCAGAACTTCTGACTTAATCTCTTCTCTGTGCTCTTCTAATATTTTTTCAATCTTCTGATTGTCTTTTGCATAAACCACGACTCTGTCTGTCACTTCAAAGCCCGCTTCTTTTCTCATGGTCTGTACCTTACTGATCAGCTCTCTGACGAATCCTTCTTCTATCAGCTCCGGAGTGAGATTGGTATCCAGTGCAACGGTAATTTCGTTGTCCTGTTCTGACACATATCCTTCCGTCTGCGCTGTCTCAATCAGCAGATCCTCTTCTAATAATACAACCTCTGTTCCGTTTATGTCAAGCTTTATGGAACCGTTTCCATTCAATTCATCCATGGCAGCATTTCCATCTAACTGTGGAAGTGCCTGACGGATTCCTCCCAGAAGTTTTCCATATTTTGGTCCCACAGTCTTAAGCTGCGGCTTAAAGCTATAGGAAGTAAAGTTTCTTACGTCTTCGGTAAAGGTTACTTTTTTGGTATTCAGTTCCTCTCTGATGATCTCCACAAAGAACTCCGGCAGTTCAAAAGGAGCTTTTACGAACATATTTCCAATCGGCTGTCTGTTCTTGATATTCGCTGTATTACGGCACGCGCGTCCCATAACAACGATTTTCAGGACTTCGTCCATATTTGCTTCCAGTTCTTTGTCGATCTGTGCCGTATCCGCTGCCGGGAAGTCGCACAGATGAATGCTTTCCGGTGCAGTCTTGTCGATATTTCTTACCAGATTCTGATAGATATCCTCTGTCATAAACGGAATCATCGGTGCTGCAGCCTTGCATACGTTTACAAGAGCCGTATACAATGTCATATATGCATTGATTTTATCCTGCTCCATGCCCTTTGCCCAGAAACGCTCACGGCTTCTGCGTACATACCAGTTACTCATGTCATCTACAAATTCCTGTAATGCTCTTGCAGCTTCCGGAATTTTGTAATTGCCAAGGTTCTCATCTACGGTCTGAACCAGGGTATTCATTTTGGACAGCAGCCATTTGTCCATAACCGGCAGCTTATCATATTCCAAACTATATTTTGTAGCGTCAAATTCATCTATATTTGCATAAAGCACGAAAAATGCATAGGTATTCCAAAGAGTACCCATAAATTTACGCTGTCCTTCCGTTACTGCTTTTCCATGGAAACGGTTTGGCAGCCAGGGTGCACTGTTCACGTAGAAATACCAGCGGATTGCATCTGCTCCATAAGTGGAAAGTGCATCAAACGGGTCTACTGCATTTCCCTTTGATTTACTCATCTTCTGTCCGTTTTCATCCTGTACATGCCCCAGTACGATAACATTTTTATACGGCGCTTCATTAAAGATCAGTGTGGAAATCGCCAGCAGGGAATAGAACCATCCCCGGGTCTGGTCTACTGCTTCTGAAATAAAGTTTGCCGGGAATTGCTGTTTGAATAATTCCTGGTTTTCAAATGGATAATGATGCTGTGCAAATGGCATTGCCCCGGAATCAAACCAGCAATCAATTACTTCCGGTACACGGTGCATTTCTTTCCCGCAATGAGGACATTTGATGGTTACGGCATCGATGAATGGGCGGTGCAGTTCGATATCCTCGGGACAGTTATCCGACATTTCCTTTAATTCCCCAATGCTTCCGATGGAATGCATATGTCCGCATTCACATTCCCAGACATTCAGCGGCGTTCCCCAATAGCGGTTACGGCTGATTCCCCAGTCCTGTACGTTCTCCAGCCAGTCACCGAAACGTCCTTTTCCAATGCTTTCCGGTATCCAGTTGATGGTGTTGTTATTTCTGATCAGATCCTCTTTTACATCTGTCATTTTGATGAACCAGGATTCACGTGCATAATAAATAAGTGGAGTGTCACATCTCCAGCAATGAGGATAGCTGTGCTCAAACTGCGGTGCAGAGAATAAAAGGCCTCTTGATTTTAAATCTTCTAATACAAGGGGATCTGCTTTTTTGCAGAACGTTCCTGCCCATGGTGTCTCTTCGGTCATCTCGCCCTTGCTGTCTACCAGCTGAAGAAATGGCAGGTCATATCTTCTTCCTACCTGGGAGTCATCTTCACCGAATGCAGGCGCAATGTGAACCACTCCGGTACCATCAGTTAAGGTAACATAGGTATCACAGGTTACAAAGTAAGCCTTTTTCGCCGGTGTGGTAAATGGGAATAACGGCTCGTATTCTTTATATTCTAAATCGGTTCCTACATAGGTTTCCTGAACTTCATAGGTATCTTCGCCCAGTACCTTATCGCAAAGTGCCTGTGCCAGATAATAAACCGTTCCGTCTTCTTTCATGGATACCTTTACATAAGTCTCATTTGGATTTACGCAGAGTGCCACGTTTGAAGGCAATGTCCAGGGTGTGGTTGTCCATGCCAGAATATATGCATCTTCGTCTTTTACCTTGAATTTGGCAATCGCTGAACGTTCCTTTACATCCTTATATCCCTGGGCTACCTCATGGCTGGAGAGGGGTGTTCCGCAACGTGGGCAGTAAGGTACGATTTTATATCCTTTATATAACAGCCCTTTGTCCCAGATCTGCTTTAGCGCCCACCACTCGGACTCGATAAAGTTGTTGTCATAAGTTACATATGGATGCTCCATATCTGCCCAGAATCCAACGGTTGCAGAAAAGTCTTCCCACATGCCCTTGTATTTCCAGACACTGTCTTTACAATATTTGATAAATGGTTCCAGACCATATTCTTCAATCTGCTCTTTGCCGTCCAGACCCAGCATTTTTTCCACTTCCAGCTCAACCGGAAGACCATGGGTATCCCATCCGGCTTTACGTGGAACCATCTTCCCTTTCATCGTCTGGTATCTTGGAATCATATCTTTGATGACACGGGTCAAAACATGGCCGATATGAGGCTTTCCATTTGCGGTAGGCGGTCCGTCGTAGAACGTGTAGGTATCACATCCCTCACGGTTCTCAATACTCTTTTCAAAGATTTGGTTGTCTTCCCAGAATTTCTCTGTCTTCTTCTCCCGGTCAACAAAATTAAGATTCGTAGAAACTTTGTCGTACATGAATATATTCCTCCTTAAATTTTATACGTCTTCGCGTAATTAAAAATTGCTTTATGCCTGCTGTGCGTTCCAGTCTGCAGGATGAATGTGCCAAAAAAAGCCCCCATCCCTGTAAAAGGACGAGAGCTATACACTTCGTTAACCACCTGTTACAACATACTGACATACGCGTTCCTTTTAACGGTGGAAAACCGTCAGCACCTACTGTTATTCAGCCTGAAACTCTGAAGTGATATTCTATCTGTCCTACTCTTACCGGTCTTCCACCACCACCGGCTCGCTGAAAATTTCGTACCGGATACTCTCCGGCATAACAGATGTACTGTCTTCGTCATCGTCTTTTCTATACATATTGCTAATTTTCATTATATGTACCACGGAATAAAAAGTCAAGGAGGAAAAAAAATTTGTAAGTTCTGCTCATTTACTTAAGTTTATGCTTTATTTATTTGCATTTTTCCCTATAATCCTATATAATTTGTTATAAACAAATAAATCGTTAAAAGAGGTATTTTAGAATGGGTAGATTTTTTAGTATGGACAATAAGTTCTTTACTTTTATGTCCAGGGTAGCAGACTTGATGATGTTAAACGTTGTATTTCTAATATGCTGTATTCCGGTTGTTACCATCGGAGCTTCCTGTACGGCTATGTATTATGTCACGCTGAAAATGGCGCGTAATGAGGAATCTTACATTATAAAGGGTTTCTTCAAATCTTTTAAGGAAAATTTCAAGCAGAGTACTATTATCTGGCTGATTATGTTAGTAGCCGGTATTATCCTGCTGATGGATTTCCGCATTACCGGACAGATGAAATCCACACTGACTACCGTTATGCGTTATGGTCTTATGGTTGTTGCAGTTGTGTATGCATTTGTATTATCTTACATTTTCCCGATTTTATCCAAATTTGTGAATTCGATTAAGAACACCTTTAAGAATTCGCTGTTTATGTCCATCCGACATCTTCCATATACATTTTTAATACTGATTGTTGCTGTTGTTCCTGCCGGAGCTACTCTGATGATCCCTATTGTATTTGCCTATGGTCTGATCGTATGGATTCTGATCGGTTTTGCACTGATTGCATTTATTAATTCATATTTCTTCGCAAAGATCTTTGATCATTATATTCCGGACGAAGAAAATGAGGAAAATTCATCACAAGAGATCCCGGAGATTATGGAACCGACTGCTTTTAAGAACTTGTCTCCTACTACGGGTTCCTCCAAGGAAAAATCGGAATAAATACATACTGATCGTATGATTAAAACAGCCAGTCCGGCTTTCTATTCGGACTGGCTGTTTTACTGTTTCGCGGCGTTTAACCCGGCTTCTGCAATTGGAAATATTAGTACTGCTTTAAACAGATCCCCATCTACGCTGATGCGGAATTCACCGCCCTGCATTTCCGTAAGGGATCTTGCAATTGATAATCCAAGCCCGCTGCCTTCCGTACTTCTGGATTTATCCCCCTGTATAAAACGCTCCGTCAGCTCTTCCGCCTCCATATTAAGCAGATATTCGGATATATTCTTAATAGAAAATACCATTTTTTCATTTTCCATCCGGATTGCGGCGTATACTCTGGTACCGGGCATGGCGTATTTTACTACATTGTTATACAGGTTTTCTATAACCCGCCATATCCTGGCATTATCTGCCCGAATGATAATGGGATGATCCGGAACACTGGTGATCAGTTCCAGCCCTCTTGCTTTAAACTGGTCATCAAATTCCCCTGCTGTCTGCAGGATCAGTTCCTTAAAATTAATATTCATATATTCCAGAAGGATGTTTCCTGAGCTGATCTTAGATGCTTCCAGCAGATCTTCCGTCAGATACTTGAGCCTCTGGGACTTCTGATCCAGCACTTCCAGGTACCCTTTTGCCTTTTGATCTGACAAATCCAGTCTCTTTAGCAGATCCACATAATTGATGATAGATGTCAGGGGTGTTTTGATATCATGGGATACATTGGTAATTAAATCTGTCTTTTGCCGTTCACTTTTTGTGTTTTCCTCAATAATGGACTCCAGGCTTTTGCTCATTTTATTAACGGAATCCGCCAGCCTTTTGTTCGAGGGTAAAAATTTAGATCCGTCTATCTTATAATCAAAATCTCCATTTAATATGTGCTCTATTCCGGTAGAGATCTCATCCTGCTGCATCGTCATCTTTACTAAGTTAATGCCGATAAGCAGTTCGATCAGTATGGTCAGCGGCAGCCCCCAGACGCCCAGGCAGGTGATGAAAATGATTCCCAGCAGGATCGCCAGCAGGAATCCGATATACCAGACAAGAATCCTCACCGAAATCTTTCTTCTATAAATCATATGGTACAACTCCCGCCACATGTTCCAGATAAGGCTGTATTTCAGTAATACACCGCCCTTTACCCGGCGCACCATGCTCCCATACCACACCACAAACATTCCATTTGCAAAGCCTGCCAGTGAAAACAATACCCCTGCTATTCCAGGGAAAATTCCAAGATTCTGATAGCTCAGATACGCCAGATGTCCTCCAAGAGCAATGACCATGACACTTATAAATGTCAGCACCTCTATTGGAAAACTGTCTATTTTCATCAGATTAAATTCCCCTTTTTCATATCCTTCAATATTGGTAAGATATCCGATGGATGAAAGCCAGATGAACATAAAAATGCCGCATACAACCGCAGCCGCGCGGCTCCATGGCATCCAATTCTCATATCGTTCTTTCATATCATAAAATTCATCCTGAACCGGAAATGACGTATCGATTCCGATTATAATACGGCTGTCGATACAGTTGGGAGAAATTCCTCTTCCCAGATTGCTGTATATATTTTTTTTGAATTTCAGATTGGCATCATACTCCAGATTTTTATAATCCAGCACCACATAGGTTCCCAGATTCAGAATCTGTTCTTCCCTCAAATTTGTGTTCCCATAGATTTCTTTATTATTTTTATCCAGAACCATGTATTTCAGATTGGTATTCTTACCGTTAAATTCTACTTTTAGATTATTGTAATCCCAGACATCTTCCCAGATTCCCGCTATTGCAATTTTCAAATGCAGGTAAAGCTTATCCCGGTCCTTTCCCGTCTCACGGGCATATTCCCCGATATTTTTATAACCTATGGGGGAATATGCTTCCTCCATATCCAGTTCTATCCCCTGCTGTGCCCATTGCAGCAGATCATGCAGCCGGTAAGTAAGTCCGCCTTTGCTGTTTCCCGTAATATTCTGATGCTGTGCATATTCTTCTATATCAACGATTCTATCCGGATCATAGACCCCGTCTGTCTCAAATTTATCACAGCCCTCCAGAAATTCATGCAGCTGGCCGATCTTTTCTTCCACCTGTGTCTCATATTTGGCTGTTTCCGGATAGGGCTTTCCAAATGCATTCTGAAAGTCCTCCAGAGAAGTCATCATGCTGAGACTGATCATAAAGGAACAGATGATAATAATCAGCGACATGTATTCCACCGTCAGTGTTATGATCTTTCTCGCCGCCTGAAGCTCAATTTCCTTACCTTTTAATTCCTCTTCGTTATTCTTCATCTGCTATACTCTCTACTTTATAGCCAATCCCCCATACTACTTTCAGATACCGGGGGCTTTTGGGGTTAATCTCAATCTTCTCTCTGATATGCCTGATATGTACTGCCACCGTATTGTCGGCACCGATTGCCGCCTCATTCCAGATCTGTTCATAGATCTGGTCTATCGAAAATACCTTGCCTTTATTTTTCACAAGCAGGAGCAGAACGTTATATTCAATGGGAGTGAGTCTCACGATAACTCCATCTACCGTAACTTCCTTTTCTTCATCATTAATGACAAGACCGCCCGTCCGATAGATTACCGTGATATCCCCTTTAACATAATTCCCCAGCTTTGTGTAGCGCCTAAGCTGGGATTTCACCCTTGCCACAAGCTCCAATGGATTAAAGGGCTTTGTCAGGTAGTCATCCGCCCCATTATTAAGCCCCATTATCTTATCCGTATCTTCCGACTTTGCTGAAAGGATAATAATCGGTACCCCGCTTGTCTTTCTGATTTCCTTTGTCAATGTGATTCCGTCCAGCTTTGGCATCATTATATCTGCAATGACCAGATGAATTTCTACCAATTTTAAAGTCTGCAGGGCATACTCCCCGTCCATCGCTTTGTAGACTTCATATCCTTCCTGGTTTAAGTATATTTCAACAGCATCCATGATCTCCTTATCATCATCGCAAACTAGTATATTAAACATGCTAACTCCCTATTCTTTCTGGTCCAGGCCGCACTGAAAGATGCCTGTACCAAAATGTATATTCCAGTTTTTTAAATCTGCCGGCTTATCCATTGGTAAATGTCCTGGTAAACCTGTGTTTTGTCCAGCTCATTCAGAATTTCATGACGGTCTTTCGGATAAAGTATGCAGGAGACTTCCTTCATTCCTGTTTGTTTGAATGTCTCCACCACTTTTTTTACGCCTTTGCCCTGATCTCCCACCGGATCATCCTCTCCGGATACAAACAGGACGGGCATCTCCCTTGGCATACGGTCTAAATATTCCTGGTATGTTAATTTATACAATCCGTGAAACAGATTATGGTAGGCATTCAGTGTAAATAAGAACTGGCATCTCTCTTCCGCTATGTAGGCATCCACTACTTTCTCATCCCTGCACAGCCAGTCCCGGTCTGTCCTTGCCGGTTTATAATTCCTGTTGTAACCTCCAAACGCCATTGCATCCACAAGCCTGCTTCTGTACATCCAGCCATGCCCTTTTGCCAGAATGGAGGTCAGTACAATACCTGCCTTTACCAGGATTCTTGGCTTATAACCGGTACCCATAATAATGGTTCCTGCAAGCCCCTCTCCATGACAGCAGATATACTGTCTGGTCAAAAATGATCCCATACTGTGTCCCAGTATAAAATAAGGAATTCCTGCATTTTCTTTTTCCGTCATACGCCTGAGTTTATGCATATCCCGGATCAGCGTGCGGTTACCGTTCTCTTTTGCAAAATATCCATAATATTCTTTTGACTTTATAGAGCCCCCATGCCCCAGATGGTCATTTCCTGTTACCAGAATGCCCCGGTCCGCCAGATAGCCGGCAAACTCATCGTATCTTTCTATAAATTCAACCATTCCGTGTGCAATCTGGAGAACCGCCCTGATCTCTCCATCCGGTGTCCATTTTACTGCATGAATCTTCGTTTCCTGATCATCTGACAAATAATAAAAATGTTCTTTTACTGACATTCCACCCACCCCATCTCTTAGATTTACACAATATATATCTTTTCTGACTCAAAGCAGCACAATAAAACAGTTTTTCCTATAAATAAAACACATTCTTCCATTTCCATACAATAAGCCCATAATATAATATATTATAGCATAGATTAAAGGAAAAAAAAGTTAAGAACTACGAAAGATCATTTTTAGACGGTCCTATTTACCGTTTCTATGGTATACTTAATATAGTCAATAAACTATAACGGAGGATAATATGATAACAGGAAGCAAGGAATTAATCCGCGATATTAACAGCCATCTTGTTCTGGAATCCATTGTAAATAACGGTCCTATATCAAGAGCGGATCTCGCCAAGGCTCTGGGGCTTACAAAAGCCACTATTTCAGCGATTGTCCAGGTTTTGATTGATGAGCACCTGGTTATTGAAATCGGCAGTGCACAGACATACAAAGGGCGAAAGCCAATCCTTCTGGATCTGAACCAGTCAGGCGGATATGTGATTTCACTGGATGTAAGCGTGGATTACATCACGGTACTTACCTCTGACTTAAAGGGAACCCATTGCTTTGTGAAACAATATAAGAATACAGGATGCAGTCAGGAGATTCTTCCTGTTCTGATCCCGATTATTGAAAAAACCATAGAGGGGCTGGCTCCTGCTGTTCATGGTGTCATTGGTATCAGTATCGGTATCCACGGAGTTGTGCATCATAATCACGTGATGTTCACCCCTTACTATTCAATAAAAGAGGATAACCTTTCGGATGCCTTATCCGAACATTTCCATGTGCCTGTCTATATGGATAACGAAGCCAATCTTTCCGTCCTGGGTGAACGTACTTTTTATTTTGATTACCCGAATATTATTAACCTGAGCGTGCATTCCGGTATCGGTATGGGGATTCTGATCGATGATCAGCTCTACACGGGTTATAACGGCTATGCCGGGGAATTCGGGCATACCATCATCGTTCCGGACGGACGCCCCTGCCCCTGCGGCAACAACGGATGCTTTGAGCAATATGCTTCCGAACGGGCAATCCTGATGGATTACGCAAAGCGCAAAGGCATGGAAGAAGTATCTATAGATACATTGATCCGGGCTTACCAGGCGCAGGACAGTGACGCAAGAGAGGTTATCTTACAATTTGTAAAATATATGGCAATCGGTATTAATAATATCCTGAATACCTTTAATCCCAACCTGATTATTATTAACAGCTCATTTACGATGTATATACCGGATATTACAACACAGATCCAGGATTCCCTCTGCAACCGCATGGATAAATACTGTACCATCCTGCCATCCGGGCTGCAGGATACGGCTATTTTGCTGGGCGGCGCCTGCGTGGTCATTAAGAACTTTCTCGGAATTGATAAATTAGTGCTAAAACCATAAGAAAACCGGGAATAAAGGAGACATGTGCTTTCTTTATTCCCGGTTTTCTTTATCTCCGGTTTTTCATATTCTGCAGACAGCTTATTCTTTTGCTGAAATAATATTACTGAGCCTAGCAAATTCACCAAGCGTAAGCGCTTCACCACGGATAGTGGGGGACACCCCCAGCTCCGCTATTGCTTCTGCAATAATTTCTTTGGAAATGGTTATCTCCGGGGAATTATTCAGTCCGTTCACCAGCGTTTTTCTTCTCTGGTTAAAAGATGCACGAATGATGCGGAACATCAGCTTCTCATCCTTTACGTCAATTGGCGCTTCTTTGTACGTGGTCAGGCGTATTACGGCGCTGCCTACCTTGGGACGGGGCATAAAGCAGTTGGGGGGTACATTTGCAACAATATACGGTTCTGCATAATACTGCACCGCCAGTGACAGTGCTCCATAATCTTTGCTGCCCGGTCCGGACTGCATTCTCTGTGCCACTTCTTTTTGTACCATGACGGTGATACTGTCGATGGGAACATGACTTTCAAACAAGCCCATAATAATAGGCGTTGTAATATAGTAAGGAAGGTTCGCCACTACTTTCACCGGTTTGCCTCCGTTTCGCTCCATAACAAGCTGTTTTATATCCAGCTTCAGGACGTCTTCGTTGATGACCGTAACATTATCGTACCCGGACAGCGTATCCTCCAAGATTGGAATCAGCGCTTTATCAATCTCTACTGCAGCCACCTCTCTTGCGGCTTCAGCCAGATACTGGGTCATGGTTCCGATGCCCGGTCCGATTTCCAATACAAAATCATCCTTTGTTATATTGGCTGAACGGATAATTTTATCCAATACATGACCATCGATTAAGAAGTTCTGTCCAAACTTTTTTTGAAACGCAAATTCATATTTTTGAATGACCTCTATGGTTTTCTGGGGATTTGACAATTTATCCATTTTTACACCCATTGCATATTACAGAGCCGGTCTGCAATACTGCCACAATAAAAGTTGAAAGAAGCACACTGTGGCTTCCTTTCCATATCTTAATTTTCTTTCAACCTACACCTCCTGCATGCCGCAGACCATTCCATGGCACTGTACCAATGGAAGGTGTAAAAAAATTTTATTTCACACTTACCTCTTTTATACGATTTGGTACATCTTCAATGCATTTTCACAGGTTTTTTCTTCTACTAATTCTTTTGACACGCCTTTGATGCGTGCTATTTCTTCTATTATATAAGGCAGATACAGAGATGAATTCCGTTTTCCCCGATTTGGGGTGGGTGCCAGATATGGGCAGTCTGTTTCTATTAAGATCTGCTCCAGAGGCACATATTCTGCAACTTCCTTCATTACTCTGGCATTTTTAAAGGTAACGACACCGCCGATCCCGATATAATAACCCATATTGACATAATCCCGCGCCATTTCCCTGGAATTGGAAAAACAGTGGATTACGCCTCCAGTGCTGCCGGCATGTTCTGCTTTCATGATATCGAAAGTATCTTTTCCTGCATCCCTGCTGTGAATAATCACCGGCAGGCCTGCTTTTTTAGAAAGGGCAAGCTGTCTTGCAAACCATTCTTTTTGAAGATCCCGGGACTCCTTGTCCCAGTAATAGTCCAGACCAATCTCTCCTACCGCAACTATCTTTTCTTCCCCGCACAGCTGTTCCAGCCAGCGCATCCTCTCTTCATTCAGATCACCGGTTTCATCCGGATGTATACCTACTGCACCATATATAAAAGGATATCTTTTCGTAAGCTTAACGGTATCTTCCACTCCCTGAATGCTTGCTCCAACATTTACAATATAACCAATTCCGTTCTCCTGCATACTTAACAGCAGGCTCTCCCTATCCTCATCAAATGCCTCATCATCATAATGGGCATGGCTGTCAAAAATCATAATTTACCTCCACGCATATTACATTCTGTTATTTTAGCAGTATCTGGGGTTTGTTGCAAGCAAAAGAGGTATATTTGTCCCCACAGACTACATATCTATAATGATAAAGGGAAAAGTGTGGCATGGGTCATATGTCGTTATTCCGCATATCCGTTATCCGCATCATTGGAAATTATCTTAAGGAGGCGCATTCATGCAAACGTATTACAATCTTTCGAAAGAAGAAGTCAGACAACAGATAAACGGCTCTGACCCGTTTCTGACTACCCGGAAAGCAAAGGCAAATCAGGAAAAGTACGGCAAGAATCTATTAATCGAAGGCAAAAAGAAAAATCTGCTACAGATTTTCCTGGAACAGTTTATGGATTTCCTGGTGGTTATCCTGATTGCCTCTGCCGTGATCTCGGGAGTTATGGGGGATATTGAAAGCACGGTAGTCATTTTAGTGGTAATTACGGTCAATGCTATTCTGGGAACCGCCCAGACGATTAAGGCGGAACATTCCCTGGCAAGCCTGAAAACCCTGTCAGCTCCACTTGCGAAGGTAAAAAGAGACGGAAACATCGTAGAAATCCCTTCCAGGGAAGTTACAATTGGTGACCTGGTTTATTTAGAGGCAGGAGACAGCATTCCTGCTGACGGGCGCATTATGGAAAATGCCAGTTTGAAAATTAATGAAAGTGCCCTTACCGGCGAAAGTGTCAGCGTAGAAAAGACGGACCATCCTCTGAACGGAGACCTTGCCATCGGTGACCAGACAAATATGGTATTTTCCGGGAGCTTTGTTACATACGGCAGAGGAAGTTTTCTCGTTACGTCTATCGGGATGGATACCCAGGTTGGCAAGATTGCAAGCCTGTTAAAGTCAACCTCCGAGAAAAAGACTCCCCTCCAGGTAAATCTGGATAATTTTGGTCAGAAGCTGTCTGCTCTGATTATGGCAATCTGTACCCTGGTCTTCTGCCTGGATATCTGGCATGGTGCTGATATAGGAGATTCTTTTCTCTTTGCCATCGCCCTGGCGGTTGCCGCAATACCGGAAGCCCTCAGTTCCATCGTAACAATTGTCCTGTCCTACGGTACCCAGAAGATGGCTGCGGAAAATGCAATCATTCGAAAGCTCCAGGCTGTGGAAGGGCTGGGCAGCGTATCCGTCATCTGTTCAGATAAAACAGGAACACTTACGCAAAATAAAATGACTGTAGAAAATTACTACACAAACGGCAGGGATATTCCCATTTCCGGTCTGGATCTGAATAATGCTGCGCAAAATAAACTAATGACCTACAGCGTTTTGTGTAACGATGCATCCGGCACTGATGGCAAAGAAATCGGAGATCCTACGGAAACGGCACTGATCCATGCGGGAGAATCTTTTTCATTCCCTACTGCCTCCATCCGAAAACGCAGCCCCAGAATCAGCGAGCTTCCTTTTGACAGTAACCGCAAGCTGATGTCAACCCTCCACTCCATTGACCGTCATATTGTTATGATTACAAAAGGTGCGGTGGATGTACTGGCTAAACGTCTCTCCTATATTGAAAAGGACGGACAGATCCGCAGTATCACCGTGCGGGATACCGCAAAGTTAAAACAGATGAACGAATATTACTCCCAAAACGGGCTGCGGGTACTGGCATTTGCCTATAAGACAGTAGAGCGCCCTCTGCCCCTTAAAATGGCAGACGAAAATAATTTAACGTTTCTGGGCCTTGTAGCGATGATGGATCCGCCCCGAAAGGAATCCGCTGACGCGGTTGCCAGATGTATCGAAGCGGGCATTACACCTGTTATGATTACCGGGGACCACAAGATTACTGCTTCCGCCATAGCAAAGAGAATCGGTATCTTAACCGACATGTCCCAGGCATGTGAAGGCTCTGATATTGAGAATCTCACGGATGAGGAGCTGGAAAAATATGTGGAAAAGGTCAGGGTTTATGCCAGGGTTTCTCCGGAACATAAAATCCGTATTGTGCAGGCATGGCAGAACAAAGACCACATCGTTGCCATGACCGGAGACGGTGTGAATGATGCTCCCGCTCTGAAACAGGCGGACATCGGCGTGGCAATGGGCATCACCGGAAGCGAAGTAGCCAAGGATGCAGCTTCTATGGTTCTGACGGATGATAATTTTGCCACGATTGTAAAAGCCATTGAGAATGGCAGAAATGTCTATGCCCACATCAAGAACTCCATTAAGTTCCTGTTATCCGGCAACTTTGGAGCTATTCTGGCTGTACTGTATGCATCCCTATGCAGTCTGCCGGTACCCTTTGCACCCGTACACCTGCTTTTCATCAACCTTCTGACTGACAGCCTCCCGGCGATTGCGCTGGGTCTGGAGCCCCACAGTACAGAGGTAATGAAGCAGCGCCCCCGTCCAAGGAATGAATCCATTTTAACAAGGGGATTTCTGCTGGGAATCGGAGTGGAAGGGCTCTCCATAGGGGTGACTACTATGATTGCCTTTATTCTGGGGTATCATGCCTCCGGGGCAGCGGTGGGAAGCACCATGGCATTTGCCACGCTCTGCCTTGCCCGCCTGGTTCATGGACTTAACTGCAAATCGGAACGGCCAGTGCTTTTAACAAAAAAATTCTTTAATAATATATATTTAATTGCTGCATTTGTCATTGGCGTTGCCCTGATTAATGCCGTACTTTTTATACCGGAGCTTCACAGTGTATTTAAAGTCGCTGATCTGGAGCTATCTCAGATCCTGACGGTGTATGATCTGGCTCTGATTAATCTTCCCGTGGTACAGCTCATGAAATATGCCCGCACCCACATGAGGCGTCCTGCAAGGTAAATGGTACTATTTACACTTCCGGGCGCTCACAGCAATGGCACTGTAACGGCAGCTGTGCGTTCGGGATTGTTGGATGGATGTTCCAAATTCAGGAATTCTACTTGTTTAATTCACTTTAAAGGAGTAAAATATAGAAAACTCTGTTTATTCGCGCATTCAAAGAACATGGCGGAAAAAGTGTGAAACAAAAATCATGTCACACTTTCGATCGGTACAGTACCGCAGAAAAATCTGCAGCATGCAGGAGGTATAACTATGATTAACCTAACAAATGTTTCCAAAACTTACGGGAACAGTGGGAAGAAAGCTGTCGATTCCTTGAACTGGGATATTGAAGACGGCAAGATCACCGGATTTATTGGGCCTAACGGCGCAGGCAAGACAACAACTTTGAAAATGATCACCGGTATTACCCGACCTGACGAAGGCAGTATTACCCTGAACGGACTGGATATTTCCAAAGATCCCACAGAAGCTAAAAAACAGTTTGGCTTCGTTTCCGATTCTCCTGATAACTTTCTCAGGCTGAAAGGAATTGAGTATCTGAACTTTATGGCTGATATCTACGAGGTGCCGTCTCAGACGAGATCCACCCTCATAGATACTTTTGCCAAACGTTTTGACATGGAAGAGGCGCTGGGCAGCCGCATTATGGGATACTCCCATGGTATGCGGCAGAAGATTATGGTAATGGGTGCTCTGATTCACAATCCTTCCATTTGGATTCTGGATGAACCCTTAACCGGACTTGACCCGAATTCCGCATTTGTATTGAAGGAAATGATGCGGGAACATGCATCTACGGGAAAATCAGTCCTCTTTTCCACACATGTATTAGAAGTAGCTGAAAAATTATGTGATCAGGTGGCAATCATTAACAAGGGCAAGCTGTTATTCCTGGGAACGCTTGACCAGTTAAAAACCATCCATCCCGGAGAAGATTCACTGGAAAATATTTTCCTGGAGATTACGAAGAATGCATAAATTTTTTATACTCACGAAGATCCTGATCAAAAGCGGCCTGGGAATGACTCCTGTCACCAAAAATGGCGGCAGTCAAAATAAGAAACGGTCTGCAGGAGGTAATCGACAACTGCTGCTTGTGTTAGTACTTGTGGTTTGTTTACTTCCTCTGGCCGGTACTTTATTCGCTTTTGGACGGACTTTTTACCAGACTTTTGCACAGTTAAATATGCCTGAAACTCCGGTTCAGCTGCTTTGCTATGCAGCTTCGTTTACCGTACTTGTATTTGCCCTGCCCTATGTGGTATCTGTGTTCTTCCTGTCTTCTGACCTGGAGACGCTGCTGCCCCTGCCTCTAAAGCCCTGGCAAATTATTGGTGCAAAATTTACAGCTGTTCTTATTTATGAATACCTGATTATTGCCCTTTTTATCCTGCCTCCATTTCTGGGGTATGGCATTGAGGCACAGGGTGGCGTGCTGTTCTGGGTGTTTATGATCCTGATTGTACTGGTGCTTCCTGTGATCCCACTGATTTATGCATCCCTGATCGCCATACTGATGATGCGGATTTTTAAGAATATCAAGAATAAAGAGATGATCAGCACTGTCTGTTCCTTTTTGATGATCATTATTATCTGCGGTGCCAGCATGATGGTAAACCGTACACCGGATGCGGCTGAAATGGCAAATCTGGTACTTGCCAACAAGAACCTGCTTAGTAAGTTGAATATTATATTTCCGAATCTGACATTTGCCGGTAATGCTTTGGTTCATTCCAGCATCCTGTCCATGCTGCTGTTTCTTTTACTTGCGGCGTTGTTCCTGATCCTCTTCTTATTTATTGCGGACAGAATTTACCTGGGCGGAGTTATGGGAATGCAGGAAGTGACCTCTAAGCGCCAGAAAATGTCCCAGACCGAGAAAGAGTCCTACAGCCGCAGCAAAGAACCAATTAAAGCCTATGCCTTAAAAGAATTCAAACTGCTTTTTCGCACACCGGTATATTTTATGAACTGCCTGATGACACCAATTATTTTCCCGCTTTTGATCGGGATTCCCATCATCATTTCACTGACCGGCTCGAAAGTAGATCTCACACCACTGCTTACCCAGATCCAGACTACCGCTGGAAGTACCGTTACCGCAGTTTTACTTCTGCTTTCTTTCGTGCTTCCGATCTTTATCGGTGGCTCCTGCATGGTAACCAGTACCTGTATCTCAAGGGAAGGACAGGGATACATTTTCATGAAGTATATCCCCATGTCATACCGGGATCAGCTTCGCGGTAAGATTCTGAATGGATTTTTGGTCTGCCTGGCAGCTACAATGCCTTACACCCTTATCTGTACAGTACTGGGCATGATTTTCCTGAATGCAAACTTCCTTGTGATTATTTTCTGCCCCGTGATTACCGTACTTACCCTGCTTTTGATTAACTATGCCGCACTGTGGGCTGATCTTACAAACCCGAAACTCATCTGGGAAAGTGAACAGGCAGCCGTGAAGCAGAACTTTACAGCAACGATTCTGTTGTTTGCCGTATGGATTGTCGGTTTCGCAATTGCAGGAGGTGCGTTTGCCCTTTATAGTTTCCTTGGACTTCCTTCTATCTTAATTGCTCTGTTCTTCTGCATTGTTATGGGGATTTTGTTATTTGTGATTCGAAATGAGGTCTATTCTTATGGAGCAAGGAGAATTGATGAATTAGATTAAATAGATTAATGAATTATATTTAGTTTATATTTAGTAGATTTATTATATTAATTAGATGTGTTTATAGCTGGGATGCGGGGACCATGGGGTTATGCTGTGTGGTTCCTGCATTTTATTAATTGTAGATCATTAAATAACTTAACTATGGTTGCAATAACATCTGCCCAGTTAAACTCCGAAGCATATGTATACTTTTCCTGAAACTTTATCCATAATCTCTGCATTTCCGCATCATTCATGATATTATTTAGAATTTTATTATAATTTCTTACCGCCTCAAGACTGTTACGCTTCTGAGACGTTCGTCTGATAGCGGTTCGTAACATATTCATATCTAATTCCTGATACTTTAACATGTAAAGTATGGAAACATCATAAAAATCCCTCATCCGCGTATTCAGAATATTTCTTGTTAGAATGGTTTCCATTTTTTCTGCTAAAACAGTTTCTAAATTATATGCCCAAATCTCAATGTCTCTGTCCTCCAGTATTAACTTATAGGTGTATTTCACTTCATGCGGAGTAATCATATCCCCTGTAGAAATATCAACTTTCATTGGAATAACAGTCTCATTCACCATACCCTGCAGACTTATGCGAAAACACCTGTAATCAAATTCTTCCCGAATCTCACTGATACTTTTGATAATCATTATAACACCGTCACCGATATTCATACTTGCCAGCTCAGCAAAGATTACTTTAATATTATTAAGAGATAATTGCATATTCTTAACGGATGTGTCCAGATCCATGGTAGATCTGGCATTTATACCAATCATGGCTGCCACCAGCATGCCGCCTTTCAGAATAAAATTATTCTTATATTTTGAAAGGGATATGCGTTCCAATAATCGCTCCATCATGTAATTACGTTGCAAAATCTGAGCATTGATGCCAGTTTTCTTTGACATCCCATTTAGAAGATCTTTTATCTGCCTCGAAGTCATACCAAAAATCCCTCCAATTCCGTCCGTACTTTCTTATATAAGCTCATTTTATTTGCATATTCCATTAATTGGAGAATGTCTTTCTCCTTGCTTGCGGCATATGTCTTCAATGCGCTGTAGTACATATCTTTGTCCATTTTCCCCTTAGCTTTGACAATATCGCAAATAGTACGTTCCCGGTCATAAACTGAGATCTCTCTTCCATATATTGTCCTACCGCTAATAATGCCTATTCCAAACATTTCCGGCATAACAGTAACTACCGAAATTCCTGAACTCCTAAGTCTTCCAGTTCCATAACCTCTGGGCACTGTTACCGTATACATCATCGGATCTCTATCTGTTAAGTCATGCATATACAATGCAGTCTCATTTGAAAATACTATATTTTTAGATCTCATTTGAATACAATACATTTCATCCAAATAAACTTCTGAAGAGATATAAATTCCAAAACCCGCTTTCTCCAATAATCCCTTTTCCAATAATTTAGGTAACACCTGTCTTGGTATTCCTGATGCCTCTATTTCTTTTGTTGTCACAACATCATTCTTTTCTTTAAATAGTTTTTTTACCTTTTCATAATAATTCATAGCATACCACCTTTTACTCTCGTGCTACAGTTATAACATATTGTTGCACTAATGTAAAAATTTTAATTTGATATATTGATAAAAATATATTATTCTATAATTTCTTGTTTTCAAAGTTTTATTTTATATACTAATTAGTATATAAAATTATACTATACTTTGCTATTGTTTTCAATATTTATTTATTATAAAATGGAAATATAAAAAAATATGTTGAAGGAGATTACTTTGAACAATTTAGATCTTTCTAAAATTGGACTAAAAATGAAACATTTAAGAATAGAACAAGGCGTCACACAGGAAAAAATTGCTGGAGATTTAGGATGTACAGTTTCTTTTATCAGTAATGTAGAAAATAACCGCACGAAACTAAACCTGCGCACTTTACTCTATTATGC